>Ga0326727_10012241_pt1 | contig 19598 bp, 21 predicted proteins | sample MB2enrmetagenome_FD_207643 | JGI IMG/M metagenome (GOLD analysis project Ga0326727, IMG submission 207643) | Lab enriched peat soil microbial communities from McLean, Ithaca, NY, United States - MB29MY | ecosystem: Environmental > Terrestrial > Soil > Wetlands > Peat | place: USA: New York...
GTCGAATGCGGCAATACTGGCCTTGGCGCCATCGCCCATGGCGATGATGATCTGTTTGTACGGGGCCGTGGTGGCGTCGCCAGCGGCAAAGACACCGGGTACCGAGGTTTCGCCGCGGTTGTCCACTTCGATTTCTCCGCGCGGTGACAAGGTTACGGCGCCCTTCAGCCAGTCGGTGTTCGGCAACAATCCGATCTGAACAAAGATGCCTTCCAGCGCGAGGACGCGGCTTTCACCGCTGGCGCGATCCGTATAGGCCAGTCCGTTGACCTTGTGACCATCGCCGAGCACTTCGGTGGTTTGCGCCTGGGTGATGACGGTGACGTTTTGCAGGCTTTGCAGCTTGTTCTGCAATACGGCGTCGGCACGCAGGGTTTCGCCGAACTCCAGCAAGGTGACATGAGACACGATGCCGGCCAGATCGATGGCCGCTTCGACGCCGGAGTTGCCTCCGCCGATCACGGCGACGCGTTTTCCCTTGAACAGCGGTCCGTCGCAATGTGGGCAGTACGCCACGCCATGGCTTCTGTATTGCTGTTCGCCCGGAACATTCATTTCACGCCAGCGCGCACCGGTTGCGATGATGACGGCTTTGCTTTTGACGGAAGCGCCACTCTCCAGCCGCACCTCGGTCAGTTGGCCCGGGCCGCCCGGTATAAGGCGTGTCGCGCGCTGCAGGTTCATGATGTCGACATCGTAAGACTTGACGTGTTGCTCAAGCGCCATCGCCAGTTTCGGCCCTTCGGTTTCCTTGACCGAAATAAAGTTCTCAATGGCCAGCGTGTCCATGACCTGTCCGCCGAAGCGGTCGGCGACTACGCCGGTGCGCACGCCCTTGCGGGCCGCATAAATGGCTGCGGCTGCCCCTGCAGGGCCTCCGCCGACGATCAGTACGTCAAAGGGGGCCTTGTGGGAAAGCTTCTCCGCTTCGCGGGCGTTGGCGCCCACATCGAGTTTGCTCACGATTTCTTCCAGGCTCATCCGGCCTTGACCGAAGACTTCGCCGTTGAGCATCACGGTCGGAACGCCCATGATTTCTCTTTCGGCCACTTCCTCCTGAAACATGCCGCCATCGATCATCACACTGGAGATGTTGGGATTGAGCACGGCCATGGTGTTCAATGCCTGGATCACGTCGGGACAATTGTGACAGGTGAGCGAAACAAAGGTCTCGAAATGGAACGTGCCCGGCAGATTGCGAATCTGCTCGATGACCTCCGCATCTACTTTGGGCGGATGACCTCCGGTCTGCAGCAGCGCCAGAATCAGCGAGGTGAATTCGTGCCCGAGCGGTATGCCCGAAAACTGAATGCGTGCGGCCTCACCCTGGCGTGCGATGCCGAAAGAGGGCACACGGGTGGCGCGCGTGTCGCTGCGCAGCGTCACCTTGTCTGACAGGGTGGAAATGTCCTGCAACAACTCATACATCTCGCGTGCCTTGGCGCTATCGTCGAGCGCGGCAATCAGCTCGATCGGTTGTACCAGTTTCTCGAGATAAGCCTTGAGTTGGGACTTGATGGTCTGGTCAAGCATGGTGGTGTCTCCGTTATCAATCGCATGGGAAAAACGTCGCTCATCGCAACGTCTTGCCGCTGCGATCCGGCAATCGGTCCCCGGGCGTGCCGGGGACCGATTTTTCTTGGGATGTCAGATCTTGCCGACCAGGTCGAGAGACGGCGCCAGCGTCGCTTCGCCCTCATGCCACTTGGCCGGGCACACTTCGCCCGGATGGCTGGCGACATACTGAGCGGCCTTGACCTTGCGCAGCAGCTCGGAAGCATCGCGGCCGATGCCGCCGGCATTGATTTCCACAATCTGGATCTTGCCTTCCGGATCGATGACAAAAGTGCCGCGCTCGGCCAGACCCGCCTCTTCAATCATCACGCCGAAATTGCGGCTGATGATGCCGGTCGGATCGCCCACCATCGGGTAGGTGATTTTCTTGATGGTGTCAGAGCTATCGTGCCAGGCCTTGTGCGTGAAATGCGTGTCGGTGGATACCGAATAGATTTCGACATCACGGCTCTTGAACTCGGCGTAATTGTCCGCCAGGTCGCCCAGTTCTGTCGGGCATACAAAAGTGAAATCCGCCGGGTAGAAGAACACGACCGACCATTTTCCTTTCAGGGTTTCATCGGAGACTTCGATGAATTTCCCGTTATGAAAAGCAGTGGCTTTGAAAGGCTTGATTTCGGTGTTGATCAGCGACGTAGTCATGTTTTAACTCCAGGGTAAGTTGAACAACGCTTAAGGCGTCTGCCTTGTATGTAGGTCATTCTAGGGAGAATGGTGTAATTAAGGAAGTTGATTGTTGTTATTGAATGGATAGGCTTAACCTATTGTTGCGGGGGTATCCCACCCCTGGCCGATTGTTCAGATGACTAAGTCATTATTTGCACAAGGAAAATATGCCAATCAATACTGATTTCTATCATCGCCTTCCTTAGGGGGAATCGGTATGGCAAATGCACCCGTTCAGATAAAAACACGGCGCGATGTCTGGAAATTGCCCGCAGGCGACAGCACCCTCGCGTGGTATGCAAGGGCGGTCGCCGACATGCAGACCCGGCCGGTCAGTGAGACAAGCAGCTGGCAGTATCAGGCCAATATCCATGGGTCGATGCTCGATCCTGCGTCGTTTACGCAAGACCAGCAGCTTGACTGGGACCAATGCCAGCATGCCACCTGGTATTTCCTGCCATGGCATCGTATGTATCTGGCGATTTTCGAGCAGATCGTTGCCAGGACGGTGGCAAGGCTGGGCGGTCCGGCCGACTGGGCATTGCCGTACTGGAACTACAGTGACGGCAGCAATCCGGATGCGTGGAAACTGCCGCCGGCATTCGTTGCGACCAAAACGGATTTCTCTGACAGCAATCCGCTGCGGGTGGCGCGAGATCAGGGTAACGATGGTGAAAATGTGCTGGACGCCAGGTCGGTGAGTCTTGCCTGCCTGAAACAGGCGTCGTTTGTCGATGGTCCCGCCGGGAGCAGCTCCGGCTTTGGTGGACCGCAGCGTGGATTCAATCACGTGGGCGATGCCTATCAGGGGCAATTGGAGCAGGTGCCGCACGACCAGGTACACGCGGATATCGGCGGACTGATGGGCGACCCCGACACCGCGGCACAGGATCCGATCTTCTGGTTGCATCACGCCAACATCGACCGGCTGTGGGACGTCTGGCTGCGGCGCGATCCTCGTCATACCAATCCCGCGAGTGCGCAATGGTTGACGTCCGTGGCGTTCAATCTGCGCGATAGCGATGGCAATCCGCTCACGATGAGGCCTGCCCAGGTGCTGGATACCACCGTCGCACCGTTGTTCTACCAATACGAAGATGTATCCGATCCGTTTGCCGCGTCCGGTCGGACGCAAAAGGAGAAGACCCATGGCTGAAGTTTCGCAACCGGAAATGATCGGTGCTACCGAACATCCATTTTCCCTGTCGGAAACGCCGACGCTTGCGTGCCTGAAACTGGTCGAACCAAGCGGACCGGCTCGAAAACGGGTCCCGGGGCAGCCGCGCCATGCCTATCTCAATGTGGAAAAGGTCACCGGAAGAGGGGTGACCGCGGGTTTCGAAATCTATTTGAATCTGCCGGAGGGGGGCGAGCCAGGCCAGCATGAGCACCTGTTCGCTGGCTTGCTGCCTTTGTTTGGCGTGGAAAAGGCTTCAAGCCCCGGCCGCGGGCATCTGGGCAACGGATTGCATTACGTCATCGAAATCACGGAATTATTCGATGCCTTGCAGGCACAGCCGGATTGGCGTCCCGACGAATTGCGCATGACGTTTGTGCCGCGGCGTTCCAACGTTGCCGAGTACGAAGTCAGGATCGGGCGTGTCAGCCTGTATCTGACATGCGGCGAATAAACCACGCACATCCGGAGTGGTGGTTGCTGGTGCTCAATGCCCTTGCCTGGGGGGTGGTGGCGTCAACCGGCAGTGGGGTTCGGCATGACATCTGTTATGGCATCAAGGAGGGTTCGCTCCCCTCGGTAATGGCCTGGCTGCGACTGAATGGGGTCGCGAGTCTGAGGGATTGGGGCGGAATGACCTCCGCCATGATGTTGCCGCTTGCGGTGGCGCCTGCGCGTTTTGTTGCTTTTAACAGTTTCTGGTACCGGCGCTACCGGGCAATGGCCTGCTTTACGGCGGGCTTTCTCGGCGTCTGGTTAATGGCGGGCAGTCTGGGGATGGTGGCCAGCCTGCTGCTTGACCTGTCGGACCCGCGATTCAGGGCGGCGCCCGCCGGGATGCTCATCCTGGCCATGGTCTGGCAATTGACGCCGATGAAGGCCCGCGCTCTGCGGCGCTGTCATCTCACCGCGGTTCTGGCGCCCGCAGGATGGCGCGCCGACCGGAGTTGTCTTCGCTTCGGTCTGGATCACGGTATTCAATGCGTATCGAGTTGCTGGACGCTGATGCTGATATCCGTCACGACGGCACACCAGCCGCTGATCATGGCGGGTCTGACGGTTCTGATGTTGGCTGAGCGTAGTCAATGGCTGTCAGATAAACGCTTCCTGAGCGGTTTGCCCCTGCTTTTAATGGCGTGGTTCGCACGCAAATGAATTGCGCGTGAAAAATATCGGGAATTCGTGGATGATGCTGAAATTCCCGGAGGGTTCGTCATGAAGCAGGTTCAGCTGTTGCTCATCGATCCGCAAAACGATTTCTGCGACCAGGAGGGGGCTGCCTTGCCTGTCGCGGGTGCGCTGGCCGACCTGAAACGCGTCGCCGCACTGATCGACCGCTGGGGCGAACGCTTGTCCGCCATCCATGTCACGCTGGATTCTCACCAACCACTCGATATCGCGCACCCGGCATGGTGGCGCAACGCCGATGGCGCCACGCCGCCCCCGTATACCCCGATCAGCATCGAAGACGTCGAAAACGGCGTATGGCGGTCAGCCGATCCCGCACAGCAAACGGCAAGTCTGGCGTATGTACGTGCGCTGGAAGCGGCCGGACGATATCAGTTGATCGTCTGGCCCGAGCACTGCCTGTTGGGCGGGTGGGGGCACAATGTTCAGCCTGAACTGTTTGATGCGCTCAAGCGTTGGGGGCGTACGCACCGGCGCTCGGTGAACTACGTGGTCAAAGGCTTGAATCCCGCGACCGAACACTATTCGGCGTTGCGCGCCGAAGTGCCCGACCCTGCGGATCCCGCTACCTTGCCGGATCGCTCCTGGCTGGGGCAACTGTCCCGGGCCGATACCCTTCTGGTGGCGGGCGAAGCGCTATCGCATTGCGTGGCGGGCACCGTGCGCGATCTCGCCGACTTGCTGGGACGTGCCGATTCGATCGTGCTGCTGACCGACTGCACCAGCCCGGTTCCCGGGTTCGAAGCGGCGGGGCAGGCTTTTGTCGATGAAATGCATGCGCGCGGTATGCGGCGGGTGACGAGTGCCGAGCTGAGTTTGTGACGCTCGCACAGGATCTGCGCGCCATGGATGAACCCGCCGTCAGCGACGTGTGACCTCCTCACTAGGCGCATCTATAGATGCGTGTGTGCCTTATTGGAGGATTCAAATGATTTCAATCTGTTAGCGGCGCAATCAGGTTGGTGTGTTTTTACTTTGGATACAATTTAAGTTTCTGCGTGTCACTTTACTTGACCCCTTCTTTATTCTTTTGCACACTGCCGCACATGGACCAATCGAAATGCTGGATTAAGATCTACAGAAAAAACAATTGGTTATAGTATATAACTCAACGCAACAGCTCTTGGAGTAAGTTTATGTTCGTTTCCTCGCGCAAGCTGAGCCAGTTCCTGCAGCCCCTATCAGATGCGACGCGCAGTGGTGTTGATTTGACGGTTGAACTAGACGAAAAAGGTAGTTTTGGCTGGATTGCCCAGGTCATGAAAGGTCTGCTGGGACGCTTCCGGGATGCGTTGTCCAAAATAGCGAATACCGCTATCACGCTTTCGCACCATGCCCCGCAACTTGCCAAATTATCCAAAGTCCTGGAAGAGCGCGCGCTGTCACAGCAGAGCAACGCGGAGAATATCGCCGCCGCGAGCAATATCCTGGCTGAAACCGTGCAATCGATCTCCAATAGTGCCAGCGAGGCATCGGCATTTTCCCTTCAGGTCGCCGAAGCGGCCAGCAGCGCTAACGCCAATGACCTGTTGAGTCGCCAGCAAATTCAGGCGATCGGCAGCAGTACCCAGGCGCTGGAAGAGCAGATGTCGCTGCTCAAGACCAGCTCCGCCTCGATCAGCGAGGTGGTCGAGCTGATCAAGAATATTGCCGACCGCACGCGTCTGTTGTCGCTCAACGCGGCCATCGAAGCCGCTCGTGCCGGCGAACAAGGGCGCGGTTTCGCGGTGGTTGCCGATGAAGTGCGCAAACTGGCCGACCAGACCATGACGGCGACCCAGAACGTGGAAGAATTGCTGGATACCATTCAGCAGCAGGTTTCCACTTCCAACGACACCATGGTTGCCATGTCGCAGCAGGTGAAAAAGGGGATCGAGGTTTCGCGTGCGGCGGGCGGGTCCATCGAGGCCGCGTCGCGCGATATCGCCACCCTGATCGAACACGTGCGTGTCATTGCCGGCGCCAGCAGCGAGCAAAACGAAAAAGTGCGCGACATTACCAATCAGATCGGTGATGTGGTCGAGAGTACCAAGTCGCAACTGGAGGATGCTCGCCAGCTCGCGGTCAGTGCAAACCAGGTCAATGAAAAATGCGACACCTTGCTGACGGAAGTCGGCGAGTTCCGCTTCCCGGGGCACAAGCGCATGCGTACGGAAGTAGAAAACACGCTGCGGCAATGGAATCTGCGCTCGCTCGATCGCAACGATCTGGAGAACAAGCTGGCCGATTTGTGTCGTCGTATTCCCGAACTCGACAATAGCTATATTGCGGAGATTTCCGGGCGTCAGTTTACCGGCGATATCTCGGCAACCACGTCGCGCTCGGATATGGTGGGCGAAGATTGTAGCCAGCGCCCCTGGTTCAAGGAAGCATTGCGTACGCGCAAGATCTGGGTGTCGGATATTTTCCGGTCGAGAGTTACCGGTCACTACGGTTTCAGCGTGTCCTCGCCGCTGTTCGATACCTCGGGCAATCTGCTCGCCATCTTCGGTGGCCACGTGCGATTTGACTTCATCCTGAGATGATCTGACCGAGACCTGTTGCAAAACGGCCGCAGTGTACTGCGGCCGTTTTCTTTGCCTGCATGCGTTGACGTTCTGACTGATGCCTGCCATCAGCAATTGGGAACGCATTCATCCACTTTTGATGTGATGGGTTGATGCAATTCTTCTTCCGAGCAGAATAACCCGATCAGGGTGGCGGCGCCGTCGCCCCATTGGTGTACGCCATTGGAAAAATCGTTTGCTGCCTGCTCGCTGTCGAAGCAGCGCTGGTGGCTGCTGTCCAGGGTCACAAAATAGACGTTGTCATTCAGAAAGATGCGGAGAGCGTGACACAGTGCAATGTCCTTTGTCGGCTTTGGATCCATGGCTTGTACGCGGTTGAATTCCTGCACGGCAAGGTTATGTTCATCCTGAAGCATGGCGAACTCTCTGCCAAACTGATCGCACAGATTGTCGGCATTCGCTCGCGACACCATGAATGGCCCCGCAACCAGGAACGACACGACGGCGTAAATCACTGCTCGCGAATAAGGCATTTCCCTCTCCCCCGGCGGATGGCGAATAATCCTTCAACGTTACCCATGGAAGAATAGACCCACAGGCGTGTCCTGCCTGGCTGATGCCGTGCAACAGCCAGTGTCCAGGCAGAATTTTCCCGATTCCGGGCTGGAGAAACGGTTGACTCGGTGCGCCAGTAACGACGTATCGACCTGCGGCAATCGTCGACCTGTCGATGCGATGGCCCAGCGCGTCACGGTAGCCGGCAACCTCTTGCTCTGAGCGGCTTTAAATTGGGGTAAATACCCATTCCATTACCCCGATAAATGAATGATTGCCCTGTTTGGCAGCGCTTGGCGATCATCGGCGGACGACGAGTCCCCCTGTGTTAGGGGGGGCTCCTGAACGAATTTATTTAATGAAGTTCCGGGGGCGGTGGAAGTGGGTCAATGTCGCGTTATTCGCCCGAGCGAAAAAATTGGGCATGCTATTTAAAACAGCATGCCCAATGTGGGTGCGGATTGAGCGGTTTTTACGGGTTATGGCCCATTTTTTCAATAGCCAGGACGGGCTGCAGCCTGCGCGATTGATCACCCTTCCTTGAACGTCAACGCCACCGAATTGATGCAATAGCGTTCACCGGTCGGCGCCGGGCCATCATCGAAGACGTGCCCGAGGTGCGCATCGCAGTGGGCGCAGCGCACCTCGGTGCGGACCATGCCGTGGGATGTGTCCCGGATGCGGGCGATGCTGCCTGGAACGGCCTCTTGCCAGAAGCTGGGCCAGCCGCATCCGGCGTCGAACTTGGTGGTGGAGTGGAATAGCAGCGCGCCGCAGCACACGCACAGATAATCGCCGGCCTGATTGCGCCGGTAGTGTTCCCCGGAGAACGGTGCTTCGGTACCGCGCTCACGGGTGATGCGATACGCCTCGGGGCTGAGGTTTGCGCGCCATTCGGCGTCGTTCTTGTGTTGGCTGTCGCTGCTCATGCGGGTCTCCTTGCGTGTGATCAGATTTCGTCGCGGCTGTTTTCGAGATGCGATTGATCGGCCCAGCGTTCCATGTTCCAGGTGCCGTCGCAATGGCTGATCCAGTTCAGCGCGGCATTCGGAATCGGGAAGTCGCGCGTCTGCGTCAGTTCGATCCGGGTGGCCAGTCGATAGGCAATGTCCAGCACACCCCCATGGCTGACGATCAGAATGGTCTGGCCCGGGTGACGTTGTGCGGTGTGGGTCAGAAAATCTTCAACGCGATGGCTGAATGCCGTGAGGCTTTCACCGCTGTCCGGCACATAGTCGGGCCGGCGTGCCTTGAATAGTCTGTACGCCTCGGGCATGCAGACTTCGGCTTCTGAATAGGTCAGACCCTGGAAGCAGCCGAAATGACGCTCGCGCAAGGCTGGTGTGGTAATCATGCCAAGGCCGCTGCGCAGGGCGATGTATTCTGCGGTCTGTCGCGTGCGTAGCAAGTCGCTGACGTACAGTGCATCGAAGCGCAGGCCGGTCTCGGCCAGTGCCTCGCCCAGTTTACGAGCCTGGTTCAGGCCGGTTTCGTTCAGGCTGGTGTCAATCTGGCCTTGAAGCCGGCGCTCGATGTTCCAGTCGGTTTCGCCGTGGCGCACCAGGCAGAAACGTGTCGGAGAAGTCTTTGACATGGTGTTTTTACAGGTCTTGCGACGTTAGATAATCCCCACGCCCGAAATGTCTCGCGCCAGATTGGCCGCATAGTTGTCGGTCATGGCGCCGATGAAGTCCAGAATGCGCATATAGGCCAGATACAGGCTGGGGGCCGCTTGGTTGCCGTGTTCCATCAGGCCGAGCGCGAGGCTTTCGCGCGTACTGAGCTGATCCGCTCCCCGGGTGTGAAGCGTATGAGTCGCCGGGACCAGGGCATCGAGCAGGAAGGCAATGCACGGATAGGAAGCCAGTTCGGTCACCAGTTTTGTGCGATGGCGGTAAACCTTGTTGCTGGCGAGCTCCTTCGCCTGGATCAGCGGGTCCTGGATCGCCGGGGTGCACAAATTGATCAGGTCTTTGGCGGGAAACTCCCCGGCCAGCAAGGAGTCGTGATGCAGCATGAATTTATCGGCCACTTCGCTGACGCAACGGCCCACGGCGATGCCGCGCAGCATGGCACATTTCTGACGGACGTCATCGATTGCCCAGACGCGTTCGAATTCTGTAAAGCCGGCAAACAGCGATTCGAATTCCTTGACGTCGAGAATGCCGATTTCGACCGCGTCCTCCAGGTCGAGGATGGCGTAGCAAATATCGTCGGCGGCTTCCATCAGATAAGACAGCGGATGACGAGCCCAGATGTCCGGTGCGTGGCGGATCAGCCCAAGCTCCTGGGCGACGCGCTCGAAGTAGGGGAGCTCGGTCTGGTAGATGTTGAATTTCCCCGACTGTGCCGCCGGGTCGGCATCCGATGTCCACGGGTATTTGATCAAGGCGCCCAGTGCCGCCGCCGTGAGGCGCATGCCGCCTTCGGCGACGTACATTTCAAGCGTGGAGACCATGCGCAGGCTGTGGGCGTTGCCTTCGTAGGTTTGTACGTCGTGACGCTCCCGGTCGTTGAGCGTCGCCAGAAAATGCGCGTGGGCCGGCGAGCGGAACCAGTCTCGCATGGCATCTTCGCCGGTATGACCAAACGGCGGATTGCCAATGTCGTGCGCCAGGCAAGCGACCTGTACCACGCCGCCGATATCGTGCGGGGTATAGCCCGTCGGCAGAATCTGCGCATGCTGCAGCATCATGCCCACGCGGTTGCCCAGGCTGCGCCCGACGCTGGCCACTTCGACGCTATGCGTCAGCCGGTTATGGGTGTGGTCGTGACGCGCCAGCGGATGGACCTGGGTCTTGCGGCCCAGGCGCCGGAAGGCGCTGGAAAAGACCACCCGGTCGTGGTCGATATGGAAATCGGTACGCAGCCCCGGGCTGCCCTCTTCGGTTGCCGGCGTACGTGTTTCGCGTACCTGACCCTGGTTGACCTTGAAGCGCCGGGTGGAAAGCAACTGCTGCCATTGCATGCGCGGAAGCGTGGACATGGTTTCAATCGTGGACGATGGTTTGTCCGATGATAGCAGTTTGTCGAGCGCGCGGCGCCTGCTTGCGTGGAATGCGTGTCGTTCGTGTTTACGGAATGGTCACAAAAAAACCCGGACGTATCCGGGTTTCGTTTTCCTGATCCGGCCGTGGATTACAGCGGCTGAATGTTGGAAGCTTGCTTGCCTTTCGGGCCGATGGTCTCTTCGAAGCTGACCTTTTGGTTTTCAGCCAGGGTCTTGAAGCCATTGGCTTTGATTTGGGAGAAGTGAGCGAATACGTCTTCGCCGCCTTCGTCCGGAGTAATAAAGCCGAAGCCCTTAGCGTCGTTGAACCACTTAACGGTACCCGTTGCCATGTGTATTTCCCATCAAAAAAAGTAAAAACAAATGCATGAAAATCAAGGGGGAATGGCAAAGCGTGGCACGGACTTGCGGTACTACGGAAACCATTTCTTCGACTTGAAAATCCTGCAGCCACGCATGATGCATAAGGTTTTCAAGGTATGCAAGTGTTTTTTTTGGCAGGAACGGGAGGTCAGGTTCCGGCTGTGGGGCGTGTACGACGCTCGGCCTGATTGGCCGTTAAAACCTGTACTGGCCTGGTGAATCGACGGCTATTTGCTCAGCAATGTTGGTATATTATATTTTTCGATTCTTGTAACACGGATATACTGACTTAATGATGTCAAATCGGAGTGGGTGATGGTTCAAGATCTGTTGCATGCGGTGGTTGAGGACGAGGAAGCCTTTCTCGATTTTCGGGATGCGCTGTCGGATTACGCGCCCCGCGTCGAGTCCCTGGTGGCCTTGCTTCGCAGTCGCCCGGATAGCACAGACGCCATGGCCGACCTGTTCCGGACGATTCATAACATCAAGGGCGACGCCAGTCTTTGCCGACTGAATTTCCTGGTTCCGTATGTCCACGCCGTTGAAAACCTGCTCAGCCGCGTACGTTCGGGCGATGTGGCCTTCAGCTCTTTGTTCGCGGATGTCTTGCTGCTGTCTCTCGATCGTCTGCAATTGACGGTAGAAGTCCTGGCCAGTCATGGGGCCTTCGCCTCGCTGCGATTGCCTGAATTTACCGCCGGTCTTGAAGCCATGGTCGATCTCGCACCCGGTAAAGCGCTGGATGGTGCCTGCCGGGATCTGATCAATACCATTACTGGCGTAGAAATGCCTGTGGACGCCGAGTTGGTGAATGATAGCCGCATTGCGGACGAGGTCGCGCTTCCCGAGCGAGACGCGTCGGACGATCTGGCCTTCTTCCGGGCGCTGGCGCTTCAATACGAGAGCCGCTCCGCGTTGTTTGTCGGCAGAACGGCGCGCAATCTGCGTCTGGCGTTGTTGATCAACCAGCTGGGCAATGGAAATGTCGACGATGATCAGCTGAGTGCCGCCGTGTATATGCATGATATCGGCATGATGTTCCTTCGTGAATCGGTTTGGGTAGGGAATGCAAAACTGAGCGAAGAAGAGCGCAGTCAGATGAAACTGCACGCAGGCTGGGCCGCCGGAATGCTGCAGCGTATCCCGGGGTGGGACCTGGCCGCACGCATTGTGGTGCAGCACCACGAAAAACTCGATGGAAGTGGCTATCCTGCCGGACTGCTGGGTCGCCAGATTGAGCCCGGTGCACAGATCCTTGCGCTCGTTGATGCATTCGAAGCCGTCATGGTCAAGCAGATCGCACGGGGGCAGTCGCACTCCATTTTGCGGGCGGTGGCCGAGGTCAACGCTTCGGATCGTCAATTCGATCAGCGCTGGATCGAGCCTTTCAACAAAGCGATACGCCAGATGCTGCAGAATCAGGGCTGAGTGGTCGCTGTCACGTTTTGAGCGCCCCGCGTCCCTGGCGTGATTTTCCGCAAAGGATGCGCAACGCACCTGCCTTCCGAGTAAAGGCAGGCGCAATGCGAGAGGGATCAGGTCGGTGGGTTGACCACAGGGGCTGGCGCCTGGGCCGGAACAATGGTGGGCGTTGGGATAACGTCGCCAAGCGGCATGACAAGAGATTCCGGATCGTCTGTCCGATGGTGCGTGATCAGTGACTTTGGCGCTCCGAAGTAGTATCGGATGCCGATGCTCACCGCATGCGAATTCCCGATATTCTCGTTGGCGACCGAATGTGTGCCACGTGCAAAAAACGCCAGACCAGGAATCCCCAGATTCTGTGGCTGCCATTCCACGCCAATGCCGGTGGTATTGACGATGCCGGGTGAGTGGTCAAAACCCAGGTTAAGCGCCAGATTCTCCGTCAGGTACCAACGTGTGCCCACGCCTTCATAGGCGCCATGCGCACCATCTCCGGTCTGTTCGCCCCCGCGCAGGATAATCGTGTATTGACTGAAATAGGCTTCTCCCTCTGCGCCAGTGCGCGTGTTGCCCTGGCTGCCCAGCGTCTGGTGTGAGCTCGTCAAGCCGGCAAGACCTTCTGTAGGGTCTCGCCAGAAGAAATGTCCTCCTATCCCCTTGTAGCTTTGATCGAGTAAACGGCCAGAGGTCGCATCGATCTGCAGGCCGAACAACTGCCCGACAGGGATGGTGGCGACGCCATCTATCGATGAAGCCCCTTTACCGTTCAGGTCTCCGCCTTGCACCGATATCTTGCCTGAAAAATTGGAAACCGCAGCGCCGTCTGCCAGTGCCGCCTGTGATAAGCAGAAGGCCCCCAGTATCGCCAATAATGGGCGCGAAAATCCGGGGTTTGTGAAAATTCTATTCATGTAATATTCCTTAAGGATCGTGTTTTGCAGGGCAGGCCTTTAAGGTTGTATGGCGAGTGAGTTGCCAAATTCATTGTAGTATTGAAATTGAATATTCCAATAGAATGTTTTATGGATAAATCATTGATGATCGAGGGCGTAGCGGGGGGGGGGGCTCCGGTATGAAAGCGACCTGGGGTAGCGAGGGAGACGGTAGGGCGGGTATGGCCCAAGGGGGCCAACCCGTCCTGCGAGCTTTCCTCTCTGAGTGGAAAGGCTTCGGTCCGAAGTGCGCGAATCGTGCAGGGAAGGGCTAGGTGTTGTGCTCGGTTACCCCGGGTGCCCCGCGACCTTGGGTTTGACTTTCAGCAGCAGGATGCGTGGGCCCTGCATGCGTTTGATGACGATATCAAAGTTGCTGAAGCCGATGCGCTCCCCCTCGTTGGGTAAACGGCCCAGTTGACGCATGACCAGTCCGCCGACCGAGTCGACCTCCAGGTCTGGCAGTTCGATGTGCAATGCGCGCTTGAGCGAAAACAGGCTCATCGAGCCTTTCCCCATCAGAGAGCCGTCGTCGCGCAAGGTCCAGTTGCCGCCATCATGGCGAAATTCATCGCGAATCTCTCCCAGCATGGCGCCCAGCAGATTGTCGATGGTCAGGAAGCCTTCCGGGTGCTCGCCGGGGTAACCCACCAGCGCAAAATGCGATGCGCCCTGCCTGAATCGTCGGAACAGATCCGGAACCGGCGTATCGGGTGCCACGACCAGCGCTTTGCGAAGAATGCTCTGGAAATTCACTTCACGCCCACCCGATGGAAACAGATCCTTGAAGTGCACCATGCCCATCAGTGTTTCGCCGTCGTCGGCAAAGTAGGGGTATCGGCTGAAGCGTGTTCGCTGAATGACGTCAAGGTTGTGCTGCCAGTCGTGTGCCGCCGAAAGATAAACCATTTCATGCGCAGGGCGCATCAACTCGGAAACGGTCAACTTGTCCAGTATGCGACTGTCGGGGAGTTCGTCCTGTGTCGCAATGGCCGGGGAAAAGCGGTGGGTCTGCTTGTTGGCCGGGTTTGCTTCCCTGCGAACGCGTTGCAGCGAGCGAATGACGCGCTGGAAAAGCGTGCGGATTCTGACTGGGTGTGCAAGGGGGGAGGCAGACGAGGGCAGGCTGGATCGAATTACGGGATGTGCCGGGTCGGGCTCTGGGTCGTTCATTAAGCTGTCCATTGACTGAAGTCGATATTATTTCAAAAAAATTATTCGAACTCAATATATTATCGATGCAATGTTTCAGTCGTGTATTTTTCCGTCGACTTATTGGCGTGTCCCTGTCTGGCGTGGCATGTATAATGTGTAAAGTTGAATGTTACGATATTTTAATAAACTATTGATGTCTTGAACGGATGCCTGCAAAGAGAACAGGCACGCGATCAGATCAGATGGCATTGCAAAACGACTACCCCCCGATCTATGTGCTGGAAGGTCGAGTACGATTCGACAGGCAGCGCAGGCATTTGTGTACCCCGCAGTCCCTGGTTGAGCTAAAGGAAAACGAAGCAAGATTATTGCTTGCTCTGTTGGAGGGCGTGCAGGACAAAAGGCAGATTATCGAGATTCTATGGGAATCCCGAGGGGTCATTGTGACCGAAAATAATTATTACAAGGTGGTCAGAGGTCTTCGAAATGCCTTTGATGCCATTGGGCTGCCTGCCGATCTTCTCAAGACCCTGCCGCGGGTTGGCCTGGCCTACGTTGGACACTGTCATGCGGAAGACGCCGGATCGGACGATGGCGAGGTGACGGCCATGCCCGATGAGCCTGTGCCGGTCAGCAGGCCCCCGCGCGTTGAAGTGCCGCGCAAGGATCGCCTGTCGGGCTTTCTTGTGCTGCTGGCGATCTTGCTGGTCGGTGTGCTGTGCGGGCGCCTGTTGCTGAGATCGGATAACGGATTTCGTTTGCTGGGTACTCAGGAAGGCATCCGGGTCTATGTCTATAAAGACCCCGGCGTACCAATGGTTGAAGTGGTGGCCCGCTACCGGCGGTTTTCACTGGACCAGCACAATACCCGTTATCTCTATTATCGCGAGGTGGGCAAGAACTACATCATCCTGGCGTGCCCGACGGGATTGCCGGATGGAGCGGAATCATGCGTTTCCTTAATGCAAAAAAATATCTGATCATTCTGCTGCTGGAGCTGGTGCTGGCCATCATTCTCTGGTGGGGGAATCCGGCGGTGGGGCGCGTGACGGTGCCGCAAAATGCCTGTCTGGCGAATGTCGTGATCGCGCAAGGGGTGGGTGGCGTTGAACAACTCAGCGGACACATGATGGTGTTTCCGGCCAGTGCGCAGTGGATCTTCAATCTGAGTTGGCAGAAAGGGGCTGAGCGGGTGGTGATGCACCGCCAGCTGGATGTGAGTTTCCAGGATCTGGGCAGTGGCCGTTTCAAATATCTGATCCGGGGTGTTCAGCGCTATCGGGATGATACGGCAACCGATACCTCGGTTCTGTTTCCGATGTTGCAGCCAGGGACATCGGGGTCGATGACTTTTACGCCGGTTGCCGACAGATTGTTCAATGTGCAGATCAATGAGGATTTTCAGTTTTACTGCAGCGAGCAATAGACGTGTCTCCCATCTGACGTCATGGGGCGGTCTGGCTGTTCCGGCATTGTGCGCCGCCTTTGTTCATGTCCTTTGCAGTTCGGTCAACCGCTCACGTGCGGCCTTTGCCGCCGCGCCCAGTTTCTTGTCTTCCTCCAGAATATGGTGGCTAAGCCAGCTGGTTAAAAACAGGTAGGTTTTGTACGACAGATCTATGTTGCCAGACTGAAAGTCACTTTGAAGCGCATCGACCTCTGCCATTAATTTGTCGTGTTCTGCTTTGTGTGCCGTGTAGTCCGAATAGTCTATTTCCTTCATGAGCAGTTCTTCTCTCCCGAAATGCGATCGAGTGTACGTGATCAACTCATCCATCATTTGAGCCAGGGCCGCCTTCCCCCTGCCGGTGCACATCGCCGCATCCAGTTTGTTCACGATGTCGATCAAATGCCTGTGGTCATTGTCGATCATCGTGTTGCCTGAGCTGAGTTCGTCTGTCCAGCAGAAGATGTTCATGGGATTCCCTTGCCAGGTTGAATGATTCGCGAGCTGCCGTAATCATATTGTTCTGTATATTCATATATTGATATATACACGGTTATGGCGTGGTTTGTGGCGTGCTGAAGTCTGGGCCATCGTAGACGCAGGCGTCGGGATGCCGGATTGCCCGTTGCCAAAACGAAAACAGGCGCCGGAGCGCCTGTGGTTCACCCGCCTGACTTAAGGATGGGATGGGGGCTGGATTGCGGACTGTAGTTGATCGTAGACGGGCGTCGTCCGACGTCCGATCAGCTGACTGAGCTGGTGACTGTCGTCGAACAGTCCGCCTTTGGATGCCCCGATGTCCGACTCCGAAAGCAGGGTGGCCAAACCCTCCGGTAATCCTGCGGCCACCAGTGCCGACTTGAATTCGGTTTCCGGCAGATTCTGGTACTGTACGGGCGTTTCGGCGCGCTGGGAAATTTCATGCGCGAGTTCAGCCAGCGTGTAAGCCTCGTCACCCGCCAATTCATAGATGCGTCCCGGCTGTACCGCTTGAGTGAGTGCGGCAGCTGCGGCCTCTGCATAGTCCGCGCATGCCGCCGAGGCAATGCGCCCATCGCCAGCGCTGCCGTAAAAAACGCCATGCTGCAGGGCTGCCGGTACGCTCGCGAGATAATTTTCCGAATACCAGCCATTTCTAAGGATGACAAACGGAATGTCCGACGCCTGAATCAGGCTTTCGGTCTCTTGATGTTCTGCTGCCAACGGCAGCGGAGAGGTATTGGCATGCAGGATGCTGGTGTAGGCCAGCAGGCCGACGTTTGCATGCTTTGCCGCGTTGATGACGGCTCGGTGTTGCGCAACGCGGCGACCGATCTCACTGGAAGAAATCAACAGTAATTTATCTGCGCCTTCCAATGCATTGATCAATGTGTCGGGCTGATCGTAATCAGCCTGTCTGACCTGGATGCCCTGTGCGGCCAGGTCTTCGGCGTTTCGGGGGTTCCGTACTACAGCAACAATTTCTTCTGCTGGGACGGATTGGCGTAGTGTGGCAATCACTAATCGGCCGAGTCGGCCCGATGCACCGGTGATGGCTATCATGTTTTGGTTCTTTCTCTTTGGAATTTGGAAGAAACAGCATACAATTTAAACTTACGAAAAGTAAGTACGCACCAAAAGGTAAGTATCAAATGAATGACCAGACCGAAATCCGGGACGCGATGCCCGCGTTGCTTGCCGAACAACTTCAGCGCGGAGATCTTTTTGCGGAAAATTGTCCATCCCGCGAGGTGTTGAAACATGTGACAAGCCGTTGGGGTGTGCTGTTGCTGGTGGGGTTGATGAGTGGTACGCATCGCTTCAGTGACCTGCGGCGCAAAGTGAACGGCATCAGCGAAAAAATGCTTGCGCAGACCCTTCAGTGGCTCGAAGGCGACGGATTCGTGGAGCGTATTGCTTACCCCGTGATACCGCCTCATGTCGAGTATCGGTTAACGCCCATGGGGCAGGAAGTCGGTCAGAGGGTGGAGGCGCTGGCTGACTGGATCGAAATGAACCTGCCAGAAATCCTCGCCGCGAAACAAGACAAATAACGGCAAGCCGGCGGGAGAGTCAGGGTGGTTGCGGCCGGCATCGACCGGGGGGGGGTATACGGTTGCCTGTGGCAACTGTTCGGCGCGCCAAAATGGCTTGTTGACTGTGCCGACGCGATAAATCCGGTGATTTTTTCTGTGGTTTCAGAACTATTCAGAAGTATTCAATGCGAAAGCCGGGGGGATTCAGTGTTTGTCCGAGCACAATCTGCCTGGATGGGTATCATGGCTCTGCACTGATCGGGCTACGTCCCGGCGGTTGCGGGAGAGCGATCCGTTCCTCTTGTGGATGCCCGGGCTGTATGCGTACAGACACCCTTCGCTCAATTCCCTTCAGTCCGTTCGCGCTGGGGTAGTCGCGTCCGGACAGAAAAAGGCACGATGAGTGCAGCCCGGGTATCCGTCTTTTTATCTTTTGGGAAAGCGCATTACTCGCAACGGGCTTCGGGGGTTTTTTTGCCAGTCAGGGTGCGCGCAATGAAGGGCTGCGAAATGTCGGCCGGCTGAACAATGATCTCGGTTGCATCCGCTGGCGTCTGAAAATCTCCCCAGGCATTGAGTCTCCACAGATTGGGCGCGATGGCGCCGCCAAACCGTTTGTCCCAGCAATAGGGGCGCGTATCGCCATGAACCAGTAATACCGGTTTTGCGGGGGCGTCCGATTCATGAAAATTGTTCGCCAGACGGCGCAGCTGGTCTCTGAAACGGGCAAAGGCATCGCATTGTGTCCGGTTGACGGCTGAGCATGGCATCTCGCCGCCCTGAAGAGTGACGTCCGCCTGTGTGGCCACCACCATGGCACGCGCCCGGCTTGTTCTGGCCGCCTCGAAAGCCTGGTCGAGCCAGACCCGATTTGCCTGATCTCTTGCGTGGACCTGGGCGAGCGCCCATTCGGTGTCGTCCTTTAAAATTTCCTTGCGGCCGTTATCGGTGCCAACCAGGTGAACCGTCACGAACATCACTCCGTCCCTGATCCAGCGGGCATTTTCCGGGTAGAGCGGCTGGCGGGCATACGCCCAGTCGGCCGGGAGCTGCATCGGTTTGCTGTAGAACAGCTCGCGGATTCTGGACAGACGGTCCAGTTCGGATTCCGGGTGTGCCAGCGCGGCCCGATCACAGTCGGTCCATTCGTTATCACCGGGGGTATAAAAAACCCTCCCCGGGTGTAGTTGCTCGATTTCCGCTCGGCGCTTCGTCAGCAGCGCATCGCTACAATCGGATTTGCCGCTTTTGATATCTCCGTAATGCAGTACAAAAGAGGGATTCATTTGCTGGATCGCCTGGCGGATCGGGCCATTGAAAGCCTGTTCCTCATCCTCGGTGTAGGGCATGTCACCGACGGCAATAAAGCGCATCCATGAAGCGGAAAAGGCCTGAGCGGGTGTCAGCGTCAGCAGGCTGACCATGGCCAGCCTGCCGAGCGTCGCGCGGGTGGCGGCGGATGTTCGAATCATTGCAATCTCCTCGTGGTATCGGCCTTGAAAGCGTGACGCTCCCTGGGGGGAGCGCCACGGCTAGACTTGCCATGAACCGTGCAAGTTTCTTGTCGGGCGAAGAGGAGAAGA
>Ga0326727_10012243_pt1 | contig 19596 bp, 17 predicted proteins | sample MB2enrmetagenome_FD_207643 | JGI IMG/M metagenome (GOLD analysis project Ga0326727, IMG submission 207643) | Lab enriched peat soil microbial communities from McLean, Ithaca, NY, United States - MB29MY | ecosystem: Environmental > Terrestrial > Soil > Wetlands > Peat | place: USA: New York...
ACGCATGGTGGTATGACTTTTCGTCATGGGGGAATTTCTGTAAATTTGCACTGGAAAGCTTCAGGAAATGTGAGGGCAAGAGATCTGGTGTGTGAGTAAGATCAACATTAGCAGATACAAAGTCGCATGTAGTTTTGTCGCAGCAGTTCGCCGAATGCGAGATGAAACATGCTACTCCTTTACGGCCCATTCCCATCGCATGCAACTTACGACTACCTTCCTTGTAGTCAGTAAAACATTACCCTTGATGTTAGCGCTTGATTCCAACCACTAATCTTGGATAAATTCTCCACGTTTTACTTTTTGGAAAAAATGCCATGTGATATGATGATATTCAAATCACCGGAAAAAACGAAGGAGAAATGATATGGCCAAGAAAGTGCTTTCGCTGGTCCCACTGCCAGCCGAGATCGTGAAGTTTCTCATACAACAGACGCCTGATGTACCTCGTTTTGAGGTCATTCCCGGTAATGAAATGTCGGAGGAAGAGGTCAAAAAAACCTTTTCAGAGGCCGATGTAGTGATGGGCGATTACACCTTCAAGCAAAAGATCACCGCAAATATTGTATCTTCAGCACGAAATCTGAAGCTCATCCAGCAGCCCAGCGTGGGCTACCAGAACATAGATGTGGAGGCATGCACTTCAAGGGGAATCAAAGTGGCAAACACCGCAGGCGCCAATACCATCAGTGTGGCCGAACATACGATCGCCTGGGGACTTTGTCTTCTCAAAAACATGCTCCACGCTCATACAAGCACGAAGTTGGGCGGATGGGAACAGATGAGTATAAGGCCTGCAGAGCTTAAAGGGAAGGTATGGGGTATCATCGGGTTTGGACGTATCGGTCAGGCGGTTGCAGAAAGGCTGAAACCCTTTCAGTTGAGCGGGATCATGTACTATGACACACATCGACCGGGATTATCTGTCGAACAGAAGTTCGGGGTTGAATACACTGAGATGAGCACTATCCTGAGTCAGTCCGACATAGTCAGTCTTCATGTACCCCTTACGGATGCAACCCGCACCATGATAAATGAAGATGCCCTCAATTCCATGAAGCGGGGTGCCTATCTCATCAATGTAGCCCGGGCCGAGCTTGTGGATGAAAAGGCCATTGCCGAGGCCATCATGAGGGGAAAAATTGGAGGTGCAGGCATCGATGTCTTCTCAGAGGAGCCGGTAACTATGGATAATCCGCTGCTGGGTGTGGAAAGTGAAAGACTGCTCTTCTCGCCCCATGTGGCAGGTGTGACAGATGAAGCGGCCCGGAGGATCATCAATATGGCCACAGCAAACATCGCCCGGGTGCTCAAAGGAGAGAAGCCGGAATCATTGGTTAATTGAGTCATTTCAGAATTCGTATTGCGGATTTTCCAAAAGGGGTGCGACACTCTTATCGATGGGACAGGTTTTTGAATTCGCAATCCGAATTGCGGAAGTCCGAAATAAATCATGGAGGATGTTATGAATGGAGCTGAATGTGTTATAAAAGCTGCAAAAGACTCAGGGATAGAGGTATGTTTTGCCAACCCGGGCACGACCGAGCTTCCACTCGTGGTTGCCCTTGATACAGTAGGAGGCGTGCGGCCGTTCCTAGGTCTATTTGAAGGTGTGTGTACCGGGGCTGCGGATGGTTATGCAAGGATGCTGCAGAAGCCTGCCATGGTACTTCTCCATCTCGGGCCTGGCTTGGCAAACGGGATAGCGAATCTGCATAATGCCAAGAGGGCACACAGTGGGATTGTAGCCCTGGTAGGCGAGCATTCTACCTGGCACCGTGCATTCGACCCGCCCCTTGCCATGGATATCGAGTCTTTGGCGCAGACGGTCTCCGGATGGCAACGCACCTGCCGCTCCTCCGATCTCCTCGGGCAGGATATGGCAGATGCAATTGAAGCCGCAGAAATAGGGCAGATCGTAACCCTCATCGTTCCGTTTGATCTCCAGATGAAGAAGTGCGTGGACAGCGCGGTCATCCCTTATAAGCAGGAGAGACGATCCATAAACAAGGATGCGGCCAAATCAGCGGCAGCCTTGTTGAGAGGCAGCAAAAAGGCTGCCCTTGTTCTCGATAATAACTATATAGGCAGAAAGGAGTTGATGGTCGCTGCAAGGATAAAGCAGGCATGCGGCTGTGATCTCATCACCGAGAATTTCCCGGCGCATATCGAGCGGGGCGCTGGGCTACCTGATGTGAGCCGTATACCTTACCTTCCGGAAATGGCCATATACATGTTATCGAAGTACGAGGTGTTTGTCTTTGTCGGAGCAAAAGAACCGGTATCCTTCTTCGGGTATGAAGGCATTCCTGCAAACTTTTTAAAAGAAGAGCAGCGGAAGTTTCATCTTTCCAAGCATAATCAGGACTTGATGGGAGTCTTGGACATCCTAGCAGACGAGCTCGATGTGCCCAAGATTCTGGAACCGCGCATACTTGCCTCGTTAAAAAGACCTGAAATTCCTGCAGGCGCTCTCAACTCGGAAAAGATTTGCTCCGTCATAGCAGCTCTTCAGCCTGAGGGAGCAATTATAGTCGAGGAGGCAATCACGGCAGGTTTTATGTACTATCCCATCACTTCCAGCGTTCCGCCTTTTAGCCTGCTTACGCTCACGGGAGGATCACTTGGCCAGGGCGCGCCATGCGCAGTGGGAGCTGCCATCGCCTGCCCCGACAGGCCTGTGATCAACTTTCAGGCGGACGGCGCTGGCATGTATACCATGCAGGCGTTATGGACAGAGGCAAGAGAAGGGCTGAATGTCACCACGCTCATCTGCTCCAACCGGAGCTATGATATCCTGAAGTTTGAGTATGGCCGACTAGGAGTTTCACCCGGCAAATGTGCATCCCATCTCACCGACCTTGCAGGCATTGATTGGGTCAATCTAGGCAAAGGAATGGGCGTGCCGTCCATTAAAGTAACCACTGCGGAGGAGCTTGCGAAAGAGCTCGGCAATGCACTCAATGAGAAAGGACCAAACTTGATTCAGATGGTGATGTAGTGTTAGTGCGGCCTACAAAAATATTACTGTAGTTCAAGACGGAAAAAAGATAAAATTCTTGCTCGATGCAAAAAAGCATGTCCTTATCTTTGCTAGGCATGATTTATAGCCCAGTATGAGCACCTTCGAATTATCTGGAGACAATTTCTGAACGAGAAAAGGAATCTGATTTATTTTTGCCAGTACTATAATATGGACATGTGCAATTGAATGTTTCGAAATACAAATTATTAGGTGTGTCCATCAAGTCGGGGGAAGGTTAAATGGTAACCTTCAATCTTGCTGGCTCAAACAGGTTAAGACTTTGTGTCATTAATATAACCGAAACATTTCATCACTTCATTGATCATCATTGCACATTACCCAATGTGAACACGCCCATCAGCTCACCGGCATACAATCTCGGATATTTGTGCTTCAGTGAGATGATCGTTATCCCGCCGATAATCAGACATCCCAGTTGAAAATAGGGGAATTTGCTCACGCCTATTACTGCATACTCGGCGAAGCTGAAGGTAACCGTCCCTAGAACCACAAATAACGCCAGGGCTAATGTTTTAAGTGTCTTTTTCATGATCTGTTTTCTCATTTGTACTTATTTTGTTTTGACTTGTATTAGGGCATTATGCATGCCAACTTTGTGAGCTTAGTGGATAAAATTTATAACATCTTGATTATACCAAGCCATTATGGGTTGAAATAATTTTGGGACGGCTCTTCAGATATCTGAAAGGCGGGGGTTTTTAAAGAAGCGTTAAATGACATTTAATAAAATGAGAAATTGGATAGTAAAAATCCGTTAGCTGTGACCAGCTCTAATTTATATCTCGCCAAGAATCTTAACATGCTTGCCCATGGGATAGTAAGGATAAAGGGTTATGAGCTCGCTAATACATGTTCCTTGAGGAAATCGCGAAGTGTTTTCGGAATAGGAGACGGTTTATGGGTCGAATAATCAAAGTGAACCAAGTTAATCGAAGCACGAACGCATAGCTTCCTGCCCTGATATACCTCCTGGTGCAAGACTAAACTTGAGGCACCAACCTTTTTCACACTGGTAAAGATTTTCACATCCTTACCAAAGAAGATCTCATGTGGAAAATCCATATTCACATTGACTGTAATCAAGCTCGGTTCGGCGAAATCCTGGCTAAACAGCCGAATGATTTCCTCATAGCCCTCTTCCAGGGGATGCTTTTTTATTTCCTAAGATAAAGTATAACCTGAATTTGATCGGGCTAAATTCTTTCAATGCATAATGATCATGTCTAATCTGATCCCTGCTATAACTTTGGCACTCATTATTACAGCATCTCGAATCTTGTAGTCTTTATTCCATTGACACGCAATACCGCTTGTCTTATACTCCCCGGCGTAATTGGAAGTTTCCATCCAACTTCCTCAAAGCTACGACTTTTCCTGGTAAGGTATGGCTTACGAATCCTTGCTGTTGATGCAGGAGCCAAAGCCCGCCACTCGATTGTTACCATGATTATCGGCAGTATGCTCGTAGAGATTATGTCGGCTATACTTTGCGTGCCTGTGTTCTTCTATCTGTTTGACCGTCTGCCTGCGCGGCGGCAAAAAAAGTGATGCCTCTTCGCCGAAAGCTAATACCTATGATATTGAAGGAACGCTGGATGATAGTGCAGCCGGAAAGAAGAAAGAGTAGGCATATGGTATATGTCTTTCTCGTTGCATATACACTCATTCTCGCCGGCTGCATGATTGGTCCTAACTATCAACGGCCTGCCGTCGATAAGCCAGATTCTTTCCGCTATGCGGTAAAGGAGGCTCAGGATACATCAAACCTGTCCTGGTGGCGGCAGTTTCAGAACCCAGTGATAGACGCTCTTATCACTGAGTCCCTCGCCAATAACAAGAACCTTAAGATTGCCGCGGCAAATATAGAACAGGCTGTCGGTGTCCTTACCCAGGTCCGCTCACCACTATTCCCCCAGGTGAACTACGGCGGAAGTGCGGCCCGCCAACGGGGAAGCGAGATGAATGCCACGCCGATACCGCCCAGCGTCTCGAATCCTCAGAATGCCTTCCAGATCTTTGCCGGTGCAACCTGGGAGATCGACCTCTGGGGTCGCATCCGGCGCCTTTCCGAGTCCGCCCAGGCAAACCTGCTTGCCACAGAGGAGGCACGTCGAGGCATCATTCTTTCCCTGGTAGCATCTGTGGCAAACACCTACATTCAGATCCTCGGTCTTGATGAACAGTTGCTGATCGCAAAAAATAATATGGCCTCCTATGGAGAGGCCGTAAAGCTCTTTGAACTCCAGTTCAAATACGGGCAGGTTTCCAGAATGACCGTCGAACAGGCACGCACACGGTACGAAACAGCGGCGGCAACTATACCGCAGATCGAGTCACAGATCGTTCAGACAGAGAATGCCCTATCAATACTACTGGGCCGAAATCCGGGACCGATTGCCCGCAGCAAATCACTGCGTGAACTTGCCATGCCCTCTATTCCGTCCGGACTTCCTTCACAATTATTGGAGCGGCGGCCGGACGTGGCCCAGGCCGAGCAGAACCTGATTGCCGCCAATGCACAGATCGGTGCGGCGCAGGCCCTCTATTTCCCGACAATATCCCTGACCGGCAGTTATGGCCAGGCAAGTGACGACCTTTCCAATCTTTTTAAAGGTCCCGCCCGTCAATGGTCATACAGCGGGTCGATTACCGGGCCGATCTTCACCGCCGGTGCAATTTCGGGCCAGGTGAAACAGGCTGAGGCAGCTCGCGAGGCCGCAATTCTTGCCTATGAGTCGTCAATTCAGAGCGCTTTTGCCGATGTAGAAAACGCATTAATTGCCCGTACAAAGATTGCGGAGCAGCTCCAGGCTCAGGAGCGGCTTGTCGATGCAGCCAAGGAATATACCAAGCTGGCAAAGTTGAAGTATAACGGCGGATATGTTCCATATTCAACCGTCCTCCAAGCTGAGGAAGAATTGTTCCCGGACGAGCTCAATTATGCCCAGTATAACGCCTCGCTGTACACGTCTTTGATCAATATCTACAAGGCGATGGGAGGTGGGTGGGTGGCCGAAGCTGATAAACTATCTGCACAGCCGGATGAAAAGGGCAGGAAAGAAACGGGCAAATGATTCAATGCCTGGAGCAGGAAGAGATTCGATAAGAAAAAGCTCAATCCATCGCGCGCTCGCCTCCCGGCTCCTCATAGCCTCAATTTGTATATCCGTTTGCCTGATTATTTTCGTCCTGTCTGTACAATTCAAGAACATAGAAACCAAGACGGCCGAACAGGCCCCCGTGCAATCAGAACGTTTAAGGTTCGCTATGTTATAGACGATCTTGATGCGCCCAGTCTCGGCGACCATGCAAGAATTCAGCGCACTATGGATAAAATGGCAGTTAGCATAGTGAGATCATCTGACGGTGATTTTGTTTTTATCCGCATTGTAGATCTAGACTTGCATTACGTAGCCAGCCTGAGTGACCCAACATATGCTCATATCAAAGAGGTAAACGATTACATGCTTAAAGGCAGAGACCTTGCCGAACTCAGAAAACAGGGCGGTTGGAACAAAATGCTTCGCTTGGGTGAAGCTGTCATCATCGATATGGGGTACACCCTGAGGAACAGTGCCGATGTCCGGGTGGGCTATATTGAAGGAGTTTATGTAATCTCGCCCGCTTTTTTTTCAAGAACGAATCAATCGGCGATTTTTACTGCACTTACAGCTGCGGGCATTGTTTTTCTGACCACCATGATCCTCCACCCTTCCATCAACAGCCTTTTGCGCAGAGTTTCAGGCCTGTCGGCCAACCTTCTTCACGCCAACATGAAGATTCTGAGCGTGCTTGGAAGTGCCATAGCGAAGAGGGATAACAATACGGATATCCATAGTTACCGGGTTACCATCTACGCTGTTCGCCTGGCGGAAAAGTTGATCCTGCCTGAAGATGAGATCCGAGCGCTTATCAAAGAGGCATTCCTCCACGACGTGGGCAAGATAGGTATCAGAGACAGCATCCTGCTCAAACCCTCCCGCCTGTCATCTGAGAAGTTTAAAGAAATGTGTGAGCATGTGCGGCATGGAATGGACATCGTGAGCAGTTCGATATGGCTCAGTGATGCAGCCCCGGTCGTCGGCAGTCACCACGAAAAATATGACGGCTCAGGACTCCTGGAAAAAAGAAGCAACGGTGATATACCCAGGGTGGCGTGTATTCTTGCCATTGCGGATGTCTTAGATACCCTTTTATCGAAACGCTCCTGTAAAGATGCCATGGGTTATGAAAAAACGATGAACAATCTCATCGAAGGGAGGGGCACCCATTTTGATCCGGAGATCCTAGACATTTTTATAAAGATCGCTCCCATTCTTAATGAAACGTACGCTAACAGGGACGATGGCAAACCCACAAATGATCTGAAACAAATAAATGCCAGTTATTTCGGATCCGATGTTGTTGGCAATATTTTCCTCAATGCAGTCAACTAAGCATTTGGCCTTGACGACTCGTAGGAACAAAGGAACGAAAATACATACAAAAGGCGGAGGATCAGTAGAAAGCGCGAGGGCTTCACCGGTAAATCCGAAACGCAGAAAAAGGTTGGAAGATTTCGGAGATAAATTTAGACCATTAGTAATGGGAGAGACGAAGAACTTTGATGAGGTTTGTATAGCCGAAAAGGAGGTCTGGAAGTGAAAAAAACATTGGTATTGCTAATAGGCCTGATATTTCTGGCAGGTTGTGCAACCACGGCACCTACAAAAATAAACTTTCTGGGAGATTATGCCAAGAATCTGGAGCCCGGACCGCCAGGGGGAGCCAAGATGCGCTGGCTGAAGCCGGGCGTTGATTTCTATAAGTACAAAAAATTTACGGTGGATTATGTGGTCTTTGCCCTGGCCGACGATTCGAACTCGAAAGTCATCAATGGTGATGAGATGAAGAAACTGGGTGATACCTGTACCCAAGCAATTATCGATGCCTTAAAAGATAAATACCCGATTGTAGCTGATCCTGGTCCGGATGTGGCACGGTTGCGTTTCGCAATTGTGAACCTGAAACAGAGCCGTCCCGCCTTAAGCGCCGTCACATCCGTAATCCCGGTCGGATTAGGAATCAGCCTTATCAAAAAAGGCGCAACGGAGTCATGGAGCGGTTCAGGGGCAACAACCATCCAGCTTATGGTTCTGGACTCTGCGACCGATGAAGTCATCGCTGTTGCGGAAGATGAGTATCACGCGGGATTTACGGAAAGGTTCAGCAAGTGGGGTTCCGCCGAAGATGCCTTTAAGTATTGGGGGCAAAGACTGCGAAAATTCACAGATGATCTTGTGGCAGCAAAGGAGCACAGTAAGTAGCATATCCCTTATAGATATGGGCTTCCTTGACGGTTTCGTTTTGCATGCATACAGCCTGGCGGGGGGATGTATGCCAACGCAATGAAACGGTGCTTGTCAGCTGTCCTCCTCCTTCTCAGGGGATAAAATTTCCGATATGTGTCCGTCGGCGGGAGTCTCATTCATGGCTCGGGCATCTTTCTTCGCCTTAGAACGCTCGTTTAACCGGTCAAAGAGGAAGAATAATAGCGGTACGTAGAGCATAGCCAGTGTCGTCTCTCCGATCATGCCTCCGATGATGCCAGTACCGATGGAATGACGGGCATTAGCCCCTGCACCCATGGCGATTGCCAGGGGCAGGACACCAAAGGCGAAGGCGAGCGATGTCATGATGATTGGCCGCAGGCGCTGCTCACCCGCCTCAATGGTGGCATCCATGATTGATTTACCCTGCTTGCGCAACTCGACAGCGAACGATACCCTCAGAATAGCATTTTTTGCTCCCAGACCGATTAGCACCAAAAGACCTATCTGAAAGTAGACGTCATTTTCGAGACCCCGTAACCAGTTCGCAGTTAGGGCGCCAAGTACCCCGAAAGGCACTGCCATCATCACAGATCCCGGCAAGGTCCACGACTCGTACTGGGCGGCAAGGACTAGAAAGACGATGATCAGTCCAAATACAAAGGCAACTGCCGATGTGCCGCCGGATTTCTTTTCCTCAAAGGCAAGACCTGACCAAGCAGAGATGTAACCCTTTGGCAGCACTTCTTTCGCGACCTCTTCCATCGCGGCAATGGCCTGGCCTGAGCTATATCCCCGTGCGGCATTGCCATTAACTTTTGCTGCCGGAAATCCATTGAAATGCGGCAGCAGATCCGGGCCAGTCACCCATCTGGTTGTGACAACGGCAGCGAGTGGCACCATCTCACCCTGATTCGATCTCGCATACAGACGTGTCAGGTCCTCCGGATTTATGCGGTATTTCGGCTCTGACTGGAGAATAACTTGCCATACCCTGCTGAATTCGTTGTATTGGCTGACCGTCAGAGACCCAAATTGCGCCTGAATCGTACTGTAGATATCCTTTACCGCGACACCGAGAAGATTCGCCTTATCACGATCCACGTCAACACTCAACTGCTGCGTGTTGGCGCGGAAGGTTGTGTTCAACCCGGCAAGCTCTGGACGCAGGCGCGCCTTGCTGAGGAATTGCCTTGTAAGCTCATCCAGTTTCGCCGCTTCGCCGGCCCCCGTATCCTGGATCCAAAATTCAAAACCACCCGTCGTTCCGATCCCAGGAATCGCCGGCGGCGCCACGGGGATCACGAAACCATCCGGGATATTCCTCGCTTCCAGATTTAGGCTTGTCAGCACGGCACGGGCGTTTTCGGCACGCGCTTTTTTCGCTGAAGAATACCTTTCATCAAAAGGTTTCAGGGTTACAAAGAATGTCCCGGCATTGGGTTTGAACCCACTATCGAGCAGGCTGTAACCGTTAATTTCGGTGCGGTTTTCAACGCCAGGGATTTTCTTGAAGAGATCCTCCACGCGTTTGGCCACAGCTTCGGTACGGTCGAGGCTTGCAGCGTCAGGCATAATGATCGCCGCCATGACGTATCCCTGGTCCTCGTTTGGCACAAAGCTCCCAGGGATCTCTTTAAAGAGGTAGACAATTGAAGAAATAAGTATCGCTAAAACGACAAAGGAAATCACGACCCTTTTTATAACAAACATTACGGCGTCGCCAAAACCGCGGGTAATCGCGTCTACCCCACGGTTGAACCAGGCGAAAAAGCCTCGTGTCGGGGGAGTAATGTGCTTCAGCATGACGCCGCACATGGCCGGTGTAAGTGTGAGTGCCACAAAGCCGGACACCGCGACCGATATGACGATGGTGATCGCGAACTGCTTGTAGAGTTGACCGGTGGCGCCAGGCAGAAATGCGGCGGGGATGAAAACTGATGCCATAACAAGCACCACTGCAACCAGTGAACTGGATATCTCGCCCATGGCCTTGATGGTCGCCTCCTTCGGAGGGAGATGGAACATCAGCATGTTACGCTCGACATTTTCAACCACCACAATGGCATCGTCGACAACCATACCGATTGCGAGCACCAGGCCAAAGAGAGTTAGCAGGTTGATGGAAAACCCCAATGCCAGCATACCGCTGAAGGTGCTGATAAGGGCCACAACGATCGCAGCGGCACAGATGATAGTTGTGCGGAAGCTCTGAAGAAAGAGGTATACGACGAGCACCACCAGCACAATAGCCTCGAACAGCGTGTGAACCACCTCTTTAATCGAGAGGCGAACAAAGTCGTTTGTGTCCAGGGATACCACGTAGTCAAGCCCGCTGGGAAAGCGCGACTTCATTTCTTCAAGGGTCTGGCGGACCGCTTTGGAAACCTCAAGCCCATTTGCGCCAGGTTGCTGGTAAACGGCGATAAAAGTTGCAGGACTGCCATTCAGTTTGCTGTCAACGATGTACTGCCTCAAACCGACCTCAGCCCGAGCGACATCCTTTAAGTACACGATTGCACTACCGTCCTGGCTTGCGCGGAGAATGATGTTTTCGTACATTGCAGCCTCGGTGAAGGGCCTTTGCGTGACCACCGGAAACGTCAACTGCACGGGCGCCGGTGTGGGCTGCTGCCCTATTTGTCCGGCGCCATATAGTGCGTTCTGGCTCGCCACCGCCTGCTGTATGTCAGTGGTAGTGATCCCAAGCGAGGCCATCCGATCCGGATTCATCCAGATACGCATCGCCTGATCGGGAACACCCATAATCTGCGCCTGTCCCGCGCCCGGTACACGTTTAATTGCGTCAAGGACATACACGTTGGCATAATTCGCGATGTAATTGCTGCTGTAGCGCTCATCCCGGGAGAAGATGCCGATCAGCATCATGATGGTCGATGCCTTCTTCTGCACCGAAACACCTTGCTGCACGACGGCATCCGGCAACTGTGGCATTGCTAGGTTGACCCGATTTTGAACCTGTACCTGTGCGATGTCCGGGTTAGTGTTAAGGTCAAAGTAGACGGTGAGCTGCAATTGACCGTTGGAGGAACTCGTAGAAGACATATAGAGCATATTGTCTACGCCGTTGATTTGCGCCTCGATTGGTGCGGCAACAGAATCGGCGAGGGTCTGCGAGTCCGCACCAGGGTAAGTTGCAAAGACTGTGACCTGCACCGGCGTTATGGTTGGATATTGCTCGACCGAAAGAGCTTTCATCGCTACTAGACCCGCAAGGCAGATGATGATCGCGATGACAGTGGCGAAGATTGGCCGCTCAATGAAAAACTTGGAGAACATGCGCTATGTCTCTCTTTTAGAACCGTTCAAGGTCTATTTTTTGTCGGATGCCGAGGGAGCCCCTAATTCCTGACCAGCACTATCAGGCTTCACAAAGACCGGCATGCCGGGACGAAGCATGAAAACGCCGTCTACCACCACCCGTTCACCGCTCCTCAGTCCTTCCAATATGAACCAGTCATCGCCGTACCATTCTCCAACAGTAACGGGGCGCTGCTCGACTTTGTTATCCTTGTCTACGACCCAGATAAAATGGCCTTTGGATCCCTGTTGCACAGCCCTTTGTGGAACCAGTATCGCTTTGGGACGGATAGCGCCTTTTAAACGCACCCTGACGTACTGGTTAGGGCGGAGTGCCCCATCAGGATTATTGACACTTGCACGGATCGTGAAAGTACCGGTTTGTAGGTTATAAGATGGCTCGGCAAACGTTAGTTGTCCGGTGTAAGGATGGATCGATCCGTTTACAAGTACGACCTCGACAATGTACAGCTCTTGCTTGGGAACACGCAGCAGGCCTTTGGCAATCTGTTCGTGGTATCTCTGCATCTCATTCTCAGAAATGCTGAAGGTTACCCACATAGGTGAGAGAGCCGCCACTGTCGTGAGCAGACTATTCTGCGGGTTAATATAGGTGCCCTCTGTTTGACGAGCAGAGCTGCTGACACCGGTTATAGGAGAAGTGATGGTTGTGTAGGACAAATTTAACTTCGCCGTTTCGAGCTGCGCTTTCGCCTGTTCCACTGCCGCCGCTGCTGATTGATATTGCCCTGTGGCATCGTCAAGGTCCTTCTGTGAAAGTGCCTCCTGTTCAGTCAGCGGTTTCGTTCGTGCCAAGCTCAGGCGTGCCGTTTCGCATGCCGCCTCTTGTTTCGATAGGGCAGCCACAGCCTGGCCAAGCTGGGCCTGAAATGGTTTGGGGTCCATTTGAAAAAGGGTCTGCCCCTGCTTTACTACGGCACCCTCAGTATACAGACGCTTGTCCAGGAAGCCGCTTACACGAGCTTGAATATTGACCAGGTGTGAACTTTGGGTCTGCGCAACGTATTCGAAAACGACAGGAACATCCTTGGGGACGACCTCCAGTACCGTCACGGCAGGAGGGGATACTGTTGATGCCTTCTCTTTGCGGCCGCATGCTGGATAGAGAAATGTTGTTGCGATTATAATGCCGGTGATAAGAAATCGAATATGCCCCGAAGAACCTGTTTGACGACTCTGGTCCATCAACGAATTCCCCCTATTATGAATGCGTTTTCGCTTCTGGCGGTGAACATTAACAACCTTTCAATGGCTATGCAAACTCTTTTTTCAGGCTCTTCTTCCTTTTGGGACACGACACATAATTCAGAGATTTGCCTTGGCAGTTTAATCTGGTTAACAGAACATCACAGCATAAAACTATTTGCATACTCAGCATTGCGCCTTTCATTTCGCAATCTTTACTTCTCTTTCATCATTGGTTCTGAGGACTTTTAGGGTATGCCGTGTAAAACGTATGACTTGTCGGTTAAAGTCCGACCGTGGGAATTCGGTAGTTCGCCCACGTAGCTTGAGGGAGGTGTTAAGGGCAACCTGAAGCATTAAGTTTTCTGACAAAGGCTCTGTAAGAGAACCGAGCAAACCTGCGGGCCGCAGCGCGAGCGAGGCTGGATGTAGCCTCGAAAATCACAATGGAGTTATCGACTCTTTCCTACAGTGGGGAAGACCGACGGATCTATCCTGACGATAACTAACAGACCCGATAGATGGGCTTCCGAAGTAACAGGAGTGGCACGCAGGGATAGCCATGCGAGAATGAACGCGGGAGACTTTTTTCGATGCTGCGAGAGCGACGGTTGGTGGATATAAGGAAACGAAGTTTCACTGGGTGACGTGACTGACCGCACTGCTTCTTCCTGAAAGTGACAATTGACAAACACTTCCAAAAGGCTTAGGCGTCAAGCTATAATTGATGGAATGCGTATTTTTAGATACACTACAAAATATGGCATCTTGCTTTTTATGCCAGTCCGTATAAGAGTGATAGGGGACAGTTGACAAGCATCGGTGTACGTAGGGGAGAATGAAAAAATCTGCGGTCGTCTTTATTTTACTCTTCGGGCTTTGTCCAATTGCTCTAGTCGGATGTGCCGGTTTGTATGGAAAGCTTTTTGTAGAACCAGGCGAGACGGTTGACATAATCTCTGCATCTGTCAGTCAGATCACATATGAATACACGCATCATTACGATAGCGAACTGCCCTATGTAAGCAGAGCGGCAGAAGTACAATGCAAGCGCTTCGGCAAGCACGCAGTGCTATCAAACATTGTCCGAAAGAATCCTGATCGAAGTTTGGCAACATTTCGATGCGAATGAGATGACTTGACTCCAAGCAGATCATATAAGCATTATGGCCTCAGCAATTTAGGATTAATCACAATGACAAACAAGATCAAACAACATTAGAGAATTACGAGACGCAGTAATATTGCCCTACAAATAGCTTTAAGTGTACTCAACAACTGTAACTTGCCATCTTTCAAATGGAAGTCATGAAATATTTGTTGTAAGAGAAATGCGTACGTGAATAATAACCGATTAATTAAAAAGGAGACCGTTCAATGAAAACGATAATCATTCTTTCTTGGACAATCTTTGCGTCTTTAGTTTTGTCATTTGTAACTGCCTGTCCTGTAAAGGCGGCAAACACCACGGAGCAGATTCTAACCCAGATAGACGATATTCTTAAGGCAAATCCTTTGAAGGCAACTGATAAGATCCAAGTGATCAATGTAGCTCAGGACGATACAGTTACCATTAGGGTCGTAAGACGGGTTGAAGGGGCAGGGATTAAGCCTCATATTCACAAAACTCACGATGAAATGATCTATGTCATCAAGGGATCTGGGCAGATGCTTATTAATGGAAAATGGATTGATGTGAAAGCGGGGACTTTTCATTTTAACCCTATGAATAAAGTCCACGCCACCAGAAATACCGGCAAAGAAGATCTAGTGGTACTCGTGGTATATACCCCAGCAGTGAAAGAGCCTGATCAGTATTTTGTGGATGAGAAGTAAACCGTGAAGATAACCTGTAGTCAGTACATATTTTGTGAGAGGATTGTAAGCTAAATCTGGAGAGGCAGGGCCAACTTGGCTCTGCCTTTTCTTATTGTACATTTCTACCAATAATCATTATCTTTTATGGATAACTTAGAGTGAGCATTTATGGGTAGAGACAATAACCGACCTAATATTTTCATTCATTGTTCTCGCACAGTACCGGTTGTAACACGCAGTCCTAAAATTTCCATTTCTTTACTGACGACAAAAATAAATACCATCCTGTACTCGTTAATTGACGACTTTTGAAAACTATGCAAGATTACAATCGCTAATGGTTGAAATTCGAGAGAGACCGATCCATTTGACGCAAAAAAATTGAATAAGTGAGGGAACGCCATGGCCGATCCAATGAAAGTAGTCTTAAAGATTACGTCTGTAAAGGGAACCTGTGCAGCAGGGCACAAGTTAGGGGAGGAATTTGATTTAAGTAAAGACTTTGTCCTGGGATACTCAGGCACCGGCAAGGCTCTTTGCCCCTCTGCATTTTATGCCGCTTTCCCGAATTGGCGGGTTCTCCGTTTTGGCGGGGAACTACCTTGGGAAGAAGATAAGGATACAGTCCATGTGGCCTGCCCTGACCCCATGAACCCCCTGATTATGGAATTGAGAAGGATCAGAGAGTAGAAGATTTCTTCTATGATGATTGTTCGTATGTATGGCTTCCTGAAGTCAAGCATTCGGTGATTTTGACTAGCATACTTCCTTTCAAAGTGCAATCATCAAAATATCTTGTCGCTTTTTCATCATCGTTGTATAAAGTAACATCGATTTGTAAGGGGAAAGATTTCGATGAAATCCGTCTTCGTAAAGAGGGCACTTATTTTTTCATTGCTCGCCTTAGTTATCTCATCTTCATCACAGGCAGCAACTGAAAAGAGAATATCCCTTGTAATTGGAAACGGCAACTATACTTCCTCGCCACTCAAGAACCCGGTCGATGATGCAACGGATATTGCAGCTACACTCCAGAAGATTGGCTTTACAGTTATTCCTAAGAAGGAGACGACAGAAGTTGCCATGGCGAAACGGCCCACGATCCCGGAAGAATCTTCAACTTTCACCAGCCCGACGATCGAGGCCGAGTTTGTGTTGATTCCCGCGGGGACGTTCACGATGGGGGAATATTCAGTTGATACGCATAAGGTGAAGATCAGCAAAGCTTTTTACATGCAGACGACGGAGGTGACGCAGGGACAATGGGAGACGGTCATGGGGAACAACCCGTCGCGTTTCAAGGACTGCGGTGACGACTGTCCGGTGGAGCAGGTTTCCTGGAACGACGTCCAGGATTTCATCAGGAAGCTCAACAGTATGGAAAGTGCGAATAAATACAGATTGCCCACAGAGGCGGAGTGGGAGTATGCGGCGAGAAGCGGTGGGAAGCAGGAGACCTACGCAGGCACGAGCAGCGACTCCGAGCTTGGCAATTATGCCTGGTATAGCGCTAACTCTGGCAGTAAGACACACCCTGTAGCACAGAAGATACCCAACGGCCTGGGTTTGTATGACATGTCGGGCAACGTCTGGGAGTGGGTTCTAGATTGGTATGGGGCTTACCAAACAAACATTTTTTCTTTATCCTTAAGCGTAACGGATCCTACGGGACCATCATCGGGCTCGCAACGGGTTCTTCGTGGCGGCAGTTGGTACAACGGCGCGCGTGACTGCCGCGCGACCGTTCGCCGCTTCTTCACCCCAGATATCAGCGGCAGCAACTTAGGGTTCCGTCTCGTCAGTTCAAATTAGATTTTGGTTTTTACCTTCTTACTTTTGACAAAGAATTGTTAAACCTTGCAGCCAACCGTAAATTGACATCTTTCGGTTAGGCTCCCTACGACCCTTAAGCGGACACTCAGCTTCTTCCTTGAAGTCAAGTTTTTTCAATTTTGACCTTCTACGCCACATTACAATCGGTAATATACAAAGAACCAGCAACCTGTATTGGAGACATTTCTGCACCGAGGAATACAAATTTGCCAGAATTTTAACTTTAAATGTGGTACATGCCCTCGGGGCAGGTTAAATCTTCATTTATCGGCCAGGATTTCATTTGACAACATGACCTAATCTGATCACTGCTGGACTATATGCTACAAATATGCTTCACGCTTAAAAACACAATATGTTTTCTGGCTATAGTTCTAAAAGAAAAGTGCAGGATTATTTCCCTATTTCCAGACTGACTGCGTTCTCTTGCTGATTAAGTGTCTTCTGTAGGACTCTTTCCTGAAAGGTTGCTTTTCATATTTAGCCTTTCCATTCGATATTCCAAGAGACAATCAATGAATAGCTTATTCCTCTTTTGTCATTCTTCTTGACCCGCGACATCCTTTTCCTTATACTGTATATTAATGAAATAAATGCGTTCCCATCAACAATATAAAATATTCTGCCATGTGAGGTAGACTTATGGCTTCAGTATTTTATTTTCACAACGGCCAGACTGCAGACACCATTGGTACATTGATTAAGGTTCTTGAAAACCTTGATGAACACACATTCAGGTATCACTGCAACAAAGACAAGAATGACTTCTTTAATTGGCTCAGTACAGGCTTGAATGATGCAAAGGCTGCGGCAGCAATAAGAAGGGCAAAAACAAGAAAAACAATGCTTAACAAGCTGAAGCAGATTAAGAATCAGATTCTTATATATCATCTCCCTTCAAAAGCAAAAAGTTCTTGAATAAAAAGTGTGACCATCTGATGCTGTCGTCACGTTATCATTAAAAGAGGAGGAGCACATGGAAGTTACGTTACAAGAAAACCGTTCGCTTGATAAAATCATAGAGCAGCAGATCAAGAGATGGCAGATTGATCAGAAAAAGAAATACAAGAAAACGATACGGCCAGTCATCACCATGTCGCGGCTGCTCGGGGCAGGCGGGAATTCCATTGCCCAGCGGCTTGCGGAGGAGTTGAAGATTGATCTCTTCGACCGGGAGATTATAGAAAAAATCGCAGAAAGCTCTAAGGTGAGCAAACGGGTCGTCGAAACGCTTGACGAGCACGACCGCTCAATGCTCGACGACTGGATTCGGGCTCTCGGCGAGAATCATATGTGGGCCTATGAATACCTGAAACATCTGACAAAGGTCGTGGGGACCATTGGAGCGCACGGCCATGCCTTGATCGTCGGTCGCGGCGCAAGTTTCATCCTGCCGCAGGAAGTGTGCCTGCGCCTACTTATCGTGGCGCCACTGCAGACGAGAATTGACAACGTAGCAAAGGCCTACGTGGTATCTGAAGCGGAAGCAAAGCGGAGGGTCCTGCTCACGGAGTCCGACCGAAGGGCCTTTATCAGAAAATACTTCAATGCAGATATGATGGATCCGCTCAACTTCGACCTTGTTCTAAACACGAAAAATTTGAGCATCGATGCCGCCGTGAATATTGTGAAGGAGGCGTTCAATTCGCGGCAGTGGCACAATTACAATTTAAGGAAATAAATATCGAATATTTACGTCTTGCACACCGCCGACTCAAAGTGTAGTGGTTAAGCATAGATGTTGAGGGTTGTGAGGGGATTTGTTTATAACTCTGGGCAGGTAGAAAGGAGCCTTTAAAATGAAAAACCTATCAGCTAAAATGAAAGAACAAGCCTTAAAAGACATTGAGATGTATTTCGGCAAACCTCCATACAATAGTGAACATGTTAGGCATCATCTTACGTCTGGTCTTTTTGAAGAACAGTCACTCGTGAAATACGGTCTGACGCCTATTGAATTAATGAAGGAATTGCGATTGGTAAAATTGAGTAAGAAAGCAAAACAAGAGGCGTTGAAAGACCTGAAAATGTATTTTGGTGAACCTCCAGTACCGAAAAAAGTCATCAAGAACAGGCTTTCGTCAGGTCTCTTGGAAATGCAGATTCTGGCAAAATATTTAATGACAGTTAACGAGTTGATTGAAATAACAGGTTTTGAGGTATCGGCGTAATCATAATTAGACACTGTCTCATCCAGAGAAGATAATTAGAAAACTTGAATTTGGCCGATGATCAGATACCGCCGCTATCAGCCTTTTGAAAAAGGAGGGGAAATATGCTTGAACAGTCACAGCAAAAAGCGAAAGATTGGGTGGCCAAGGCAGTGAAGTTTTACAAAAATTCTGGTAAAGAAATTGCACTGGCTGAATTTACAAATCCTAAGGGACCTTTTGTCCGAGAAGCTATGTACATTTTTGTATTGGATACTCAAGGAACCATGCTTGCCCACGGAGTAAATGAAAGGTATGTAGGTCAACACTTCATTAACATGAAAGATTCTGCCGGCAAGCATTTCGTCAAGGATCTCATTAAAACAGCTAATGCGGAGGGTAGCGGTTGGGTCAATTATCACTGGTACAACCCGGTAACTAAAGAGCTGAAGCCTAAGAGCGTGTATTTTGAAAAGGTCGATGACATGATCATTTGCAGTGGGATCTATATTGAGGCGATGTTAGACATTATCTCTTATAACAGCGTATTTCCGTCATTATGAAGATGGTATGTGAGTAAGCACTTTACTGTCTCATAAATTACAGTCATCTGAGAGAACAACATCCATGTATTGAATACCGCCTCATCTTCCATTGTGGGTCGGTTTTCATTTATATGGCAAAAAGTCGAGAAATCATATATTGATGCGACCAGCAATCTCTAATTATCAGTGCCAGACGGTAAATAGAAAAGGGGCAGTCGCTGTCAAGAGTGGTTCAGCCCCTTTTACCTACCTTATCTTCGAAGATTTATTTATAGAATCCGCAGCCCAGAACCACGCTGTCAACCTTTTGAAGGTATGACGATTTCTGCTCAACATTTTTGGTTTTTGGGCTCACCCATTTGTAGTCA
>Ga0326727_10012245_pt1 | contig 19596 bp, 17 predicted proteins | sample MB2enrmetagenome_FD_207643 | JGI IMG/M metagenome (GOLD analysis project Ga0326727, IMG submission 207643) | Lab enriched peat soil microbial communities from McLean, Ithaca, NY, United States - MB29MY | ecosystem: Environmental > Terrestrial > Soil > Wetlands > Peat | place: USA: New York...
CGGGGATTGTGCTGCGCCGTCCAAGCGCTCACGCACCAGTGTACCCCGGTTTAGATGCTTCAAACCTGCGCAAGGTTCCATCCGCACTGGTTTCGGTGCAGGTGCATTTCCGCGATTTTGGTTATCGCCCGCCGCTGAGTCGAGAGAAATGCGATGTACGATAGTTGCCAATGATCTTCCTGAACGATCTCAACCCCGCGGCGTGGCTGGCGACCATCGCCACTCTGGTGATTTGCGGATCTGTTTTGTTCCTGAGTCTTCGCGATTGGATGAATCATTGGAGGTCCGATTCTGGGCTGCAACTTGCCGCGCCCTTTTATCTCGGGATTCTTTGCATCGTTGGAGCGGTCATTGCTTACTCGCCACCGGCATATGTTCCGCGCAAAACAGTCGTGGGATCCTTCCAGGTCATAGCGGTCAAACATGGCAGGGGCGGTACATTCGAGTATATTTGCGTGGACAGCTGTGCCCAGACAGGCGGTTACACGCTCTCAGCCGATTTCAGGGCGATGAAGATCCTCGACAGAGGCCAAGCCGCACGCCGCTTCCGATTTGTCTATCTGGATCATCCTCAGGGGAATGCTCTCTCCGGCGTGTCCCTGCGGCTGGTCGGCATTGCCGATGCCGACACCGGCCAGACCCTGTATGAGGTCGATCTCAGCCGCCATCTGTTGCGCATGGCGGTCTTCCTTGTGGATGTGGCAATCTGCTTCTTCACCGCGGGACTGTACCTCTTCCTCGCCGGCAGAACAAGAACTAAAGACCCGGAAAGCGAGCAGGAACCTGCGGAATCGAAGCCAGCCACGGCTGAAGCGATGACCTCGCTGCACCTGGGTTCCGGCGAAGACGAGCACGCCTAGCACCGTTGGCAGGCCGCTGCCCCAGGGTGCGCCCTACTCCGGCTCTATCGTATTGAACAGCACGCCAAGGCCGGGAATCGCCACCTCCACGCGGTCACCGGCCGCCAGCGGACCCACCCCGGCCGGGGTTCCGGTCAGCACCAGGTCGCCGGGCTCCAGGGTAAAGATGGCTGAGATGTAAACCAGCAGTTCCGGTATGCGAAAGATGAAGTCGAGGGTCGAGCCCTGCTGGCGCAACTCGCCGTTCACGCGTGTCTCGACGGTCAGGCCAGCCTCCGGGTCCACCTCATCGCTCACCACGGGCCCTACCGGACAGAAGGTGTCGAAGCCTTTGCCGCGGGTCCACTGGCCGTCCTTCTTCTGCAAATCGCGCGCGGTCACGTCGTTAGCAATGGTGTAGCCGCGAATCAGCGACCGCCAACCGGCGCCGGGCTTCAGATTCCGGATGCGGTGGCCGATCACCAGAGCCAGTTCGCCTTCGAAGTCCACGCGGGTCGAGGCGGCCGGCAGCAGGATCGTCCCCCCCGGCTTGAGTAGCGACGATGGCGGCTTGAAAAACAGCAGCGGCTCGGCAGGAACCTCATTGCCTAGTTCTTTGGCGTGGTCGCGGTAGTTGCGTCCCACGCAGACGATCTTTGAGGGCGTCACCGGCGGCAGCAATTCGGCTGCGCTGAGAGCCGTCGGTTCAAAATCGAAGCTCCATGAAGTGGCTCGGCCATGAACAAGGCGAAAATAGTGGTCCTCCTCCGGCGCAGAGGTCAGATCCACGATCCACGGCTCACCGGCGCGCTCTTCCACGGCGCCATAGTGGACCTGGTTGTCGAGTAAAAAGCGGCAGTATCTCACGCTGATATCTCCTTACGGCGCGGCTACGGGCTCGGCACGGTCTCCTGCGCCTCGCCGGAGCGGGCGCTCTCATGCCCGCCCTGGTCAATCGCAGTGACGGCATAAACATACGTGTGTCCCGGCTCCACGTGCGCGTCATGGAAGGCCGGACCCACAAGCACCTGCGCTGGCGAGATGCGCTGCCACGCCGAGTTGCCCTCCCGTCTGTACACGATGTAGCCGGCCAGATCGGCCTCCGTGTCCGGCTGCCAGCTCAGGTCGATCGACGCTCCTGCGTCGGCGCTTGCCGCCGTGGCCACCGCAGCCAGTCCCGTCGGTACAGCGGGCGGGAACACGTCCAGGGCCTCGACACGCACAGGTCCTGACAGTTCGCCATCCAGTTCCAGCGTCTGCCCGCCGACGGTCATGCGGACCACGCGCTGGGCGCGATACTCATAGGTTTCGCCGAAGCGGATGCTCTTGTCGAGCGTGCGGGCGGGTTGACTCGGCGCGCCGGATTGCCCGCCAGCCTCGACCAGCAGATTCTGCTCCACAGGTTCGGGGGCGGGCGCCAGGGGACCCTGGTCGGCTTTGGGCTTGGCGGCGGGTGGCGTCAGCAGCCTGCGTTGCAGCCTGACGGCTGCCCCCGCGCCATCGGGTGTCCAGCGCAGCACGATCCCGTCTTTGCGCACTTCTGCGTCCAGGCCGATGACCGGCCCTGGCGCTTCTCCGGCCAGCACCATGGCCGGATTTGAAAGGCCCGCCGAACGCCCGTTGCGGTTCTTCAGCTCGACAAAATAGGAAACAGGCCGCGGTGCTCCAGCCGCCAGCCCCGATGGCAGCGTATCGGTAAACGCGCCCGCCGCTCCCGGAGCAATCGTCAGGTCAGTGCCTACGGCATTGCAAACGTCCTCGCCTTCCTTGCGGCAAACCCGCACTGGCACATTGTCCTTCAGCAGCAGTTTGTCGGTGTTTTTCTTCGGCATGGTCCAGGTCAGAGAGACCTGGTTGCCTGCGCGGCTTGCAGCCAGGTTGGTCACGCGATCCGGCAGTTTGAGCGATGGCGGCAGCGGCGCTCCAGGCGTCCCGCATCCTGCCAGCCCAATGGCCAGTGCGACCGCCATACCGGCCCATATCCCTCTGTCCACAGCACCCATCGCCCTACCAGTCTACCGGAGCCATGCCGGCGCGAGCCGCGCCCGAGTTGTCTGTTACCGTTTGTGTATGAAAACCGCGTCGTACGGACGGATCGTCTTTGGCGCGTCGGCGATCTTGTTCGGCGTCATCGCAATGATGTGGCACGACGCCGATACCTGGCAAAACCTGCAACACATCTGGAGCCTGCCCCTCGGTGCCATCATTGGCGCTTGCCTCATGTCCGCTCAAATTGCGGGCGGGATCGGGATACAACACCCGCGCACCGCGCGCTTGGCTTCGCGTGTACTTTGCTTTGTCTATCTGTGTTTCGCGCTGGCTTGCATCCCTGACATCGTTGCCGCAACGAACATCTTTGAGCGATACGGCGGGAGCTTCTTCCAGTACTTTTCCTTACTCTGCGGCGCGATTGCGCTCGACGCTGCAAATGAGGCAAATGCAGCAATGGCGATAGTGTTCGGCCGCCTGGTGCGCATTGGACTCGGTGTCTGCGCGATTTCCTTTACGCTGGGTCAGGCACTCTTACCTCGCGACACAGCTCAACTGGTTCCAGAATGGATTCCACCCAGCCAGATGTTTTGGGTGATCCTCACGACGGCCGCATTTGGTCTCGCGGCAATTGCCATTCTCATCAATCGCCAGGCGCGGCTTGCGATGCGCCTCATGGCGCTCATGCTGGCGCTTTTTGGCGCAATGGTTTGGGTTCCGCGCCTGATCGCTCATCCAGCGTCGCATTCCAACTGGTCCGAATGCGTCCTGACTTTCCTCATTGCAGGGGCTGCCGGGGTCGTGGCTGATTCTCAGTCCTCGTAGTATCCACATGCGCAGCCTCGTTTTCTCACTCCACGCGCAAAGCCTGCATGGGATCGAGCCGGGACGCGCGACTCGCGGGCAGCCACACGGCAAGCAACGCCACGGCGCTCAAGACGATGGGCACCGCAATGAACACCGCCGGATCCCACGACTTCACGCCGAAGAGGAAGCTGGCAATCAGCCGCGTCAGGCCGAAGGCCGCGGCGACACCAACGACCACGCCCGCCAGCGTGAGCCTCATGCCCTGCCAGACGACCAGCTTGCGGATGGTGGCTCGATCCGCCCCCAGAGCCATGCGGATGCCCATCTCTTGCGTTCGTTGCTCGACTGAGTAGGCCATCAGTCCATAGATACCGATGGCGGCCAGCACCAGTGCCACTCCGCCAAAGATGGTAAGCAGCAACATGTTGAAGCTTTGTCGCGAGGTAGAGCGCGACACGATCTCATCCATTGTCCGAACGTGCGACACGGGGAAGCCGCCGCTGGCGATGCGCAGTTGTTCCGTGATGGCGGCGATGTATTGGTGAGGATCGCCGCGAGTGCGCACCACCCAGCGCAAAGGCAGAATGCGCGCGTTCAGCCTGGTCAGGCCGTCGGTGACCTGCGCATCGGGAACGATCATTATCGAACCTGGATCGGCGGCGAGGCCACCATCGTGCGTGTTGGCCACCACACCGACAATCTGCCGCGCCGGCTCTTCGAACTCGGGCCCAACACCATGACCAATCAGGATTTGCTTGCCTACCGGATTCTCGTTGGGAAAGAATTGCTTCGCGAGCGCCTCATTAATCAGCACCACGCCCGGCGCCGCGGCCGTATCCTGGTCGTTGAATTCTCGCCCCCGTACCACACCGATCCTGAACAGCTTGTAATAATCCGGCGAAACACTCATCCATCCAGCGCCGGGTGTGTCCTTGCCTTTCTCAACCGGACGCCCGACGATGGTGAACGGCAGCCCGAACTGGCCCTGAATGGGCAGGCAGCATGTCAGCGCCGAATACTCCACGCCAGGGATCGCATTCAGCCGTTCGCGTCCGTCATGCGAGAGCTGCGCTACGCCGGCGGTTTTCTGCAGGCGATCGCCGGTCATCGACATCTCCATCGTGAGCACGTTGTGGGGATCGAACCCGGGGTTTACGCCGCGCAGGGCGATAAATGTCCTGATCAGCAGCGCGGCGCCCACCAGTAACACCAGCGCCAGAGAGACTTCGCTTACCACCAGCAACGAGCGCGCTTTGCTCTGGCGGAATCCAGAGCCGGAGCGGTTGCTGCTCTCCTTCAGCGAGGAATTCAAGTCGGCGCGCGAGGCGCTGAGCGCCGGAAAGAGTCCGAAGAGGATGCCGGTGCCAAGCGAGACAGCCAGCGTGAAAGAAAGCACTCGCCAATCCACGCCGATGGCGGACCCGTCTTCTCCAATGCGCGGCAGGGCGGCCGGGCTGACCGCCAGCAACGCGCGCACGCCAATGAAGCCTAGAATCAGGCCCAGGACGCCGCCGGTCACGGAGAGCAATACGCTTTCCGTCAGCAACTGGCGGACAATGCGCGCGCGTCCGGCCCCAAGTGCGGATCGTATAGCGAACTCTCGCTTGCGCCCCGTGGCGCGCACCAGCAGCAGATTGGCCACATTGGCGCAGGCAATCAACAGCACCAGGCCGACCGCGCCCAGCAGAATTAACAGCGACTTACGCGCCTCCCTCACGATGGTGTCGCGCAGGGGCTCGACAGCGAATCCATGGTCTGGATTAAAGGCGGGATAATCGCGGTGATACTGCTGGGCCGCGAGCTTCATTTGCGCGTTGGCCTGCGCCACGGAAATGCCAGGCCGGAGCAGCCCCGCGGCCAGAAAGAAATGGCCCTGGTTGGTGCTGTTCGGTTCGAACTGAAAAGGTACCCAGAGATCCGCCTCGGGATCGGAAAGAAACTGCCTTCCAATCACGCCCACGATGGTATAAGGCTCGTTGCCCAGCGAGAGCGACTTGCCGACCACCTGCGGATCGCCGCCAAACTTGCGCTGCCACAGGCCATAACTCAGCACCACCACCTTGCCGCCATTGGGCAGATCCTCCTGCGGCGTGAAGGTGCGGCCCAGCATGACCGGCGCGCCAAAAAGACGGAAATACCCCTCGGTGACATGGAGGCCATGAACCTGCTCGGGACGCTCGCCGGTGATGTTGAATCCCGGGCCGCCGAAGTCGTAGGCGGCCACCTCCTTGAAGACGCTGGTCTGGCGCTGCCAGTTTTGAAACTTGGGAATCGATGCGCCGGGACCGCTGCCGTCCGGCGAGGTCAACAGGAACTGCACAATACGGTCCGCGTCTGGATAGGAAAGCGGCTTGAGCAGCACCGCATTGACCACGGTGAAGATAGCCGTGTTGGCGCCGATTCCCAGTGCGAGAGCCGAGACGGCGGCGACAGTGAAGCCGGGGTTCTTGATGAACATGTGCAGCGAATGCTTGACGTCATTCCACAAGTCGCCCATAGGTCTGCTCCGCTTCCCGATTCACTCAAATCACGGTAAGAATTCGCCTGGTTGGTCACACATCGCTGCTGGGCGATACAATTCTGACGAATCCGAACTGAAAAAGTCTTCCCGGCGTGTTTCTCATGCAGTTTGAAAGGACGTCAGCCAGGTGTTGATCTTCGCCGCCATTCTCGCCATCTTCGTTTATGGAACGATTGCCGCCATGCTGGGCACCACCCTGCCCGACCTGTCCGATCGTTTCCATCTCACCCCCGCACAGAACGGCACCATCGCTTTCGCGCAGGCGCTGGGACTGATGATCGCTTCGGTCGGCGTGGGCCCGCTGCTCGATACCGAAGGCGATAAAGTCGGCCTGATTCTCGGCCTGGCCCTCATTGCCATAGCCCTCTTTTCGCTCCCGCGTTCGGGCGGATTCCGCAGCATTGTCTTCCTCTTATTCCTGCTCGGCGTGGGCGGCGGAATCGTAGTCACGGGAGCCAATGCGCTGGTCAGCGGCGTGAGCGAGGCGCATCGCGCCACCGCGTTGAATTTTCTCAATCTCTTCTTTGGCCTGGGCGGTTTCGCAACACCATTTCTCTCTGCCAATCTCTTTTCCAGGAAGTGGGTTCGCCTCTGCTATACCGTTGCGACGCTCACGGTAGTCGCGTTGATCTTCAATGCATTCACCACCATGCCCGCACCCACGGGTGGCGCAGGCTTTGTCCTCGCCGATGCCGGCCCCATTCTCGGCCGTCCCCTGCTCTTCATGCTTGGTGCTTTCCTGTTCCTCTACATCACCTGCGAAGTGGGCGTGTGGAACTGGCTCCCGCGCCACCTCATTGCCCAGGGCATCCCGGAATCGCGTGCGCTCAACATCCTGTCGCTGGGCTTCGCCCTGGGCCTGCTCATCGGCCGCGTCGGCGTGTCGCCCATTCTTATTCACGTGCCCGCCGTCGAGGTAACGCTGGCCGCATCCATCGCCATGGCCGTGACCACATTCCTCATGCTTCGTACCAATAAACCCACCGTCGCGTTCGTGCTGGTCTTCATCGCCGGAGTTTCCATGGCGCCGGTCTTCCCCACCACCCTGGCAATCGTGGGCACGGCGTTCCCGCGCATGAGCGGCACGGCCATCGGCTTCGTGATCACCTGCGGATGGGCAGGCCTCGCGGTCAGTTCGCGGCTTATTGGCGCGATTGCCGGCGGCGATCCGCTGCGGCTCAAAAAGGCGCTGCTCCTGATTCCCGCCTCGGCAGTGCTGATGGTCGGCCTGAACCTGGCGATCTGGTCAGCGTTGCGCTAAGTGGACCGCGCAGAGCCTTGATCCGAAGGCAGGCTTGGTTCCACAGGCCTCTGACGAATCCGAAGCGGAGAGAGGCGGGGGGGTCAACCCCCGCAAAATGCCAGCATAATGAGCGCGGGCTTGAGCCACGGAAGCGAGGCCAACCCAAGCCCCTGCGCTAAGCCTCGATCACAGCCTTCGAAAGATTTCGCGGTCGGTCCACATCCACGCCGCGCTCCAGCGCCATGCAGTAGCTGAAAAGCTGCAAAGGGATCACTTCCGGGATAGGCAGCAGGTGCTCGCTGGCCGGCTCCACTTCAACGCAGTCAGAAGCCAGCGCCGCCACTTCGCGGTCGCCGCTGTTGGCCAACGCGAGCACGCGCGCTCCCTGCTTCCGCATATCCTCGAGCAACTGCAGCGTCTTCTCATAGCGCAGCACGGAACCCTCGACACTTCGATCGACGGTTGCCAGCACAACCAGCGGGACAGATTCGCTGACCAGGGCATTCGGCCCATGCTTCAGTTCGCCCGTGGGGTAGCCTTCCGCCTCAACGTAGGAAGCCTCCTTCATCTTCAGCGCGCCTTCGCGGGCGATGGCGTAGTGGACACCGCGGGCAAGGTAGAGAAAGGTGGTTGCGCCCGCGTATTTTGCGGCCAAGGCGGCCATCTGGCTTTGCCAGGCAGGCAACTGGCGCTCGATTTGCGCCGGCAGACCCCTCAGTTCCTGTACGCTCAGCTGAATCTCATCCGCACTCAGCGTGCCCAGCCGTCCAGCTTCATAGAGCGCCAGCAGATAAAGCGCCGTGAGCTGGCAGGTGAAGCTCTTGGTGGCCGGAATAGCCAGCTCGGGGCCAGCGCCCAGCGGCATGGCAGCCGCGGCCTCGCGCACCATGGTGCTGCCGTACACATTGGCGATGGCCAGGGTCAGTTGGCCGCTGGCGCGGGCGTGGCGAAGCGCGGCCAGCGTGTCGGAGGTTTCGCCGGACTGCGAAATCACGATCACCGACGGGTGGCGGGGATTAGCAATGGAGCGGCAACTGTACTCGCTCGCATATTCAACATCGACGGCCAGGCCGCAGAGATCCTCGAGCAGGATTTCCGCGGCCAGCCCGGCGTGACGGCTCGATCCGCTGGCGGCAATCAGCACTTCTCCGCGTGGATTGAGCCAGTCGGCCAGGGGCGCGAAGGCCTTCGCATCAAGAGCGTCGCCATCCAGGTACATTTCCAGCGTGCGTGCGATGGCGGCGGGCTGCTCGTAGATTTCGCGCAGCATGACGTGGGGGAAATCGGTCATTGTTGACCTTCCGCCGGCCTGGTTTCCTCAAAGGCCGGACAGAACGATTCTATCGGCTTGGGCTCACGGGCTAGTCCGGCGTGGGATACGTCAGCGTCGTGCCGGGCGTCTGCCATTCGCCGGCGGCGAAGATCGCCTGCGAAGTACCGGTGGGCGCAGCCGGGCTGAATGTTCTGCGGGCGGAATCGAAACGCACCAGAGAGCTTTTCTGGTCGAAGGTAAGCGCGAAGTTCTGCATGGGCACTGAGCCGAAGTTCGCCAGCGGGAAGCCGGCATGAATCTCAACCCACGGGTGCTTGAATGTGTAGACGCCGACGTGCACATCCGTTGCCAGTTGGGCGGTGTCGAAAGGAAAGCGCGCGGACAGGGACTGCCCCCTGCCAGAGACGGCGGGGTGGGTGGCGAACTTCAACCGGGATGCGAAGGGCGCAGGCAGGCTGAGGCCGCCGCCTCCTGAATCGATCTGCGCATCCACCGGCAGCGAGCCGATGCGCAGGGGAATGGTGGGCACACCGACTGGTGCGCGAAAGGGAAGCACCAGCCGTTCCCCATCCGGCGCGAGAGCTCCCCTGGCAAGCGTGAGCCGCTGGTTAGGATAGTCGAGGGTCAGCAGGTAGTCGCGAAAAAGCGGAAACCCCAGCAATCCCTGGCAGGAAGAGTCAAACGGACCCAGCGAATGCTCGACGGCCGTCACCAGGTTGAATTCGACATCGGCGCCGGCAATCTGCAGGGACTGGAGCAGGTGCACCGGCACCCTCTGCCCTTCTTGGCTTCCAGGATCGCCCACCCGGGCGTGGCCCGCCAGCAGCAGGTGCAGGCGCTCAGCCAGTTGCGGTGTGACGAAAGCCTCCGCCCCGGTCCCCGTGTCGAGAACGAACCGGAACGGCCCCTGCCCGTTGACCATCACCAGCACGACAGGCTTGCCGTGGATCAACTCCAGATGCGCGGTGTGAACAGGAGGATCCTGCGCAGGCATGGCCGCGACAGAAGCGAGCAGCAGCGCCAGGGTCGCCACGAGGGGACGGATCGATGCAGACATGCGAGCGCCTCAACCCTGAATTCTCGGATGCGAATAGCCGAGCTTTGCGAAGCAGTTGGGATTATCTCACGAAGCGGTGGAACAGGCCGGGTGCGCAAGGCTGCTCTGGCCCTCACGAGCTTCAGGATCGAGCTTGACAATCGGCTGTTCGCTGTCCGTCTCTGCCGATGCGCTATCCTTTGCGGGAGGCACGACGGCTTGCCGCTCCTGCTTGAACTGCTTGCTGAGTGCCAGGCCTTGCAGCTGGTAGGACGAGCCGATCAGGCCGCCATAGACCTTGTCCGGCGTGGAAGCCATGCTGTAGTAGTTCAGCCGGCCGACAAACTGGTCGTCTTCCAGCAGGATCGGCATGTGACTGGCGCGCACTTCGAGCACGGCCCTGGTGCCGGGGATTTCGCCCGCCATGCCGTAGCCGAAGCCGGGGTCGAAAAAGCCGGCGTAGTGGACGCGAAACTCCTGCGAGGCCAGGTCGTAGGGCAATAACTCCGCGGCCAGGTCGGCCGGTACGCGCACCCGCTGCTTCGACGCCAGGATGTAGAACTCTCCCGGCTCCAGGACAAACTGGCGCCTGCTGTCTTTGTAGATGGGCCGCCAAAAGTCGGCGATCTCATAGTGATTGACCTTGCTCAGGTCGATGGGCGGCGAAAACTTGTTGGCCTGGTAGGCCACCACGTCGGTCCCCGCGCCCTCGAGATCGACCGTGATGCGCAGGCCGCGATCGATGTTCGCCGGCCCGCCCACCTCGTCCACCTCGATCAGCCCAGTGCTCTGGTTCAGTTGCCTCAGCCGCGAGTCGCCGGCCACCGCAAACTTGCCCCGCCCGAAGCGAAGCTGATTCAGCTTCATCCCCGCCTGAACCACGATGGGGAAGGTCTGCGAGACAACCTCCAGGTACAACTTGCCGCGATAGCCCCTGGGCACGCGCTCAAACTCGTTGCCCGGCTCGGTAATCAGGCGGGTAAAGATGTCCAGGCGCCCTGTTGTGCTCTTGGGATTCGCGATGCCGTAAACGTCGGAAGGCAGGGCCAGCGATTCCATCAGGGGAATGATGTAGATGACGCCTCGCTCCAGCAGCGTAGGGCCGGCGATGTCGAGGGTCTCCACCAGCATGCCGGTGGTGCGGGCCTTGTTGAGCAGGGTGGTCGAGGTGCCCGAGAGAAAGCTGGCGCGCACGCGGTAGGCCTCGTGCGAGAGGCGCAGGTCGATGCTCGACGGCTGCGCCTGGTCGTCATCTATATCGCGCGAGGCGCGGATCCGGCCGCTTTCGATCAGCTGCCGGATCTCCTGCGACGGCAGGATGCCCTCGCCGCCCGGCCGCCGTTCCGGAAACAGAGTGTCTGACGCCAAATGCTCCTCCACCAATGCCTACACGAATTTGCAGGCTAGCAGGTGACCCGCTGTGGATGCTTTGCGAGGTGTGGAATATCAGTCAAAGATGAGCAGGACCAGCAGGATACGCTCAGCAACGGTGGTCTAGAGCCTCCGCAGCCGCGCACAAGCCTCATCCAGGTCCACGTCCTTCTTCGCGAAGCAGAACCGCAGCAAATCTTCTCCGCGGCCGGGGCGGAAGAAGGCGCTGCCGGCCACCGAGGCGACTCCTGTTGCAGCCAGCAGATGCCGTGCCTTTTGGGCGGCGTTCTTGCCGGGCAGGCGGGTAGCGCTGGCCAGGACGTAATAGGCGCCGGCGGGAATGCTGGGCTCGAGGCCGGCATCGCGCAGGGCGCTGACGATCCGTTCCCGCTTGGACTGGTGGTCGGCGGCAAGCTGGGTATAGAAGCTGGGCGGCAGCTGCTCGAGCCCAGCCGCGGCTCCGTGTTGGAAGGCGGAGGGCGCGCAGACGTAAGTGAGGTCGTGGAAGTAGGCCATGGCGCCCATCCACCTGGCGTCGGCGGTGACGTAGCCGAGCCGCCAGCCGGTGACGGAAAACGTCTTCGAGAAGCCGGACATGACGATGGTGCGCTCCCGCATGCCGGGCAGGGTAGCGGGGCAGATGTGCTCGGCGCCGTCGTAAAGGAAGTACTCGTAGATCTCGTCGGTGAAAAGGAACAGGTCGTGTTCGCGGGTGACCTCGGCCACGGCTTCGAGCTCGGCGCGGTTGAAGATCTTGCCGCTCGGGTTGGCGGGCGTGTTCACCAGGATGGCGCGGGTGCGCGGGGTGATAGCGGCGCGGAGAGCATCGACATCGAGAGTCCAGTCCGGCTCCGCCAGCGGCACAATCACCGGCTTGACGCGCATGGACTTGAGCGTCGCGAAGTGGTAGCCATAGAAAGGCTCGAACAGGATGACTTCGTCGCCGGGATTGAGCAGGGCCATGGCGGCGGCGTGCAGTCCGGCGGTGGCGCCGCAGGCCACCATGACCTCGGTTTCCGGGTCGTAGGTCAGGCCGTAATCCTTCTTTTGTTTCAATGAGATGGCGTTGCGCAGTCGGGTGATGCCGTCGAGCCGGGTATAGATATTGTGGCCGGCGTGGATGGCGGCGATGGCCTCCGCCTCAACCGGCGCGGGCACCGGCGTGTCGCAGACTCCCTGAGCAAGATTGATGCCGCCGATGCGGTCGCACTCGGTGGTCATGGCGCGGATTTCCGACTGCAGGACACCGGGAGCCAGCTCGCTGACGGTGAGGCGCGAGGCGGTTGCGGCAGCAGACAGTGTTTCGGCGAAGGGCTCATTGGCCAGGGTGTCGGGCATTGGGGAAGCTCCTGAAGGCTTACTCTGTCATATTACATTCTGGCGCGATCGGATGTGCCACAGACGCCGGCGGCGTAGAATCTTGCTTTTATGCATGAGCTTTCCATTGTTTCGAGCATTGTCGAGTCGGTCATCGAGACCCTTGAGGCCTATCCGGGCGCGCGCGTCAAAGAGGTGCGGCTGCGGGTGGGGGCGCTGGCGTCTGTGGTCGAGGATTCGCTGCAATTCTGCTACGGCATCGCCACCGAGAATACGCCCCTGCAGGGGTCAGCTCTGGTGGTGACGCTGCTGCCGGTGGTGATGTATTGTGCGCCCTGCGGGCACTGCGTCGAGCTGGAGGGCGTGCAGAGCTTCCGCTGTCCGCGATGCGGAGAACTGCTGGGGGATTTGCGGCAGGGGCGGGAACTGGAGATTGAGTCCATCGAGATCGACGAGGCGGACGCGACGAACGATGTTGAGGTGAATCCATGACCACCCGGATTGTTGAGCTGCGGCGGGGAATCCTGAAGAAGAACGATGAGCTGGCGGCAGGCCTGCGGCAGCGGTACACGGCGGCCGGCGTACTGGTGCTGAACCTGGTTTCGAGCCCAGGTACAGGAAAAACCGCATTCCTGGAGTGGACACTGCGGGAACTGCGGGCGCGTGGTTCGCGCGTGGCCGCGCTGGTCGGCGACCTAGAGACAGACAACGACGCGCGACGGCTGGCGGCCAGCGGAGCGCCGGTGCGCCAGATCAATACCCATGGTATCTGCCACCTGGAAGCCGAGATGGTCGGCAAACACCTGGAGGGATGGGAGTTGGGCGCGCTTGACTACCTGTTCATTGAGAATGTTGGCAACCTGGTTTGCCCATCGAGCTACGACCTGGGCGAGCGGATCAGGGTAGCGCTGCTGAGCGTGACCGAGGGCGAGGACAAGCCGCTGAAATATCCCACGCTGTTCAACTCGGCGGACGCGGCGGTCATCACCAAAATGGACATTGCCGGGCCGTGCGGGTTTGACCGCGAGACGGCGCTCCGCAACATCAACGAAATCCGCCCGGGGATACGCATCCTTGAGACGTCGGCGAAGACCGGGGCAGGGATGGAGGAATGGCTGGACTACCTGGGCGAGGAGCGCGTAAAGCGGGGAGCGAGCTAGAACGGCAGGGAACGAATGAGGTATACGCGGAGCCAACCCGCGCCTTTGTTCGCCATAAGCCATGCGGGGCGTTACTATGGGAGCGTGATCGATCCGGAAGCGAATCGCGACGCGAAGATACTCCTCGCCGGCAGGATTGCAGCCGAAGCGGAGTTGGAGGGCGTGCCGCTCTCAGACATAGAGAGAAAGATGCTGTATTACTCCGAAACCGGATGGACGCTCGACGATATGGCGGAGGTGAAAGAGGCCTTTGACAGGGAGTGCGACCGGAAAGAGTTCGAGAGGAAGGTCGTATATCTGATTACCTGCTTCCTGTCGAGGGTGCGCGTCCACGACAAAGACGAATACAACGCCTGGATAAATGCGATGCAGGCGCTCCGCCGGGATCGCTATTACATCAAGCCGCTGGTTTCCCGCGTCAAGCCTGCTCAGGATCTGGTGGGGATAGCGATTACCGCGGCGGTCATCCTGGGCGTGATGCTGCTGGCGATCATGCTGGCCAACCTGCGCTGAGCTGCACTATACTGGCGCTCTGCGCGGCGGGCGCATCGTGTGATTCAAATCACATGAATTGGCGTTCCCGGCGCAACCAGAGGTACGCCATGTGTCTTGCGATTCCGGGGAGAGTGGAAGAAATTACCACCGACGGACTGATCCGCGTCGGGCGGGTAAACTTCGGCGGCGTGGTCAAGAACGTCTGCCTGGACTATGTCCCGGAGGTTGAGGTCGGCGACTACACCATTGTGCACGTGGGGTTTGCCATCTCGAAGATCGATGAAGAGAGCGCCCGCCAGACCCTGGAGGCGTTTCGCGAGATGGGGATGCTGCAAGAGGAACTGGAGGGCGAGGAAGAGGCGTTTGCCCGAGCGGCGTCCGGGCCGCAGGCCTCCTGTCCGGCCGATAGCTGCGGCGAGGGCTCCGAGGTTCCCGGAGCTGCATCTGAGACGGTCGAAGCCCCGAAGTTTGTTGTCCATTGAGATGTGTGGTCACCCACCCTTGCGTCGGGATGAAGGCGCGAGGACGGAGCACCCAGCGTTAGCTGTCTGGGCGAAGTCGTTCTTAGCATTCCAGGGTCTCAAGGGCAGGGCCTGGGCGCCAGGGGCCGTAGGCTACGCGGGAGGTTGCAGCGATGAAATATCTCACTGAGTTTCGCAATGGGGAGATTGCCCAGCGGATCGCGCGAGAGATTCACCAGATCGCCACGCAGCCGTGGAAGATCATGGAGGTTTGCGGAGGGCAGACGCACTCCATCATCCGCAACGGCATCGACCAGATGCTGCCGGCGGGGATTGAGATGATTCACGGGCCGGGCTGCCCGGTCTGCGTCACGCCGCTGGAGCTGATCGACAAGGCGCTGGCCATTGCCGGCCAGCCGGGCGTGATCTTCTGTTCGTTTGGCGACATGCTGCGGGTTCCAGGCACCGATGCCGACCTGTTCCAGGTGAAAGGGCGCGGGGGTGACGTGCGGGTGGTGTACTCTCCTTTGGACGCGGTGGAACTGGCGGCGCGCAATCCGGATCGGCAGGTGGTCTTCTTCGGCGTCGGCTTTGAGACCACGGCTCCCGCCAACGCCATGAGCGTGCATGTGGCCAAGCGGCGCGGGCTGAAGAACTTTTCGCTGCTGGTTTCGCATGTGCTGGTGCCGCCGGCCATCGCGGCGATCCTTGAGTCGCCGGGCAATCAGGTGCAGGCGTTTCTGGCGGCTGGCCACGTTTGCAGTGTGATGGGTTACTGGGAATATCCGCCGGTGGCTGAGAAGTATCGCATTCCGATTGTTATCACCGGCTTTGAGCCGCTCGACCTGCTCGAAGGCATTCGCCGCGCGGTGCTGCAACTCGAATCCGGTCGCCACGAGGTGGAAAACGCCTACGCGCGCGTGGTCACGTACGACGGCAACCAGGCGGCCCAGAAGATTCTGGCCGAGGTATTTGAGGTGACGGATCGCGCCTGGCGCGGCATCGGCGTGATTCCGCGCAGTGGCTGGCGGCTGAGCGCGGCCTATCGCGAATTCGACGCCGAGGAGCGCTTCCACATCACCGGCATTCACACCGAAGAGTCGCCGCTCTGCCGGTCCGGCGACGTGTTGCGCGGAGCCATCAAGCCGGCGCAGTGCGCGGCGTTTGGCAAAGAGTGCACGCCGCGCCATCCGCTGGGAGCCACCATGGTTTCAAGCGAAGGCGCCTGCGCGGCCTACTTCAACTATGGGCGCTTCCTGTCGGCGGAAGATCTGGCGACGGCTGGATCGGGCCTGACGGGAACGGCATTGGCCGGAGCGGCACGTGGCTGACGGTTCCAACGCGGCTTCGAAAGCAACCGCCAGGAGCGCGCCGGATTTCTCCGGCTGGAGCTGCCCCTTGCCTTTGGCCGGCTATCCCACCATCGTGATGGGTCACGGCGGTGGCGGCAAGCTCGGCACCGAGCTCGTCGAGCACCTGTTTCTACCGGCGTTCCGCAACCCCGCTCTCGAAAGCCTGGGCGACGCGGCCGTGCTCGATCTCGCCGGCGGACGGTTGGCCATGAGCACTGATTCCTTTGTCGTGCAGCCGTTGTTTTTCCCCGGCGGCTCCATCGGCGAACTGGCCGTGAACGGCACCGTCAACGACCTCGCCGTCTCCGGCGCAGAGCCGCTCTTCCTGAGCGCCAGCTTCATCCTCGAAGAGGGATTTCCGCTGGAGCAACTGGCCGCGATCGTCCGCTCGATGGCCGATGCGGCGGCCACGGCAGGCGTCAAGATTGTCACCGGCGACACCAAAGTGGTGGAGCGCGGGCATGGTGACGGTTGCTACATCACTACGGCGGGCATCGGCGTACTGCGCGCGGGAATCGCCGTTGGTCCGCATCGCGCGCAGGCTGGCGATGTCGTCCTCGTTTCCGGGATGATCGGCGATCACGGCATGGCCATCATGAGCGTGCGCGAGAGCCTCGAGTTTGAGAGCCCGATCCGCTCCGACTGTGCCGCGCTGAACGGCATGATTGCCCAGGTGCTCGATGCAGCGGGGCCAGATGTCCACGCCATGCGCGATCCCACGCGCGGCGGTCTGGCTTCAACACTGAATGAGATTGCGCAGGCTTCGCAGGTGGGCATCGTGATCGACGAGGCGAGGTTGCCGGTCCGGGTTGAGGTGCAGTCGGCCTGCGAGTTGCTGGGTCTCGATCCGGTCTATGTCGCCAACGAGGGCAAGGCAGTCTTCTTCGTTGCGCCTGAGGCGGCGGATCGGGTGCTTGCCGTCCTCCGCGCCCATCCGCTGGGCCGTGACGCCGCCCGCATCGGCCAGGTGACGGCACAGCATCCGGGCATGCTGGTAGCTCGCACCCAGATGGGCGCCAACCGCGTAATCCCCACCCAGATCGGCGAGCAGTTGCCGCGCATCTGCTAGGGCGCCCGTTTCATTGAGATTTGTGGTTTGCCGCGCTTGAGTCCGAGTGCGATTCGAAATCAGGTACCGCAGAATACAGTTACTTTTGCGCTGAAAAAATAGTTACTACCGGATAAGGGGGGGTAGGGGGCCATGAGCGCTAAGAAAGGCCGGTTTGTCTACTCGTCGACATTGAGAATTCTGTTGCAATCTATTCCTTAACGATTACTTCCGAATAGGCGACCAAGCGCCCTGAATCCGCCCCAACGACGGTTGAGATCTTTGGACTGTTAGAAAAGCGGGGAAGAGTCTTTGTCTATCGTCTGCAGCACCACATACTGCTTACGTAACTCGAACCCCGCTGCGGGCCAGGTCGCAACATACGTCCGCAGGGCTGCGGCGCCTACGTCCCAATCGGTGCCGTTCACTCTGCAGTCCGCTTGAGGATTCCCATTCTCATCGCGCATCGCTAATAGGCGCAGACCGTAGAAGCCGCTACTTTCGATCAGGTTTCTGAACGCCTCGAAAGAGTTGGTGAGCAAACAGCAGGGACAGAACTCATGTCCTCCGCAATGCTCTCCCTGATTCTCCTCTTCACCTCTCGGCGCGTTTCGCTCCGCTGCAGCCTGGGGGTATTGAACCACATGCGTGACTGGGCCCAGAACGACACGCCGAAAGTATGCCGGATTTCCTTCCTTCGCTGGGAATTGCATCTCAAGCGTTGTACAGGTTTCGGGCTTCGGCTGTAACGCATCCATCAGCGCCGTAAAATCGGTCTTTGCCCACTGGTCGAAGCCCTGCCGTAGCGATTCGTCCAGATTGTTCCCGGTGGAATGCTGATACTCAAAAACGCCGTCAGGCGCCAACGCGGAATGGTCCGTTTGTATTGTGGTCGTCGTGCGAACACCACCACCGTCCAATGGTTGGATCTCGGTAACTTCCGGAAGCAGAATGAATCCGGTGCTCTTATGCACGAGCCAACCTTCCTCACTCCGCACAAGGTGCCCCTGTTGGCCCAAGACCGAGGCCAGAAGACTAACGAGATTGAAATGCTCAACCCAACTTTTCTCAGCGTTCGTGAAGGCGACTGACCCTCTAAAACCTCTTCCCGGGTTGGTCGGTAAACGCTTCGGAACTTCTCTTTTACGGAAGCTCAACATTTTCTCGGTCCTTCTCAGCGAGGATACAGGAGCATTGTTCAACTCCCTCGCTCTTCATCGCCAAGGACAGAAAGTCATACAAATCCGCGACCAGCGCCTGAGTTACCGGCTAACCCGAACTAACGCATCGGTATCTTGGCGCTTTTGGGTAGGGGAGCTGGCGGGTGGTGCGCCGTTTCAGACTCTTCTCTTCTATTGTGCGCGTTCCGATGAAATGTTCTGCAACGGGGGATGGATTTATTTTATCTGTGTTGGTTGCTGATCATAGGCGAGATATTGGATTTTTCGCGAGAAAGCCGGCGCAGGAGGACCTGACAGGTTTCCGGCTTGACCGTCGGTTGCTATGGCTGTTTGTTCGTGCCCGATTTTGGCGCTGGATTTGCCGGCGACACGGCCTTTACGGCCGGGCTTGCGGGCGTCGTGGCCGGTTTGAGAGGGACAGCCACCTTCACGGGCGCGCCGGGAACAACCGGCGCACTCGCGTTGACCAACCTTGCGGCAGCTACGGCAGCAGGCGGCGATCCCGGTTTGGCCGGCGCTCCTGGTTTGCCGGGCTGCGTGGCGTCGGCCTTGAGCGTCTGGTCCTCCTGCTCATCGGCCAGGAACTGCTCGTCGTCCTTGCCGGCGATCGCGGCCCGCATCCAGGTCATCCAGATGGGCAGAGCGGCCTTGGCGCCGGTTTCCTTTTCGCCCAGGGACTGGCGGCTGTCGAAGCCCACCCATACGCCGCACGTCACCGAGGGCGAGAATCCCAGAAACCAGGCATCCGTGAAGTCGCTCGTGGTGCCGGTCTTGCCGCCCAGGGGATGATTCAACTGCGCGGCCGCCGCGCCGGTGCCGTGCGCCGTAACCGCGCGCAGGAAGGTCATCATGGTGCGCGCCGTCTGCTGGTCGATGACCTCATCGACCGCCGGCGGATCCTCCCACAGCGTGATGCCGTCGGCATTCGACACCTTCCGGATCAGCCGCGGCTTCACCCGCAGCCCGTCGTTGGGAAACACTGAATAGCTGGCCACCTGCTCCTCGAGCGTGATTTCCACCGCGCCCAGCGCCACCGGCAGGTAGGCGGGAATGCTCGACGTCACGCCAAAGCGGTGGGCCACATCGATCACCTTGTGGATGCCCACGCGCGCCGCCAGCTTGAGCGCAGGAATATTGCGCGACTCGGCAAAGGCATTGGTCAGCGTCATCGCCCCCTTGTAATCGTTCTCGTAGTTATGCGGCGTATAGCCGCCAAAACTTACCGGCCCGTCCACAATGATGTCTGTCGGCTTGGCGCCATCTTCCACGGCCGCCGTGTACACGTACGGCTTGAAGCTGGAGCCGGTCTGGCGCTCGGATTGGATGGCGCGATTGAACTGGGAGAGCGCATAATCCCGTCCTCCTACCATGGCCAGCACGTCGCCGGTGGTGTTGTCCATGGCCAGCAGCGAGCCCTGCGCGCCCGTATCCTCCTCCAGCGTTGCCTTGCGCGAGCTGCCTTCCTTGGCATCCGTCAGGTGGACGTAAATCACGTCCCCCGGC
>Ga0326727_10012246_pt1 | contig 19594 bp, 14 predicted proteins | sample MB2enrmetagenome_FD_207643 | JGI IMG/M metagenome (GOLD analysis project Ga0326727, IMG submission 207643) | Lab enriched peat soil microbial communities from McLean, Ithaca, NY, United States - MB29MY | ecosystem: Environmental > Terrestrial > Soil > Wetlands > Peat | place: USA: New York...
TGGATCGGGTCGAGCTCAATGCCCGTTTCTACGGTTCTTACGAATTTGGGGCTCCCTTCAACACGTTTGATCCGAATCCCCTGCGCTATCAAGGGATGTTCGGTTTGGGCGCCGCGTTTTAGGAGGTCCGATGAATGTCGGAACGGCAATCTAGGCGGCTTACAGCAGCCCTAACTCCCTGGCGCGCGCAATAGCCTCAGTGCGGCGTTTGACCCCGAGCTTGTCGAAGATCCGCTGGTTGTGGCCCTTGACGGTATCGGTAGCGATAAAGAGGCGGTCGCCAATTTCCTGATTTGAGAGCCCCTCGGAGATAAGTTTGAGGACTTCGAGCTCGCGCTCCGAGAGACTCGTGGCGAAAGGATTCGACCGAATGCCGCTCCCGAGTCTTATAGATCCGCGCGCACCTCGAGAGATCGCTTCGCGTTCGGCAGCGAAGGACGCCAAGATGCCCTTGATGTAGTCCGGCGCGATCCCAACGGCGGCGAAAAGCCCACGTCGGGCTGCGGCCGAAAAAAGTCGATCCATGGCTGCGCCTTCGTCTAGGAAGAGGCGGATGAAGCCGTCTGCCTCAGCCGCTTTCGCAGCTTCGCAAATTTCGCCCAATGCATCGTCCTCGCGGCCGGTCGCCGCCAGAGCAAGCGCTCTAATGACCCTCAAGCGTAGAGCCTCGTCCACTTCGCCCTTCGCTTCGGCTTGCAACAGCATAGATTCGAGCTGCCCAAGGGCCTCGTTGGCCCGACCATCGGCGAGCCAGACTCGAGTCTTGATTTGCGGCAGGTCATACCTTTCCGCGAGCCGCACTGCGCCCTCCACATCTCCGTTGCTGAGCAGCACGAGGGCTTCCTGGGCGGCTATCTCGGGCAGGCAATGCTGAAAGGCCCTACTTTGCACAGTCAGTTTCAAGGCCTCAAGCCTCGCCATTGCCGACTTAACCTGCCCTCGGGCGAGTGTGACGCGCGCAAGGAAGAGCTCACAAGCGACGAAGCGGTCGATGGCACGGTCGTACTGCAGGGCAAACTGGAGGCTCCGCTCGCCTTCCTCCTCGGCCGCGCCGAGGTCGTTCCATTCGTAGAGCACCTGCGCGAGGCCGAGATGAGCCTCGGAGGCGCTGGGATGAGGATGTTCGCCGAAAAGCTCAAGGGCATGACGGTAGGTTGCGGCTGCCTCCCGGAGGTGGTTGTCCAGCTTCTGCATCTCGGCCGTTCTACAGAGCGCGATCTGCATAGAAAACGTGTCCCCCGACTTGCGGCATACCTCGATAGCCTCGGCATAGAACCGCTTCGCGGCGTCTCGATCGCCGAGATGAGCGCATGCAAAGCCTTTAGTCCAGAAAGCCGTGAAGCGGAAAGGAAGGTCGTCATCGGGGAGGAGTTCGAGCGCCCTGCTCGACTCGGCCTCGATAATTTCGAACTGGGCGTGGGTGAGAGCGAGGGTGGCACGGGCCGCGGCGATACGTCCTAGGAGTTTGCGGCTCGCAGGGTCGGCCTCAACGCCTCCAAGGCTGCGTTCGGCGGCATCTAAACAGTCATCGACGCCGGTAGTCCTCCCGGCAACGAGCGACATGGTGCCTAAAAGGACCCGGAGCGAGGGGCGCGTGTCCAAGAGTTCAGGGGGTAAACCTGCGAGCCAGCGGATGATGGGGTCGAGGGCGATGCGGGAATGGATGGGCATCGCCCTACTCTCGGCGATGCGCTCGGCTAGATCTATGTCGCCGGACGCCACGGCGTGCCTGAAGGCTTCTATCAAGTAACCTGAATCCTCGAGCCAAGCGCTGGCGCGGATGTGAAGTGCAGCGGTTCCCTGGGGTGTGCCGCTGGCGTAGGCCAGCCGCTGGCGCAGAAGCTCCGCGAACAGGCGATGATAGCGATACCACTTCCGCTCTCCGTCCAGAGATACGATGAAGAGATTCGATCGCTCGAGATATTCCAGGGTCGCTTGTCCGCCGCTGCAGCCGGACACGGCATCGCAGAGCGGACCGCAGAGTCGGTCGAGGATGGACGTCCTGAGAAGGAAGTTCTGGATCTCGTCGGGTTGGCACTGCAGCACCTCCTCCGCGAGGTAGTCGAGTGCGAATCGGTCGCCGCCCACGAAATTTCCGATGAAGCCCGCCACGTTGCGCTCGCCCCGTATCGATAAAGCGGCGAGCTGGAGGCCTGCTATCCAACCTTCGGTACGGCTCTCCAGTGCTGCAATATCCTCCTCTCGTACGTCCAGGCCCATTGTATGCTTGAGAAAGTCTGCGGCCTCGATGGGCGTGAAGCGGAGGTCATCGGCACGAAGCTCGCAGAGCTCTCCTCGGGCGCGCATGCGAGCCAGAGGCAGACGAGGGTCCTCTCTAGTGATGATCGCTACCCTGAGCCGCGGGGTGGGATGCTCGAAGAGCAAAGAGACAGCCGCGTCAACCACGGGTGAGGATACTGTGTGGTAATCGTCGAGGACGAGAAGAATATCGCACGAGGCGTCATTCACCTCGTTGAGTAGTTCATAAAATATCGTTTTGAGGGAGGGCGGCTGAGGCGATTGTAAAGTGGCTATTGCGGTGACGCCGCAGCTCGGCTCGACGCTATTCAGTGCCGCCGCAAGGTAAAGTAGAAAGCGCGGTGGATCGCCGTCTTCTTCATCAAGGGACAACCAGGCTATGTGCCGTCCGCTACTGGCCGCCCATTCCGATACAAGGGTCGTCTTGCCGAAGCCCGCCGGGGCGGAGATTAGGGTCAGCACCTTGCCCGCGCCATCAGCCCCGCTTTCGGTAAACCTGTCGAGGAGGCGTCGTCGAGAAATCGCCCCGGGCCTTTGCACGGGCATAAAGAGCTTCGTGGATAGGATCGGCAAAAGCATAACTGAAATATACAATAAGTCGGCGCGATCCTTATACGGGTGCGGCCCAGGTGTTGAGTGATTGCGATTGGGTTAGCCCTATAATGAGTCCGTGGCCTTGAGCCGTCGCCATGACTGTCTGTTGGTGGGCGAGGCGAGGGAGTGGCGCCCGCCACGTCCCTTGCCCGATTCGAGGAGCGCGAGGTCGTCCTGGAGCAGGTTCCCCAGCTCTTACCTCGCTAGGGACATTTTTCCCCATTGCGTGCGGTAATTTTTTTTCCGATATTCCTCTGGCGTCATGCCCATATATTTCTTGAATGTCTTGATAAAATGACTATGTGATGAAAAGGTAAAATAAACACCGATGTCCGCAGGTTCGTAATCAGCGTACATAAGCATATTGGAAGCCGCCTCAATGCGAAGTTTCATTATGTAGTTGAACACCGTCATTTTCGTTTCTTTCTTAAAGAGTCCGCAAAGGTAATTTTTGTTCATCCCGGCGGCAGCAGCGATCTGCTCAAGGCCGATCTTTTCCTGTAGGTGGTCGTAGATGTAATCTATCGCCTTAACGACCGAGCGCGAAAACCCAGGTAATTTGCGGAGATTCTTCATTTTTTGCGCAAAGTCAAAAACGATTTTTTTATGAAGCGAGTTTATCTCATCTTCGTTAGTGCAGAGATCAACTTGTTGTATGTAAATATCGCTCAACGTATACGCCGACTCGGAAGGGAGACCCCCTTCAATGCAAAATCTGGTAATTAGGGCGATGGTCACGATAAGGTGATATTTCAAGTTACGCAGAGGGTTATTTGACAGCTTACCAAGTTTTTTGCTTCCCAGGGGGAGCATGATTTTTTTGAGTTTCCCCACGTCCCCGTCTTTTACCGCCTCGTAGAAATCCATTTCCCGGTCATACTCAAGATGCGAGACATTATACTCGCGCTGCAGGAATAATTTGTGGGAGAGTATTCGCTCATGATCGCTTTCGCCACCATGTCCAGCAGGTTCGCTATTCTGAGCAAGAGGCTTCTTTTTACGGTTATTTCTCAAATTCGCTCCATTAAGATGAATATAGTAATATTTATATGAATATTATTGTATTTCTACAAGAATTTCAATGATATTGTGACCAACGACATAATTGAAGGAGATATGGATTGGAGCTGAAAAGGGGAATCAACTTTGGCGGCTGGCTATCGCAATGCGATCACACAAAAGAGCGTTATGACACCTTCCTTGGCAAGGGTGACGTCGCTCGCGTCGCGGGATGGGGCTTTGACCATATAAGGCTACCATTTGACTACAACGTAATTGAGGAAGAAGAAGGCAAGGAAAAACCGGCAGGATACACCTATCTAGACAACATGGTTGCCTGGTGCCGGGAATATAAACTTGACCTTATTCTCGATCTCCATAAAGCGGCAGGATATGACTTCAGCATAGTCGGTTCCGACAAGCAGAATACGCTTTTTAACAATGACGCCCTTAAAAATGATTTTCTCGCACTTTGGGAAAGGCTCGCCCTCCGTTACAGCAACGATGGGAACGTAGCCTTTGAGCTTCTCAACGAAGTCGTCGAGCAAGAGGCCGCCTCTTCATGGAACGAGCTCATCGCGGACGCAGTTAACGCGATCAGGAAGCACGCAAAGGATACGATTATCATTTATGGCGGCATCCAGTGGAACAGTGCCCGGACCCTAAAGCTGCTTGAGAAGCCTGCGGATAGAAACATTGTCTACACATTCCATTTCTACGAGCCTTTGATATTTACCCACCAAAAAGCGCCCTGGGTCCCAAACATAATCATGGACAGAGACATACATTACCCGGGAACGATGGCATACTACATCGAGCTTTCGAAAGTGCTTGGCTATAAAGGGAAAGACGTTACCGACTCTGACGCCAAGGAAATGGGCGATAAGCTTATCAAAGACATGGTTCTGGAGGCGAAGAAAGTCGCAAACGAGGCCGGAGTGCAACTATACTGCGGGGAATTCGGTGTGATCGACAAAGCGCCGGCGCAGGACACGCTCAACTGGTTTAAGGACGTGCTTCCCATATTCGGCGAAAATCAGATCGGGTGCGCCATCTGGAGCTACAAGCAGATGGATTTTGGCATTATTGATGAACATTACGACTCGATTCGCGATAGCCTCATCAAGCTGTATGCCAAATAACCCCTTTTAATACGGCCACTTTACTTGAATCTTATTTGACTAGTTAAAGTTTTTTTAATAGGAGGAAATATGAAGCTAGGAAAATTATTCATGGTAGCTCTCCTTGGCCTGGGAACGGCCCTTCCGTTCTATGCCTTGGATAATAGCTCTACCTACACCGATGCTGACCTGGTTTGGGAAGGCGATTTCAACGGCGACAAGCTCAATACGAGTGATTGGAACTATGAGTACCATGAGCCCGGTTGGGTAAACAGCGAGCTACAAAAATACGTAGACTCGGCGGAAAACGTTTACGTGAAGGACGGACACCTCGTCATTCAAGCTTTGAAGAAAACGGACCAAAACGGTAAGGTGACATATACCTCAGGGCGCATAAACACTCAACATAAGCATGATTTTAAATATGGAAGATTTGAGGCCCGGATTAAAGTACCGGAGGGAAAAGGATTCTTACCGGCATTTTGGATGATGCCCACGGAAGAAAACCTTTATGGACAGTGGCCCAAGTGCGGCGAGGTCGACATCATGGAAGTCCTGGGAGACGCGACCACCAAGGCTTACGGCACTGTGCACTTTGGCGAGCCGCACGCCCAGAGACAAGGAACGTACACGCTTCCTTCCGGTGATTTCGCAAGCGAGTTCCACGTATACGCATGCGAGTGGGATCCAGGAGAAATCCGCTTCTACCTTGACGGCAATCTCTACCACAAGACCAGCGACTGGTTTACCAAGAGAAACGGTTTTGGCGAGGTTACCTACCCAGCCCCATTTGATCAGAATTTTTACATAATCTTGAACCTCGCCGTGGGCGGAAACTGGCCCGGAAACCCGGATGACACGACGAAGTTCGCCGATAATGCGCAAATGGTCGTGGATTATGTCAAGGTCTATCAGAAAAAGAGTTACGACGAGAACGTAGAGAAGCCTGTGACGGCGGTTGCTGGTCGCAACGTGGATAAGAACGGCAATTACGTACACAACCCTGATTTCAGCGCGCCCGAGAATTTGGCTGACGGGAAGGGATGGAATTTCCTTACCGCCGGAAAGGGAAAGGCGAGTGCGGAAATTTCTGGGGGCATGCTCAATATCATGACCACAAATTGCGGCGAGCTTGACTACAGCGTTCAGGTCGTGCAGCCTAATATCTACCTTGAAAAGGGTTGCGGCTATAAATTCAGCTTTGACGCTTGGGCAGACGCAGACCGTACCATCATTCCGGCGATAACCGCACCAAACGTTGGATGGATCCGGTACTTCCCGGACACCAAAACGGCCATCACCACGGAGAAGAAGACATACTCATTCAACTTCGAGATGAAGGCAACTGACGATCCTACCGCACGCGTTGAATTTAACTTGGGAAACCAAGGCTCTACCGCCACCGTTCACATCACCAACGTCTCTGTCTCAATGACACACGATAAGCCCGCGGTCAAGGCGGCGAAGTCCATTCTCCCCGATGGGAACTACATCCACAACGGGGAATTCCAAGAGGGAAAAAATCGCCTTGGTTCATGGAAGATTAAGAACGATTGCGAGGGTGCGACCGTAACGGTAACGAATGATAAGAATGTCCGTGAGCTGAAGGTGACAGCGCCCGCTAGCACGAAGAAACTCGAAGATATCACAGTATCCCAGGACGGACTGTCGCTCGTAAATGGCAACACCTACATTCTCAGCTTTGATGCATACGCTGATTCGCTCAAGACCATCAAAGCAACCGTGGCCGGGAAGGAATTTCAAGTTGCCATTTCAAACGTAAAACAGACGTATAAGAACAAGTTCATTGTTAAGTCAAAAGACAAAATCCACGAACTTGATCTTCTCTTAGGAAACGCAGGAACTACGTATATCGACAACGTGCGTATTCAGGAAGATGCGCTAATCATAAACGGAAACTTTGCCAGCGGTATGGCTGGCTATGAGGTGTACGCCCATGACTCCGCGGCAATGGATTACGTGGTCGACAACCTCACGGAGGAAGGCGCCTTTTGCATGAACATCTCCAAGACTGGCGGCCAGGATTGGATGATTCAACTCAAGCAAAACAACATTACCCTTGAAAAGGGCAAGTGGTATGTTTTGAGCTTTGACGCTAAATCAACGCTGGGCAGGACCATCATGTATGCCTTACAGCGCGACGGTTCCGGCGATAACAACTGGATTCCCTACTCAGGGACACAAAAGATCGACGTTGGCCCGCAGTTTAAGAACTACTGCACTAAATTTCAGATGAACGAGAATACCGACAAGGCCACCATTCTCAGCATCTCAATGGGCGCGGTTAACGGTAAGGTAATCAATGAGAAGCATACCGTCACGATCGAAAACATTAAGCTTGAGGAAGTTAAGAAGTAATTCTACTAACGGTTAGATAAGGCTTGTATGTAGGGGAATTTGAGACACACTCCCCTTTCCCCCTGCATGCAAGGCTTAAATGCATCATATAATGAACGAACCTCGGAGCAAGCTCCGAGGTATCGTTCGTTCTGCAAAGTAGTGGATTGTATGCGGGTCCATACCCGTGCGCGAGAGAAGAAAGACATGCAATAGACTGCGAGGTATGAACCCGTCTTCGAATCAAGCTCCGGGCTGAACGTAGGGCCGGTGAATTATTGTTGAAGATACCCAAGCAGAGGCCTGGTGCTTATCCAGTGTCCAAGGGGCAGTGTTGCCGACCAAATAATTTCCCTCTTTTTGAGCCTTTTAAAACACAGGCTGGCAGCAAGCGGAATGGCGATTGGCGGCCATCGCCAGTTTTCTCCGACAATGCCAAAGCCGAGATCCACAAGCGCTCGCTTGGAATACCGCGGCAGATCAACTGGAGATGTCTTCTGACGTTATTCGAAGGTGCTGCGCAGCAACACTCGATCATCGACGGTTCCGATGTCGTCTCGGATGAGGTTTGATCGACTTTTCTATCTTGTTTCAATCATGCGACAATGCCGAATGGTGATACCCGGCATTGCTTTTTGGCGAAGAGCGAACGTTGTGCGTGGCATAAAAACACCATCCCCGGCTATCCTAAGCCTAGGCTCTCATATGACCAGTTTTGTAGGCAGTAGTTGTTTCATCGAAGATAGTGACTCGTGTGGAATATAAAACGCGCCGGAGTCGCCCTAGCAACTCCGGCGCTTAAAAACCGACCGATGGGTTGATCAGCTTTTGGCTGCGCCAATCATCCCTTGACGCTACCCATGGTCACACCGCTTATGATGAAGCGCGACAGGAGGAGGTAGATAATGAGAAGGGGCACAATGGCGATGCAGATCGTCATGTACACCTGCCCCATATCGAACTTTAGGTAATCCGCGCTCCTGAGCTGGGCGATGATGATGGGGATGGTCCACTTCTCTTTCGAGTTCAGGATTAGCAGGGGCAGGAAAAAATTGTTCCAGTTTGCGACGAAGGCGAATATCGCCTGAACCGCGATGGCCGGCGAGAGAATAGGCACGACGATCCTGTTGAAGGTGTAGAACTCGTTCGAGCCGTCGATCCGCGCCGCCTCGACGATATCGAAGGGCAGAATGGACCTCATGTACTGCAGCAGGAAAAAAAACACCACAGGCGCTGCAATAGCCGGGATGATCAGCGGAATGAAGCTGTTCATTAAGCCCATCTGCTGCATGAGCCTGATGAACCCGAGGGTGGAGACCTGCGTCGGCACCATCATAACGATCATGATGAAGTTGGAGGCGACATCCCGGAACTTGAATTTGTACATGTAGATGCCATAGGCGGTCATCGAAGAAAAGTAGACCGTCAACACTGACGCGCAGGTAGAAATGAAGACACTGTTTAACAGTGCCCTGACTATAGGGATGTTTTTATCGCTTAACAGCTTCGTCCAGTTCTGGCCGAAGGCGGAGCCGATGGCCAGGGAGAAGCCCTTCTGTATCTCTGAATGGAAGCGCGTCGAGTTGATGATAAGGATAACGAAGGGGAAAATGCAGAGCATCGAAAGGATCACTAGGAGTATATAGGTGAGGGCCGTCTTACTGATAAGCTCCGTTCTACTCGTTGCTTGACTCATGTTCGCCCTCCTTAGTTAGTGGCGCCGCTATCGCGGTAGCCGCGCATCGTCACCCGATAGGCGACCAAGCTGAGGGCTCCGGTGACGAAGAAAATCAGCACCGAGACCGCGCCGGCCATACCGTAGTTTCTGCTGGCCAGGTGCTTATTGAGGAACATGATAAGAGTCATGCTCGTGCGGTCGGGATTACCCGAGCCATTGGTGAGGATTTGGGGCACGTCGAACATCTGTAGGCCACCAATCAGCGAGGTGATAAACACGAAGACGAATATCGGCTTGAGGAGCGGCATCGTGATCCTGAAGAATACTTTCCCGGTTCCGGCCCCGTCGATCCTCGCCGCCTCGAACAGGGAATTATCGATGCCCATGATCCCCGCCATCAGGAGGATCGTCGTGTTTCCGAACCACATCATGAAATTCATGATGCAGATGAGCGCTCGGGTCCATCCAACCGAGGAGCCGAAACGGATGGGTTCGCTCACCAGCCCCGCGTTCACGATCATGCTATTGACCGGCCCGCCATCGGAGAAGAGAGCGAAGAAGAGCATCGAGAAAGCGGAGGCCATGATGAGGTTAGGCATATAGATAACGGTCTTGAAAAACTGCTGCCCCTTGATGTTCATACTCGAGCTGGTGAAGAGCACAGCGAGCAGCAGCGACACGGCGATCTGCGGGATAAAGTTGAGGACCCAGAGCAGGACGGTGTTCCAGGCATAAATATATATCTTGCTCTCGGTGAAAACCGATATGAAGTTCTGGATGCCAACGAAGTTGGGGCCGACCTGGCTTAACCCGATGCGGTAAGTTTCGAAAAAGCTATTATAGAATGTCGATATGAGCGGGATGAGTGCAAAGACTGTGTAAATAATGAAGAACGGAGCGATGAAGAAATAACCCCAACGGGTGTACTCCACTGTCTTTCGTTTCTTCGCTGCGATCGGCCGTGACATCAATAATCCCTCCACAGGAAAATTGCGAGAAGGAAGGCAGGACGACCTTTCGGTCGTCCTGCCTCCCGTTCAAAGCAGCGCGAGAAAAGCTTACTTCTTCAGGTTCGGATACTTCTCAAGGATGGCGGTGTAGAAATTACCCCAAGCCTGATCCTTGGTGACCTTGCCGTCGAAGTAGTCCTTGAAGGCAGCCATGAGCGCTTCAGTGCAGCCCTGGTCATAGCCGGTGATGTTCTTGCGGCTAATTTTCTTCGCGGAATCGACGAGGAGACCGTAATAGTTCTGGCCGCCGAGGAACTTGTTGCCGAATTTTTTATCATTCGCGAGATTGTTGATGACCGCGATGTTGTTCGTGAAATCGCCCTTATCCTTGGCGATGGCGGTGAGAGTACTTTGATCGACAGTCATCTTCTTGAAGATAGACTTCACGAGACTGATATTGTCGGTGCCGGCGGCGGCGACGAGCCAAGTGCCACCCCACGAGAAGCCCTGGGGACCTTTAGCGAAGGCCCAGTCGCCATAGGTGCCGTTGCCGAGCGCATCGGGACCCTTGGGATCGGCCTTGGACCAGCCGGCGAGGCAGAAGTCGATGAACCAACCGGGGCCGAAGTAGCCGAAGACCTTGCCGTTCGGACCGGCGCCGGCGCTGGACTCGGCGGACCAAAGGCTCGCTTTGTTGTTGTAACCCTTGTCGGTGTATTCCTTAGTCTGGTCGATCCACTTATTGATGTTCTGATCGATCTGGATCTTGCCGTTCTTGTCGACCCAGGGGACCGTGGCGTTGTCGGTGAAGACGCGGAAGTCGTCATCGTAGCCGGAAACCGCGAAATAGCCCTTGGCCTTCAGCTTGGCGGCGACAGCATCGAACTTCTCCCAGCTATCGATCTGCGCCTGAACCTTGGCGGGATCGTCGGTGCCGAGCACTTCCTTCGCGATCGAGCGGCGATAGATGAAGCCCGCGGGGCAGCCCTGCCAAGATACACCCTTAAGGACGCCGTTCTTGTCGGTCATAATGTCCTTGGTGTACTGGAACTGCTGCGAGAGATCGGCCTTAGTGAGCCCGACGTCCTTCATAACATCGAGTGAAGCGTCGGTGTTGACATACTTGAGGGCATAGTCGGCCTCAACGAGGAAGATATCGATCTTGTCGTTGGGGGAAGCTTTGTCCTGGTTGAGAAGAGCCTCGTCGAGCTTATTCTGGTACGCATTGTCCTGGTTGGGCGTCACGACCCAGTTGACCGTGACATCCTTGGGCACAAGGCCGGCCTTCTCGAAGTAGTCCTTGAAGCGCGTCTGGAACTCATCGTTCCAAACATAGATGGTCAGCACCTTTCCGCCGTCGCTGAACTTCGGCGCGGCAAACAGGCCGACAGCGCCGGTTGCGACTGTCAGCGCCAGTAAGGCCACTAGAATCTTCCTCATAGATACCTCCTGTATGAACTAAATTTAAACGCACGTTGCGTTTAAGCGACAAATTAAGCCGAGGGCACTTCCGCCCCCGACGCCTTAGCCTCGAGCATCGGCAGCGACTGCTCCGACATGAGGCGGTTCAGAATCATACCCGCGGCGCCGTAGGCAACGGCCTTGCCCCCGAGGCTCGAGTAGCGTATCTCGACGTCTCTCGGAAAAGGGTACATCCAATTCTCCTTAAGGCGGCGCTGAAGCAATGCCGGAAAGTCTATGTCGAGAGCCTCGATGTCGCCGCCGATATACACACGCTCGAAGTCCATCGTATTCACCACCATCGCGACGTTGCGCGCGAGTTCGTCCGCCACCAAGGCGAGTGCCTCGTGATCAGACTCGAGACGGAGAAGCGTATCCTTGGGCAGGGAGAGCTGAAGTTCGCCAGGTCCGTCGCAAAAGGCCGAACGGAACTCGCCCGCATTCCCATGCACGCCCGAGTAGATCCGACCCCCGAGCACGATCCCGAAGCCCATGCCTATGCCGCCAGACAGGCCGAGAGATTTGGGGCCGCGCCGGAATACAATGAGCGAGAAAAGAAAATCGCGCAAAGACTCGCTGCGATTGAAGGCGAGCTCGCCCCAAGCGCAGCAGTTCGCGTCGTTCTCGATGAAGCAGGGCACCGATAGCTTGGCCGCGACCGTGGCGGCGAAATCCACCGGATTCTTGATACCGAGGGGAACGGAGTAGCGAATCCTTCCCTTCTTGAGGTCGACGAGACCTCCTATGCCTACGCCCACGCCGAGGAGCCTTTCGCCGTTGGGACGGAGCTTGTTGATGCACTTGCGGATGACGGTCAACATGGTTTGGGAATAGTCTGACCAATCGGGAGCTATCGCGCCGCGGGACTCCGCGCGGATCTCACCGGAGAAGTCGACCGCGACCGCTACATAGGACTCGAGCTGGATCTCGATACCAATGACCAGGCCGAATGAGCGGTTCATCGCGAGATGGATCGGCCGCCTGCCGCCGCGCATACCGGCGGAGCCCTCGTCCATCTCTTCGATGAGTCCGATCGCTATCAACCGGGAGACTTGATTGGTGACGGTTGATTTATCGAAGGAGAGTCGTTCGGCAATACCGACACGACTGATGCGAGGATTCTGCCAGACCGTTCTGACAATACGAGCCGCAGTATTCGGCCTTCCCCCGCTCCCTCTCGGCATCAATCATCCTCCAAAGATATCTCGCTAGTTGGTTGATTATTCCAACTAAAGAGGGTATACCACGGGTTTACGAAACCGTCAATAAAAAACGGAGGCTTTCGCGTCCCTCGCAATCGTTACAGCACCGGCTCTCGATGCGCGGTCTTGCGATCCATAAAGGAGAGAATTGTCTTCCTGATCCTCACCGATTTCGGCGTTACCTCGACCATTTCGTCGTCCTGGATGAACCGAATGGCCTTCTCGAGGGTCATCGGCTGGATCGGCGTCAAAGTCAGCGCTTCGTCCTTGAGCACCGACCTCATGTTCGACAGTTTCTTCGGCTTGGCGGGATTCACGTCGAGGTCCCGGTCGAGACAGTGCTCGCCCACGACCATCCCCTCGTAGACTTCGTCGCCAGGCACGACGAAGAGCTTACCGCGCGGCTCGAGGTGGAAAAGCCCGTAGGTAACCGCCACGCCCGAGCGGTCGGAGACGAGTGATCCGGTAAAGCGGTCGATGAAGTCGCCGCGGTATTCCTCGTAGCCCTCGAGGTAGGAGTTGAGCATGCCCGTGCCCTTTGTATCGGTAAGGAAGGCGTCACGGTAGCCAATGAGGGCGCGCGAGGGCGCCGAGAACTCGAGCCGGACGCGGCCGTTCGAATGGGACTGATAGGTAAGCATGCGCCCCTTCCTGGCCGAAAGCTTCTCCGTGACGACGCCCGCGTAGCACTCCTCGCAGTCCACCGTGAGGTGCTCGATGGGCTCGAGCTTCTTGCCGCCTTCGTAGCGGTAGATCACCTCGGGCCTGCCAACGCAGAGCTCGAAGCCCTCGCGGCGCAGCATCTCGATGAGTATGACGAGCTGAAACTCGCCACGGCCCTTCACGCGGTAATAGCCCGCGACGCCCGACTCCTCGACCTGGATGGACACGTTCTTGAGCGTCTCCTTGTGCAGCCGCTCGATGAGCTTGCTCGTCGTGACCTGCGTCCCCTCGCGCCCGGACAGAGGCGAGGTATTGATCGCGAAGCGCATGGCTATGGTCGGCTCGTCGACCTTGATGCGCGGCAAGGCCTTAGGGTTGTCCTTCGCGCAGATGGTGTCCCCGATGTGCACGTCCTCGATGCCAGAGAGCACGACGATGTCGCCAGACTCGGCCCCTTCGCTGTCGACGATCCGCGGGCCCGAGTAGGACTGGAGCTTGGACACGTTGAGCGGCCTCATGACGCCGTCCTCGCCGATACAGCCCAGCTCGTCCTTGGAGCGCACCGAGCCGTTCCACACCTTGCCGATGGCCTGGCGTCCGAAGTAATCGGAATACGAGAGGTCAGAGACAAGCATCTGAAAGGGCTCGCCGAGGACATGCGTCGGGGCGGGAATGTGGGAGAGGATAGTGTCGAAGAGGAGATGGACATTGTCCGTTGCTTCGGAGAGGTTCGCCTGCACGATGCCCGAGCGGCCGATCGCGTAGAGCACCGGGAATTCGAGTTGCTCCTCCGTCGCCCCGAGGTCGATGAAGAGATTGATAACCTCGGACAGCACTTCGTCGGGCCTCGCGTCGGGGCGGTCGATCTTGTTGATGACGACGACGAGCGCAAGCCCGAGGGAGAGCGCCTTGCTGAGGACGAAGCGCGTCTGAGGGAGCGGTCCCTCCGAGGCGTCGACGAGGAGGACGGCCCCGTCGACCATCGAGAGCGCGCGCTCGACCTCTCCGCCGAAGTCCGCGTGGCCCGGCGTATCGAGGATGTTGATCTTGACGCCCTTCCATTGGATCGAACAGTTCTTCGCGGAGATGGTGATGCCGCGCTCGCGCTCGAGCTCCCCTGAGTCCATGACCCGTTCCTGAGTCTCCTGGCCCTCTCGGAACACGCCGCTCTGCTTGAACATGGCGTCGACGAGCGTAGTCTTGCCGTGGTCGACGTGAGCGATGATGGCGATATTCCTGATGCCTTCGTTGGCTTCTGTCCCGGGGTTCATGTTTAGCCTGTCCTGATTTTCCGTATTGGCGGAGGGATACAGCATGATAGAGCAAAGACGATAAATATTCTATGAGCGACGAGAGCTTCGATTGGCGCGTCGGCCGCTTACGGCTATACTATACAAACTTTAGGAGGTCCGCCATGCCCCACTGCATAGTTCCCGCAGCCGAAGAGATCCTCGACAAGGAGTTCCCCGTCCTCGACAAGGGCTTCGTGCGCCTCGTGGACTACCTAGGGGGCGACGACCGCATCGTGCAGGCCGCGCGCGTCTCTTACGGCGCAGGCACGAAGAGCTACCGCGAGGACGCCGCGCTCATCGACCACCTACTGCGCAACGAACACACTTCGCCCTTCGAGCAGGTGATCCTCACCTTCCACGTCAAATTGCCCATCTTCGTCGCGCGTCAGTGGATACGGCATCGCACCGCGCGCGTTAACGAGATTTCCGGTCGCTACTCGATCATGAAGGACGATTTCTACGTCCCCGCGCCGGGCGCGATCGCCTTGCAGAGCGCCGACAATAGGCAAGGCCGTGCGGCAGAAGCCCTTCCCGAGGCCGAAGCAAAGTCGCGCATCGCGGCCATGGAGGCCGCCCAAAAGTCGGCCTACGCAGAATACTCCGGGCTCGTCGAGGCGGGACTCGCGCGCGAACTCGCGCGCATCGACCTGCCTTTGAGTCTCTACACCGAGTGGTACTGGCAGATCGATCTGCACAATCTTTTCCGCTTCATTCAGCTGAGGCTCGACCCTCACGCTCAACTCGAGATCCGGGAATATGCGAAAGTCCTTCTCGAAATAACCCGCGCGGTAGCGCCTGCGGCCTCTGCAAGCTTCGAGAATCACATGCTCGGAGGCACGCGATTCTCGGCCGAGGAGATGAAGGAGCTCAAGCGGCGGCTTGCGTCCGCCGGATCGGCCAGCGAGGAGGCCTCGCCTGAAAGCGGCCTCTCGGGAAAGAAGCTCGCGCGCTTCGAGGAGAAGCTGCGCACGGGAAGACAACTCTAGCGCTCAGGCCCTGAGATATTGCTTCTCGCCGCAGCCGTAGAGGAACTCAGCCTGAATCTTCTCGCCCTCGCCGTTTTTTATGAAGCCGCGGAACGAGCCGATGGGCCCGTTGTAATCGCTCTCGACGATGCCAAGATTAAAGCGCACGTCGTTCTTGAGATCTGGCGCGAAAACGAGATCGACCATGCCCTCGGTGTCCTGGATGATCCACTCGCCCGCAGGCCCCTGGGGCCGCGTCACCTTGACGGGCGGCAGGGGCCAGACCTTGTTGTTGATCCACAGACAATTCTCGTTGTAGCGGACTTGGTCCTTCACCTGGTTGTCGGTGAGGTTGAATCCGATCCGGCGCCCCTTCGCGTCCGTTCCGAAACCGGAGACCCAATCGTAGCGCAGGCGGTAAGGATAGTAACCCTTGTGGTCGTCGAGTATACCCATGGAATCGGGCCCCTCGAAGCGGAAGCTCTCGCCGCCCATGGAGAACTCGCCATCCATCGGCATGAGAATCTTCGTGGAGTACATGGCCCTATTGAGGCTCAAAGGTAGGCAGACGACATTGGGCGCCACGACCTTGGGACCGCAGAAGAAGCGGAAGCGGCCAGAGAAACGTTTGCCGGCCTTGCGCGAGCCATGCACGACGGTGAGCTGGATAACGCCCCCGTCGTAATCGCAGGACGACTCGATGAGCGTACGCGCGCCGTGATAGAAGACGTCGGAGCCGGAGATGGACTCGGAGAAACGAAAGAGATTACCGGGCAGGAGTCGTCGAACAATATATTTTCTTTTGCTATCTCTATTGTAGGCAACGAAAAGTACCATGCAGCATATTTTGGCGTTGACCAGCGAAGCGAAAAAGAACCAGCGCTTATCCCCGAACTCATAGGCCTGCCACTCCTTGAGCCGCCAACTCTTGACGATCCGGGGTATCCGATAATGGAAGGGCCTGTCGATATCGAGCATGTTGATCTTGCGAAAGGGTGTGCCATAGCGCCCCAGCGCGAATTGGCCGTCCACGACAATCGTTTCAGGCGCGGGATCGAAGGGCCGACCCTTCATCGGTCGAGCTCCGCTCGACGGTGCCCGACGTTATAGCGCTCTTGGTAGGGAAGGTAGAGGGCTTGCGTGCCTCTCTCAGCGAGATCGAGGAAGCCTCCGGCCATCCTCGAGCCCATGACGCCGAGCCCGATGAATCCTAAAGTGTCAGTAGCGGTATCCATTGCATCCTCCTCGTGAACGCGGATGGGCCGTGAAATTAAAGTTTACCGTGCTATTCCATCAAGCACAACCCGAAAGCCAGGGCCGCCCTTGCCATTCCTAAGGCTCTCGGCTAATCTTCGTGCCGTGTTTCAGGGAAGGAGAGGGACATGCGCAGGGTCATCCTGTCCGTCCTCGCTTTTTGCTTTATCTCGACATCCTTTACTTATGCCCAGGGCTCGGGCGCAACGCCTTCCTATTCGAAGGGTTTTTCCATCGAATATCGCGACGGGTACAAGCTTGTCGAGGTGAAATCGCCCTGGCCTGAAGCGACGCGTGGCTTTCGCTACGTGCTCTACAAGCGAGGCGCGCCAAAGCCGAAAGGCGTCGAAGCCGATGGCTTCTTCGAGACGCCCCTGCGTCGTGCGATCACCTTCTCCACAACGTACATCCCCCAAATAGTCGCCCTCGGAGAGGCCACGAGCATCGTAGGAGTCGACAGCGCCTCCTATGTCAGCACCTCCGAAGTACGCGCGAGAATCAAGGCGGGCAAAGTCGTGGAGACTACGCGCAACACTGTTCCCAACATAGAGCTCATGATCTCACTCGCGCCTGACGCGATCTTCGCTTACGGGATGGGCAACGAGTGGGACAGCCATCCCAAGATGGCCGAGGCGGGACTGCCCGTCATCATCTCGGGCGAATGGAACGAAGCCGATCCTCTGGCCAGGGTCGAGTGGATCAAGTTCATAGCTGCCTTCTATAATAAGGAAGAGCTAGCCACGGCGATCTTCGAGAAGACGGCCAAGGAATACGAGCGGGTACGCGCCCTCGCCACGAGCGCGAAGACGAGGCCGACGGTCCTCGTCAACGGCCCATTTCAAGGCACGTGGTCGGTATCGGGAGGCAAAAGCTACATGGCACGCTTCCTCTCGGACGCGGGGGCGACCTACTTCTGGGCGGACGACTCGAGCACGGGGGGGCTGACCATGTCGGTCGAAGCAGTCTACACGCGCGCGCTCAAGGCCGATTTCTGGCTCAATCCCGCGCTCAGCGTCAATTCGAGGGCCGACCTCGTCGCCATGGACGCGCGCTTCGCCGCTCTGCCTGCCGTGGTCGCCGGCAAAGTCTGGAACAACAACGCGAAGATGAGCCCCGAAGGCGGCAACGACTACTTCGAGTCCGCGGTCCTCCATCCCGACCTGGTGCTCGTCGATCTCGTGAAGATATTCCATCCCGAGCTCCTCGCGGATCGGCCCTTCACCTACTACAAGCACGTCGAGCGATGAAGGACCGAAGAGCGAGATTCCTCCTCGCGCTGCTTGCGGCCGCGACCGCTCTCCTTTTTCTGGCCGACCTGGCCCTCGGCTCGGTACGCATTCCCCCAGGGGGAGTGGCGCGCGCCATCCTCGGCCTCGATATCGACCCAACCTGGAGAACCATCGTCCTTATCTTCCGCCTGCCTAAGGCCCTAACCGCGTTGGCCGCTGGCTCGGCCCTCGCAGTCTCGGGGCTCATCCTGCAGACAGTCTTCCGCAATCCCCTCGCGGGCCCGGATTCCCTGGGCATAGGCGCTGGCGCGAGCGTAGGCGTCGCCATCGTCGTGCTCGCGGCCGGGTCGGCGGGAGGCTCGGCCTTCTTCGCGGGGCTGGGGCTCGCGGGCTATGCGACGATGACCATCGCAGCGAGCGCGGGCGCCTTCCTCGTGCTCGCCGCGATACTCCTCCTCGCCCGACGCGTAGAGAACGGTGTGACGCTCCTCATCGTCGGCCTTCTCGTGGGATACCTCGCAGGGAGCCTCGTCTCGCTCCTCGTCTACTTCGGCTCACCGCAAAAGGTACAAGTCTACCTCGGCTGGACCTACGGCTCCTTCTCCTCGGTCACCTCCGCTCAGCTGCCGGTGCTCTACGCCGCCGTCGTCCTAGGCTTCGCGCTCACCGCTCGAAGTTCGAAGAGCCTGAACGCGCTCCTCATGGGCGAGCGCTTCGCCGAAGGCTTGGGAGTCCGCGTGAAGAGCGCGCGTACGCGCGTGCTCCTTGCCGCAGCCATATTGGCGGGCGCCGCCACCGCTTTCTGCGGGCCTATCGCCTTCCTCGGCATCGCGGCGCCGCAGGCTGCGAGGCGGCTCCTACGCTCGAGCGACCACGCGCTCCTTGTCCCGGGAGCTGGCCTCGTCGGCGCCGTATTCGCACTCGCGGCCGATATCGCTTCGCAGGTTCCAGGAGGCGGAGTTGTCCTTCCGATCAATCCCCTCCTCGCCCTCATAGGCGCGCCCATCATACTGAGCATGTTCCTCCGCGGCTCCAGCCGGGAAAGAAGCGCGCTATGAGCAAGCCCGACGCGAGCGAGGCCGTCCTCTCAGCGTGCGCGCTTCGCGCGCGAGGCCTCTCCATAGGCTGGATGGGAAGGACCGAGAGGGTTCTCGCCACCGGCATCGAACTCGAGCTCCGGCCGGGAGAGGTCGGTGTACTCATCGGGCCGAACGGCTCGGGCAAGTCGACTCTTTTACGGACGCTCATGGGTCTGTTGCCGCCGCTCGCAGGAGAAGTGAGACTCTGCGGAAGCGACGTTACGCGACTTAGCGTCGAAGAGCGCTCGCGCCGAGCGGCCTCGGTATTCACCGATCGCTACGACTCAGGCTACTTCAGCGTTTTCGACATCGTGGCCTTCGGGCGTTATCCGTATACGGACGCGAGAGGCAGGCTTTCGGACCATGATCGCGTTGCCGTTCATGAGGCCATCGCTGCCGTCGGACTCGAGAGCTTTTCCGAGCGGCTTTTCAGCGAGCTCTCCGATGGCGAGCGGCAAAAGGCCCTAATAGCGCGCGCGGTCGCCCAAGA
>Ga0326727_10012249_pt1 | contig 19589 bp, 15 predicted proteins | sample MB2enrmetagenome_FD_207643 | JGI IMG/M metagenome (GOLD analysis project Ga0326727, IMG submission 207643) | Lab enriched peat soil microbial communities from McLean, Ithaca, NY, United States - MB29MY | ecosystem: Environmental > Terrestrial > Soil > Wetlands > Peat | place: USA: New York...
AATATGCCCTGGTGCTGAACGGAAAGTCGGGCGAACTGGCGGTAATCCGCGTCTACTCGCTGGGCTTCACGCCTACCGGCGCCCCGCGCCTCCGCAATAAATCGGCCCCCCTCTTCACGATGTTTGGAGTGGGCGAGCAGCCCGTCAGCGCGGCCGTGGTGGCTCTCACGTAAGTCGCTCGTTAACTACCGGGTCACCAGAAAGACCGCCGTCTCCGCCCTCAGATTCGGCAGGGAAACCACCTTGCGCGGGCCGGCCAGAAAATAGCGGCGCTCCACCGTCAGTTTTTCCAACGCTGCCAAGTCCTCGAAATCGTGCACGGTGAGGAAATGGATGTTGGGCGATTCGTACCACTCGTAGGGGAAGAGGCGCGTCTTGGGCGCGCGCCCGCTGAACAGCATGGCGAGGCGCATCCGCCAGTGGCCGAAATTGGGGAAGGCCACGATGGCCCGCCGTCCCACGCGCAGCATCTCGCACAGCACTTTGCGCGGGAGGCGCGTCTCTTGCAGCGTCTGGCTGAGGATCACGTAATCGAAGGCTTGGTCGGGATAGTCGGCCAGCCCCTCGTCGATATCTCCCTGGTAGACCGAAACGCCGCGGGCGATGGCGCGCTGCACCTTGGCGCCGGAGATCTCCACGCCGCGCGCATCCACGCTCTTATTCTCCGCCAGCCACTGCAGCAGTTCGCCATCTCCGCAGCCCAGGTCCAGCACGCGCGCGCCGGGCTCGACAATTTCGCCGATGATCGCGAAGTCGCTGCGGCCCAGCACTTCGCGCACGAAGGTTTGCCTGGCGGCGGTTTGGGCGCTCATGCGATCTTCTCGAACGTGCTGGCCAGAAATCCGCGCACCAGCTCGGTCTGCTCGGCCACATCCACCAGAAACGAATCGTGCCCGTAATCGGAGGGCAGCTCCACATAGGCCACGTCGCAATTGCGCGAGCGCAGCACCCGGACGATTTCCTGCGACTGGTAGCTGGGGTACAGCCAGTCGGAGCTGAAACTGATCACCAGGAAGCGCGCTTTCACGCCCTCAAACGCGGCGGCCAGCGAGCCGTGGCCATTGGTCAGATCGAAGTAGTCCATGGCCTTGGTGATGTAGAGGTACGAGTTGGCATCGAAGCGGTTCACAAACTGGCCGCCGCGGTAGCGCAGGTAGCTCTCCACCTCGAAATCCACATCGTCGAAGGCGTAGGTGAAGGTTTCTTTTCCGCGCAGGCGCCGGCCGAACTTGGCGCGCATCGAATCGTCGCTCATATAGGTAATGTGGCCCACCATGCGGGCCACCGCCAGGCCGCGCGCCGGCGGCTGGCCGCCATAATAGTTGCCGCCGTTCCAATCGGGGTCGGCCATCACCGCCTGGCGTCCCACCTCGTTGAAGGCGATCTGCTGCGCGCTGTGCCGCGTGGTGCAGGCGATGGGGATGGCCGAAACCACGCGATCGGGGAAAGAGACCGCCCACTCGAGCGCCTGCATGCCGCCCATCGATCCACCCGTCACCGAAAGCAGCTTGGGGATGCCCATCCAATCGATCAGCATCTTTTGCAGCCGCGCCATGTCGCCGATGGTGATCACCGGAAACGACATGGCGTACGGGCAGCCGGTGGCCGGGTTGATGGAGGAGGGTCCCGTGGTGCCGCGGCACCCGCCCAGCACGTTGGCGCAGATCACGAAGTATTTGTTCGTGTCGAAGCCCTTGCCCGGACCGATCATGTTATCCCACCAGCCCGGCTTGCCGTTTTCCTGGCTGATGCCGGCGGCGTGCGCATCGCCCGAGAAGGCGTGCAGCACCAGGATGGCGTTCGATTTCTCCGCGTTCAATTCCCCGTAAGTCTCGTACGCCACATCAACGGGCGCCAGCGTCGAGCCGCCATCGAGCGAGATGGAAGCGAATCGCGCGCTCTTGGTTTCGACAATCATGGGCGGGAGATTCTCATCATAGCAGAGCCTTTAGCGCTTTCGGCTATAGTAAGGATACATGTTTCGCCTTCCGGTCCTGGCGGCGTTTCTGGTGGCCGCGGCCTTCGCGGCGCCACACGAAACGGTGGTGGTCGATACCGATTCGGGCATATTCGGCGACGATGGCGCGGCGCTGGTGATGCTGCTGCGCAGCCCTTCGCGGGTGAGCGTGGCCGGTGTGACCATCGTGCCGGGAAACGTCTGGCCGGATGCCGGCGCCGGTTTCATGGCGCGCTTGCTCGATCTGCTCAAGCGCCCGCAAATCCCGCTCTATACCGGAGCGCCAACGCCGCTAATCCACTCCGCCGCCATGGCGCATGAGGCCGAGCGCCGCTGGGGCAAATTCGAATACCTGGGCGCGTTCGAGCAGGCGCCCGGCCCCGCGGGAGCCGTGCGCCGCCTGCACCGCGAGGAGGCCGTCGGGTTCCTGATTTCCGAAATCGAACGTCGGCCGGGCGAGGTGACCATCCTGGCGATAGGGCCGATGACGAACGTGGCTCTGGCGCTGCGGCTCAAGCCGGAGATCGAGACGCGCATCAAGCAGATCGTCTGGATGGGCGGCAATCTCAACGTACAGGGCAACGCGTCGCCGGCGGCCGAATTCAATTTTTGGTTCGATCCGGAAGCGGCGCAGATCGTGCTGCGCTCGCGCATCCCCCGCAAGGTGATGTTCTCTCTGGATTTATGCGAAACGGCCCAGATCCATAAAGCCGAGTTCGACCAGATCGTGGCCGTGCGCACGCCCATCACCGAGCTGTACCGGCAGGACGCCGGCGAGCGCTATCCCGGCTTCCTGAAGAATCCCGGGGCGGTGGGATACCTGTGGGACGAGTTGCCGGCCGCCTACCTGCTCGATCCGGGCTTCGTCACCCGCTCCGAGCCCCGCTACCTGGATGTGACCACCGTCTGGAGCCGGTTCTATGGAGCCACCATTCCGCTGGACCGCCGCGTGGCCCCCGAAGCGACCGCCGTGGAAGTGCCACTGGCTTTGGATTTCAAGCGCGTGTTCGATTTGTACAAAGGGCTACTGACGCGCGCGGAGTAAGCCGCGCTTGCATTGCCGGCACGGGGCGCTGTAAGTTACGGATTCGGGCATGTTCCGAAGAGGAGTTCACATGGACCGGCGAAGCTTCGTTGGATCGATGGCAGGCGCGGGTATGCTGGCAGGCCAGACCGGCGCCCCCGAGCGGGCGCAGGAAGCGGGCCGCAAGACCCGATTTTACCGCCTCGATTATTTCTCTTATCATCAGGGCGACCAGACTAATCGGCTGACGGACTTCCTCACCGCCACGGCTCCGATACTCGCCAAACATGTCCACCCGGTGGGCGTGTTTTCGGCGGTGCTGGCGCCGCACGTCCAGACCATGCTGGTGCTGACCGGATACTCCGGTATCGAGGAGATGGAAACGGCCGCGCGCGCCGTCTCCGAAGATCCCGCATACCGGAAAGCGCACGGCGAGCTCGAGAAGAACCCCGAAGGCTCCTACGACACCCTACAGCGTGTGCTGCTCCAGGCCACCGATTTTTCGCCCGAGGTCATGCCGCTCGCGGAGCAGCCGAAAAACCCGCGCTACTTCGAGCTCCGCGTCTATCACTCTCCCACCGCGCGGCAGTTGGGCCTGGTGCACGAACGCTTCGCGAAGTCCGAAATCGCCATTTTCCACCGTTCGGGTCTGCATCCGATCCTGTACGCGGACACCATCATCGGCCCCGAGATGCCGAACCTGACCTACATCATTCCGTTCGCCACGCTGGGGGATCGCGAGAAGGCCTGGGATGCCTTCAATGCGGATCCGGAATGGGTCAAGGTGCGCACCGAGTCGGTGGCACGCGGTGGCCAGATCGTCAATTTCAACAATATTTCGCTGTGGCGCGCCGCGGCCTTTTCGCCCCTGCAATAGTTACTCCGCCGGTTTGCGCGCGAGAACTTCGCGCAGTTTCCGCGCCAGCACATCGCGGCTGAAGGGCTTGGGCAGGAAATCCACGTCACGGTCCAGCACGCCGTGGTGCATGATCGAATTCTCGGTGTAGCCGGAAAGATACAAGACCCGCATCCGGGGACGCAGCGGGAACAGAAAATCGGCTAACTGCTTTCCGCTCATGTTGGGCATGATCACATCGGTCAACAACAGAGCGATCTCGCCGGGGTGCCGCTGGCTCACCGCGAGGGCCTCCTCGCCGCTGGCAGCCGTTAGCACGGTGTAGCCCAACTGCCGAAGAATTCTGACTGTCAGCTCACGCACCGCCTCCTCGTCTTCGACCACCAGAATGGTCTCGGCTCCGGAAGATCTCACATCCAGTGCCTCGCTCGCGGCGGTTTCGGAAACCGGCGCGGCCACGCGGGGAAAATAGAGCTTGAACGTGGTGCCTTTTCCCGGTTCGCTGTACACCCAGATGTCGCCGGCCGCCTGCTTCACCATGCCGTAGACTGTAGCGAGACCCAACCCGGTGCCCTTGCCCTTTTCCTTAGTGGTGAAGAAAGGCTCGAAGATACGGCTGCGGGTTTCCGCATCCATGCCCTGACCGGTATCGCTCAGCGCCATCATCACGAATTCGCCGGGTTGGACGCCCAGATGCGTTCGGCTATAGTTCTCGTCCAGGCGCACGTTGGCGGTCTCGATGGTGATGCGGCCGCCGGTCGGCATGGCATCGCGGGAGTTGATCGACAGGTTGACCACGGCCTGTTCGATGAGCGCCGGGTCGGCCTTGATGTTTCCCGTCCCCGGATCGAGCACCAGCGTCAACTCGATGTCCTCGCCGATCAGCCTCCGCAGCATTTTCTCGATGTTCTTCATCACCCCGTTGACGCTCATCACGCGGGGCTGGATCACCTGCCGCCGGCTGAAAGCCAGCAACTGGTTGGTCAGCGCGGCCGCGCGGTCCGCGGCTTTGAGAATCTCCTCGGCATATCCGCGCAGCGGATCGAGCGTCGAGACTTCGTCGAGGATCATGCGGTTGTAGCCGGAGATCACCGTCAGCATGTTGTTGAAATCGTGCGCCACGCCGCCCGCCAGACGGCCCACCGCTTCCATCTTCTGGGCCTGCGTCAACTGCTGCTCGAGCTGTTTGCGCTGCGTGATATCGGTAACAAATGCGATGGCGAACACACCCTCTTCCGTCTCCACGTAGCTGAGGCTGACTTCCACGGGGAATTCGGAGCCATCCCGCCGGCGGCCGGCCAGCTCCATGCCGATTCCCATGGGGCGGACGCGCGGATGTGCGAAATAATCCTCGCGTTTGGCGGTATGCGCCGAGCGTCGGGACTCGGGCAGCAGCAATTCAATACGGTTCCCCAGCAGATCTTCCGGCGAGTAGCCGAAAAGCTCCTCGGTCCGGCGGTTCGCCAGGGTGATTTTGCCGCTGCGATCCACGCCGACGATCGCCTGCGTGGCCGATTCGAGCAATGCGACTACCAGCTTTTCGCTCTTATTGAGTACCGTGAGGTGGTCCTTGGCCTTGCCGGCCCCAGTAGGCACATTGCTTTCTGATGCATCCATCCCATGACCCTCTCTACTATGTATCTTCGAACACCCGAGGTTTCTCATGCAAATTTTCGATGGCGCTGTCACAATGGAAGTAGGCCCGCCCAGGAAGGAAATGCGATGATCGATACGGTTTTAAATCTCCTTTTCCGATGTTCCCACCGGCGGCTGTCCAGGCCCGTATCGCCCGCCAGCAAGAAAGGCGTTCCCCAGGGGCCAGCCTATGTCGTTTGCCTGGATTGCGGCAAACACTTCGAATACGACACCCGGCAGATGCGGCTGGGCAAGCGCCTGGAAAATCCCGAAACCGTTCCGGTCTCCGATCCGCTCGAGCCCAAGCCCAAACCGCCCGGCCGCAAGCTCAAATTCGCGCTGTGGGCCGGGTTGCCACTCATGGTGTTGCTGGGGTCGTTCCTGAAGAGCAGGAAGCCGCGCGCGGTGGGGCCGGATCACAAACCGGAGACAAAGCCGGAGCCCCAAGCGGAGCCGGGCCGGGGCGGCGCCGCGCCACGCTAAAATCGAAGCATCCTCATGCCCACCCAGGCCCGGACAGAAGGCGCGCGCCAGTTTTTTTCGCGGCACGGCACGCTTTCCAAGTGGCATCCCGGGTATGAGTTCCGGCCGGGGCAGGTGGAAATGGCCGAGGCTGTCGAATCGGCGCTCGCCGATCGGCGCCATCTCATCGTCGAAGCCGGCACGGGCACCGGAAAGACTCTGGCCTACCTGGTCCCGGCGTTGCTCTCCGGCAAGCGCATTGTAGTCTCCACCGGCACCAAGAACCTTCAGGAGCAGCTCTTTTTCAAGGATGTTCCCTTCTTGCAGCAGCATTTTTCGAGGCCGCTGAAGGTCTGCTACATGAAGGGCCGCAACAACTACGCGTGCCGCCAGAAAATCTATGACGCGGAGAAGGAGCCGGTGCTGGCCGGTCTCGAGGAGGTGGCCGATTTCCAGGTGATCCGCGAGTGGGAGAAGAGCACCGAATTCGGCGATCGCGCCGAAATCCGCAGCTTGCCCGAATCGAGCACCGTGTGGGGCCGGCTCGACGCGCGCAGCGACCTCTGCACCGGCCAGAAATGCCCCAATTTCGAGCGCTGCTTCATCACCCTGATGCACCAGCGCGCCCAGGAAAGCGATATCGTCATCGTCAATCACCACCTGTTCTTCGCCGACCTCTCGATCCGCGACGAAAACTACGAGGGCGGCATCCTGCCCGAGTATCACGCCGTGGTGTTCGACGAAGCCCACGAGATCGAAGACGTAGCTGGTCAGTACTTCGGCGTCTCGGTCAGCAATTACCGCTTTCAGGAGCTGCGCCGCGATATCGCCGCTGTGGGCCGCATGAAGAAGTTCGGCACCAAGGAACTGGACCGCATCCTCGAACGCCTGGATGAGATCTCGATCCAGTTCTTCGGCCTGTTCGGGGAGACCGAGCGGCGCGTGGCCTTTCAGGGCCGCGACGCGTTCCGCGAGGAAAACGAAGAGATCTACACCAACCTGCTGGCCGCGCTCGATCTCATCTCGTCGCACCTCAAGCTGCTGCAAAATCCGCCCGAGGAGATCCTGCCGCTGTTCCGCCGCACGGCCGAGCTTTCCATGGGCTTGCGCTTCCTGCTCGAGGAGGACGACGAGAACTTCGTTTTCTGGATGGAAAAGCGCGGACGCGGCTGCTTTCTCCAGGCCACCCCCATCGACGTTTCAGCGATTCTGTCGGAACGCCTGTTCGACCGCGTGGAAACCGCCATTTTGACCTCGGCCACGCTGGCGGTATCGGAGAGCTTCGATTACGTCTCGAAGCGCCTGGGCGTCGAGACCGCCCGCGCCCTGATCGTCCCTGGCCACTTCGATTACCGCAAACAGGCGCTGCTCTACGTTCCCCAGCACCTCCCTGAACCGCGCAGCCCGGCCTTCCCGCGCGCCGCCGCCACTGAGGTGGCGCGCATCCTGGAGCACAGCCGCGGCCGGGCCTTCGTGCTGTTCACCAGTTACCAGCAGATGCGCCTGGTGCACGACCAGGTTTCCCTCGAGATCGATTACCCCACGCTGCTGCAGGGGACCGGCCCCAAGACCGCGCTGCTCGAGGAGTTCCGCGGGACTCCCAACTGCGTCCTGTTCGCCACGGCCTCTTTCTGGCAGGGCGTGGACGTGCCGGGAGAACAATTGAGCTGCGTGATTATAGACAAACTGCCTTTCGCGGTGCCCAACGATCCGGTGGTGAACGCCCGCATCGAGAGCATCCGCAGGGCGGGGGGAAATCCATTCTACGATTACCAGATCCCGCAAGCCGCCATCGCCTTGAAGCAGGGTTTCGGCCGACTGATTCGCAGCCGCGGCGACCGCGGCGTTCTGGTCCTGCTGGACAATCGCATCACCAAGCAACGCTACGGCCAAGTCTTCTTCGACAGCCTGCCCGATTACGAATTCACCACGCGCCTGGAAGACGTGGAGAGGTTTTTCAATGTTTGAAGTGACCATCGAAGAGACCTTCGCCGCCGGCCACGCGTTGCGGAACTACCGCGGCAAGTGCGAGAACGTACATGGGCACAACTACCGCTGCCAGGTGACCATCGCGGGCGCCGAGCTCGATTCCATCGGCCTGCTGGTGGATTTCGTCGAACTCAAAAAGGTGGTGCATGCCGTGCTCGACCGCATGGACCACCAGTGGCTCAACGATTTCCCTCCTTTCGATCACCTCAACCCCTCCGCCGAGAACATGGTCAAGTACATATTCGACCGGGTGAGCGAAGACCTGGCGCCGCGCCAAGGCGTGCGCGTCGCAGAGGTGCGGCTCTGGGAGACCGACACCGCCAGCGCGACCTACCGGCCATAGCCGCTGTAACTAGGGGCGGTTTTCCCAAGCCGCAAGCCGACTGTATAGTTCCACACACACCCGAGCTGTGTTCCGCACTTATTATGACGAAGCCTGGGTGGCAGGATGGAACTTTGGGTTGATATATCCACGGAGGTGCCATGAGACGAGCCTGTTTGTGTGGATTGCTCCTGGTTGGGTCCACCCTGTTCAGCCAAACCACTACTGGACCGCAAATTACCGGTATCTCGAACAACGCCAGCGGCGCGCCGGCCATCGAGAGTGGTTCATGGGTCTCGATCTATGGCACCGGGCTGGCCGCTACCACGCGGTCCTGGCAGGCGTCCGACTTCACTGGAAACACGCTGCCGACCACGCTCGATAACGTGAGCGTCCTGATCGACGGCAAGAAGGCCGCGATCTCCTACGTGAGTCCCGTGCTGCTGAACGTGCAGGCACCCACGGACGCCACTATCGGGCCGGTGCAGGTGCAGGTCAACAGCCCTTCCGGCACCGCTACCAGCACGGCGACTCTTCAAGCCTACTCGCCGGGGTTCTTCGCCTTCCAGGCGAAATATGCGGCCGCCCGGCATAATACCGATGGCGTGTTAGTAGCGCCGGCGGGATTTTTCGGGAGCGCGGCCACATCGCGGCCTGCCCAGCCCGGCGAAACGCTGCAGATTTACGCTACCGGCTTGGGCCCCACGACACCCGCCCTGCCCGCCGGCCAACTGGTGGGCAGCCCCGCGCCGCTCGCGAGCCTCAGCCTGCTGCACATAACCATCGGCGGCGTGGCGGCAACGGTGCAGTACGCTGGCATAGTCGCCCCCGGAGAGTACCAGATCGACGCGGTCGTCCCGCTGGTGGCGAACGGCGATCAGCCGATTCTGGCAACCATCGGCGGTGTGACTTCGCAAAATGGGGTCTCGGTACCGGTCTTGAACTCAGCGACTTCGCCCGTCACCGTGACAGTCTCGCCCAATAGCCGCACCATACGTTGCGGCGCCACGCTGTCTCTCACGGCCGCGGTGACCAACACCAACGACCAGGCGGTGATCTGGGAGGTCAACGGACAAGCGGGAGGCAGCCCCACGACCGGGACAATTTCGGCCATGGGCGTCTACACCGCGCCCGCCGATCTGCCGAATCCGGCAACGGTAACGGTGACCGCCGTCAGCCACTTCGAGCCCACGGTCCAGGCCAGCGCGACCGTGAATCTTGAGAACCCTCTGCCGGTTGTCACGTCGGTGACTCCCAACCCGGTGAATCCCGGCAATCTGACCATCGCGGTTAACGGAACCGGGTTTGCGAACGGAGCCGCTATCTATTTTGCCGGCGCGGCGCTGCCCACTACGTTCGTGTCCGACACCCAGCTCACGGCCACCGCCACGGTGGCGATGCCGGTGGGGCGTCTGGCGGCGGTCAAGGTCACCAATCCCAACCCCGGCGGGGCCACCTCAACCCCGGTCGCTGTGCCCGTGCGCGTGGCGAACGAGCAGATGGCATACAGCGACGCGGTCCGCTTCCTTGAAATGACCACCTGGGGACCCACGCCACAAAGCGTTGCGGACCTTCAGACCATGGGGCCGTCGGCCTGGCTCGCCGCGCAGTTTGCCATGCCCGCCAGCGCGTGGCCCGATCCCGACAGCACCACCGAAGGCGTGGCCCGCCTGCAGACGGCCTTCTTCAACGTCGCCCTAACCGGCAGCGACCAGCTTCGCCAGCGCGCCTCGTTCGCCCTGGCACAGATTCTGGTGGCCTCCGCCGTGAAGGACGTGCAGTTCGAGCAGATGGCGTCCTACCAGCGGCTGATGGGCGACTACGCTTTCGGCACATACGGCAACCTTCTGGCAGCCATCACTCTGAATCCCGCGATGGGCTACTTTCTCGACATGGTGAACAACGTCAAGGCCAATCCCGCTACCGGCACGGCGGCCAACGAGAACTACGCGCGAGAGTTGATGCAACTCTTCACGCTCGGCCTGGTGCAGCTCGATTCCACAGGTGTTCCGATCACCTCCGGCGGCGCCACGGTCCCCGAATACGACCAGACCACCGTCTCGGAAATGGCTAAGGTGATGACCGGCTGGACCTATGGCGAAACGCCCGGCTTCGCTTCGCTCTGGCCCAACATGGCGTACTACTTCGCGCCTATGGTGGCGTTCGAGAATTATCACGATACGACCCAGAAGAACATTAACCTGCCGGTTCCTTGCGTCATCGCCGCCGGCGGGACGGCGGAGAGCGACCTGAGCGCGGCGCTCGATTGTATCGGGCAGCAGACCAACCTGGCGCCGTTCGTCTCCTACCGGCTGATTCAGCGGTTCGTGCTGAGCAACCCTTCGCCGGCTTATGTGGGCCGCGTGGCGGCCGCATTCCAGTCTTCCCAGGGCAATCTGCAAGCCGTGATTACCGCGCTGCTCACCGATCCCGAAGCACAGAGCGAAGGCACCGGCAAGCTGGCGGAACCGATCCTCTACGCCACTGGACTGCTGCGCTCGCTCAACGCGGCCATTACTGCGCCGGATGCCCTTACTAACCAGGCAAACATCATGGGCCAGGACCCGCTCACGCCAGGCAGCGTGTTCAGCTACTTCTCACCGTTCTATACCGTCAGCGTCCCCGGTGTCACGCCGCCGCCGGTGGCGCCCGAGTTCCAGGCGCTGAACGCCGCCACCGCCCTGGCGCACGCCAACTTCGCCTACCTGGTGGCCAGCAACGGCATCTCCGCCGGCATCAAAGTGGACTTCACGAATTTGCAGGACTTGGCCAACAATCCGCCCGACCTGGTGGAGGCGCTCAACCAGGCGCTTTTCCGGGGCGAAATGGATACCAATGTGCGCGGCCTTCTGACCACTGCCGCCAGCGCATCCACCAGTCTGGCGTCGCGCGTGCGCAGCGCGCTCTATGCCGCGGCGGCCGCGCCGCAATATGAAATCGAACGGTAAGGGGAGAACCATAGCCATGACATTCGAGCAGCTTCGATCGCGTCGCGACTTTCTCCGCTTCGGTGGTCGCACGCTTTCCACCCTCGGCGCGGCCGCGGCCTTCGGACGGGCCGGCCTGATGACCGCGCGGGCGCAATCGTCCGGCGATTACAAGGCTTTGGTGTGCATCTTCCTGTTCGGCGGCAACGATGCCAACAACATGCTGGTTCCCAACGACACTGCCACGTACGCCAACTACCAGAAGATCCGCCAGAACCTGGCCCTCGCACAGAGCTCGCTCGTGGCCATTCACGACCCAGCCACCAACGCCAACTATGGTTTGCACCCCAGCTTCGCGCCCATCGCGCCGCTGTACAACTCCTCCAAGCGCCTGGCGCTCGTGGCCAACGCGGGCACGCTGGTGCAGCCGGTGCCGCACGGGTCGAACGGCCTGCCGGAGCTAACCTCCGTGCCCCTGCCGGTGAACCTCTATTCGCATTCCGACCAGCAGAACGAGTGGCAGAACGCCGTGCCGCAGGGCGGCGCCACCACCGGCTGGTCCGGGCGGTTGGCCGACAAGCTGGCCGGCGTTTCCGGCGCCGTGGTGCCGCCTTGCATCAGCATCAGCGGCAACGCGCTGCAATTGATCGGCGAGACCACCCAGCCCTCCACCGTGAACACCAGCAATTTCGGACTGGTGGCGCCCGCCACCGATCCGGGATCGACCGCCCTGCAAAACATGCTCAGCCTTTCGAGCGGCGTGACCCTCATTCAAGCGGCGCAGAGTTCGCTGAGGGACGCCATCGCCGTGGCTCAGGCTGTGAATGCCGCGGTGGCCGGCAGCAGCAGCCTGGGCGTGACGTTTGCAAGCACCGATATCGGCACGCAATTGGCCCAGGTGGCCAAGCTCATCCAAGTGCGCGGCGCGCTCGGCGCCACCCGCCAGATCTTCTTCTGCAGCCAGGGCGGCTACGATACGCACTCGAATCAACTGCCGCAGCAGGTGACCCTCTACACCAACCTCGCCGCCGCGCTGGCGGCTTTCGACCAGGCCATGGGCCTGCTCAGTGTACAGAGCAACGTCACCACATTTACCGAGTCCGACTTCGGCCGCACTTTTCAGCCCAACGGCAACGCCGGCACCGACCACGGATGGGGCAGCCACACTCTGGTCATGGGAGGCGCCGTGAACGGCGGCAATCTGTACGGCACGTTCCCCACCCTCACGCTATCGGGCCCGGACGATTCCGGGACCCGCGGCACGTGGGTTCCCAGCACCTCCGAGGATCAGTACATGGGCGCTCTGGCGAAATGGTTCGGCCTCGCGCAAGCGGACTTGGACTATGTCTTCCCGAATCTGCACAATTTCGGGTATCAGACGCCGGCATTTGTATAGTTTTAGCTGGACTCTTTAACGTTTACTATCTAAAGTCAATAGTCTGATTCGGCGCCTGGTTTGTTAGGATGTGTTGCTGATCACAATCAAGGAGCGATCGTGGTATACAGTCGTGGACCGATTGGGGTCAGGACAGGACCTCAACTCGGGAGATTTCACATGTACACCCGTGGGTTCGCCACTGCTCTTCTGCTCCTTGCCGCCGTGCCCGCGCTGGCGGCCGATTATTATGTAAGCCCGTCAGGAAACGACAAACAGGCTGGAACTGCCAGTCAGCCCTGGAAGAGCATTGCCCAGGTTAATAAGAACCACTACCAGGCAGGCGACAGAATTCTATTCCGGGGCGGCGCCACCTTTTCCGGGACTCTCCAGTTCGGAAATACGAGTTCCGGAACCGCGGCGAACCCCATCCAGCTGACTTCTTATGGCACCGGACGCGCCACGATTTCGGCGGGCACGGGAGCCGGCCTTTACGTTTACAACACGGCCGGTTTTGCGATCTCGAACCTCAATTTTGCCGGTTCTGGGGCCAGTAAGAACGCTCAAGCCGGAATCAGCTTCTATGCCGATCAAGCCGGCCCCGTGAAGTTCGACACCATCCGCATCGACAGCGCGGACATTGGCGGCTTTGGAGAAGGCGGGATCGTGATCGGCAGTTGGGCCGGGATGACCGGTTACACCAACGTCAGCATCACCAACACAACGGTTCACGACAACGGCACCGCGGGCATCGAGACGTACGCGGAGACGAGTATGTCCTCGGTGGGCTATCCGCACGCCAACATCTACGTGGGGCACTGCCAGGCTTACAATAACGCCGGGCTTGCCGGCACGTCCGGCTCTTCCGGCAGCGGCATCGTGATCGGGAGCGCCAATGGAGTAGTCATCGAACGTTCGCTCGCCTACAACAACGGGGCGAACAACACCGCCAACGGGGGCCCGGTGGGCATCTGGGCCTATGACTCGAACAACGTTACCATCCAGTACAACGAGTCGCACCACAATCACACCAATTCCGTCACCGATGGCGATGGCTTCGATCTCGATGGCGGCGTCACCAGCTCGGTGATGCAGTACAATTACTCCCACGACAACGATGGCGCGGGCTATCTCCTCGCGCAGTACTCCGGAGCGCGGCCGCATAACAATAACACGATCCGCTATAACATCAGCCAGAACGATGGCCGAAAGAACGGCATCGGCGCTATCGATCTATGGAACGGCGGAAGCGGCATCCAATCGGAGACTATCTATAACAACACTGTTTTTGTAGCGCCCGCGCCGGCTTCGACGCGAGCGATCCTTTTCCAATCGGCGACCACGGGAGTGAATGTCTGGAATAACATCCTTGTAACCACCGGCGGGGTGCCTGTCATCGATGTGGCCCCCGGGCAGAGCGGCTTGGAGTTCCAGGGCAACGACTACTGGTCCAGCGGCGCCGCGCTGACGCTACGGTGGAATGGCGGGAGCTACGCCAGCCTCGCCGCCTGGCGCTCGGGCACGGGCCAGGAGATCCTTTCCGGCGGCGCCGTGGGCTTTAATTTGGACCCGAGACTCACGGCTCCAGGCACCGGCGGCTCTATCGACAACCCCGACGCGCTCTCCACATTGACCGCCTACCGGTTGCTGAGCACTTCTCCCATGATCGGCAAGGGCCTATCGCTTCCCGCTTTGTTCGGTATCAACGTCGGAACAGTAGATTATTACGGGAATACCATACCGAGCGGCACTGGATACAACGTGGGAGCCAATTAATACTGACCGGAGGTTTCCGCCGCCTTCGCCTACCGGCCGGTTGGGTGCGGCGTCGCTCGCACCGCGCGCTCGAAGGCCCAGCTTCGTATGTGCGTGATCTGCTCCTTCATCGTGCGCGACAGGGGAACGATTTTCACGGCGGTCTTGATGAGATCCTGCTCGGTCACCGCCCGGTCCGCCAGGCGCGCCTGCGTCATCGCCGAGACCACGCACTGCTCGATTTCCGCTCCCGTCCAGCCGTTGGTCAGGCCCGTCAGTTGTTCCAGGTTGACGCCCGAAACATCCACGCCCCGGCGGCTCAGATGAATCCGGAAAACCTCGCAGCGCTCCTCTTCAATCGGCAGGTCCACGAAAAACACTTCGTCGAAGCGCCCCTTGCGGATCATCTCGGCGGGCAGAAGGTCGATGCGGTTGGCGGTGGCGGCCACGAACAGCCCTCGGGTCTTCTCCTGCATCCAGGTGAGGAAGAAAGCAAAAATGCGCCCCTGCTCCCCGCCCGAGTCGGCGGAAGTGAGCCCCATCTCGATCTCGTCGAACCAGAGCACCGCGGGCGCCATGTCCTCCATCATCTTGCAAGCCGCCACGAAGGCGCCCTCGGGCTTCCCGTGCCGGCCGGAGAAGATCTCCACCATGTCCACGCGATACAGCGGGAGCTGGAAGTTGGCGGCGATGGCCTTCACGCACAGGCTCTTTCCGCAACCGGGGATGCCCATCATGAGCAGCCCTTTAGGCACGATTTCGGCGCTCAGGCTGTCGCGCATTTCGAACAGCTTGCGGCGCTCGATCAGCCATCTCTTGAGGCCTTCAAGCCCCCCCACGTCGCCCAGGCTGGCCGGCTCCGAGATGAACTCGATCACGCCCGTGCGATTGACCAGGAGGCGCTTCTCTTCGAGCAGCGCGGGGATGGATTCCGGCCCCAGCTTCCGGCTCTTGGCCAGCGCGCGGCGTAAGGCGTAGCGGGCTTCGTCCGAGGTGAGGCCCACGAGAGCCCGCGCAAGCTGGTTGCGTAACTCTTCTCCGGCACCCTGGCCATCCGGGAAGAGCCGTTGTTCCTCTTCGCGCAGGAACTCCGCCAGCTCGATCACGTCGGGCGTTCGGAGATCCAAGAACAGGACGCTCCGCTCGATCTCCTCCGGGATGTAGTGCACCGGAGATGAAATCACGACGAATTTGCGCTGGTCGAGGCATTCCGCGTAAATATCCCGCAGACGGCGCCGGATCTCCGCGGATTCACGCAGCGGCTCATGGAAATCCTTGAGGTGGAAGATGGCGGGGTGGGGATATGCCGAGATGAAGTCCAGCACGGCGCGGGGCGACGCGGAGCCCGCCTCGGGCGCCCCGCCGTTCCGGCGCATCCCCTCCGTAAGGCTCCATTCCCACACGCTCACCGGGGCGCCGCCGGGCAGACTCCCGGCGACCTCCCGCAACAACCCGGCGACGCGCCGTTCTTCGGAAGAGCGGATATAGGTCAGCGGCCGCCCGGATTCGAAGATCTCCCGGATGGTTCTGGCGGCGCGGCTTTCGATTTTAGAATGGCTCGGCGTGTCGGTACTCTCCTCTTATCGAGACGCATGAGGGAGGCATTTGGCCGAATCAGAATTCATGGTGACCGACGGCGCCGGGAGTCATATCGGCAGACCGCGGCCGCTCACCAGGTAAACCGCGAAGCTCCCCAACCAGTGGCCGCCCTCGTAGTGCTCGCTCTTGATACTCTCGAGGCCCGCTTGCCGGAGCCTGCCGGCGAGCGCCGTGAACGCCCGGCGGCGCGCGTCGCCCGCGGGAAGTTTCGAGACGATGCCCTCCAGCATCCACGCGCGGCTCAAATTCAGGCCGGCGAGGTGGTAAAGTTTACCGTCCGTCACGTCGGTAACGCGCGTTGGCTCCAGATCCACGGCGGGCAGAAAAGCCGTGAACCATCGTTGGAACTCGTCCTGGGGCAGGACGCGGCGCATGGCGTCCGCTTCAGCCAGGCACGGGGAAAGGAAGTCCTCGCCGGATGGCTCGTACGAAAGCGGGCACATGCGGTCGCGCAGGTAATAATCCCGCGCCCGCGATGCGACCAGTTTGGCGAATTCCACGTGGCCGGTAACGCGCGCATAATCGAGCATCAGCCCGATTCCAAACGCCGTGTTGTTATGCTCTCCCGTGCGGATAGGATGATCGAGCTTGGGCAGCCAGGAAGCGACGCGCGCGGTCGCGGCCTCTTCGAGCGGTCGCAGTGTCGCGGACCACTGGCGCGCCTGTGGATCGTCCCACTCTCTCAGCTCGGCGGCGAGTTGCAGCAGCCAAGCCAGGCCGTAAGGCCGCTCGAAACCGATACGCCCCTCCGCGTTAATATATTTCACCTCTTCCGCGATTTTCGCCGGGGTGAAACTCTGCGCCAAAGCCAGGCGCGCTTCGGGCGTGAAGGGCGCTTCCGGAAAGAGGCGCGCCAGGCGGACCAGAAGCCAATGCCCGTGCACCGAAGAATGCCAGTCGTAGCAGCCGTAAAAGGCCGGCGTCAGCTCGCGCGGCGGCTTCACATCGGCATCCGAATTCAGTGAGTGGGCGATTTTATTGGGATACTCCTTGTGAATGCAGTCAAGCGCCAGCCTGGCGAATCGCGCCGCCTGGGCCGGATCGAAATCGGAATCTGCCACCAGGCCCCCGGAGAGCAGTATACCGAGGATAAGCAGCCGGATCATGCCTGCTATGATAACTGCCGGCGCGGATCTGCGAAAATGACTCCGATGCGTCGAATAGCCATACTTGTGGCGGCGGCACTGCTGGCCGGTTGGCTGGTATGCGCGCCCGCGGACGAGTTCCGGTTCGCGATAGTGGGGGACCGGACCGGGGAACCGCTCGCGGGAGTGTACGAGCAGGTCTGGAACGAAATGGCGGCGGAGCATCCGGCGTTCGTCATCGGAGTTGGAGATACCATCCAGGGAGGCGACGACGCGCAAGCCGCCACGGAATGGCGGGAGGTGGAGAGGATCTTAGATCCCTACCGCAAGATCCCGCTGTATCTCGCGCCGGGAAACCACGACATCTGGTCGGCGGCATCGGAGCAGCTCTATCGGGAGCACGCGGCGCATCCCCTGCACTACGGGATCGACTATGGGCCGGCGCACTTCACCATACTGGATAACAGCCGATCCGACGAACTTCCGGCCGGCGAACTGGCCTTTCTCGAATCCGACCTGAAGGCGCATGCGGCCCAACCGCTGCGGTTCGTCGTGATGCACAGACCCTCCTGGTTGATCCCGGTGGCCCTGCGGAACCCTGACTTCGCCTTACACCAGCTTGCCCGGAAGTACGGCGTGCAGTACGTAATCGCGGGGCACATCCACGAGATGCTGCGGCTCGAGCTCGAGGGTGTGACTTACGTGTCGATGCTCAGCTCCGGCGGCCACCTGCGTGAGAGTGCGGAGTACGAAAGAGGCTGGCTATTCGGGCATGCGCTGGTGACGGTCAAAAACAAGGGTGTAGCTGCATTCGAGATCCACGAAGCCAAAGTGCCGAACGGCCGGGGACGGACAACCTCGCTGAGCGACTGGGGGATGCTCGGCCTGGCTGCGCGCGCGTCCGGTCCCTCCGGAAACTGAACGTTAGCAGCTTCACATTACGCGTGTCATTTTGCGGGCCTGAGGCAGACCTGCGTACCCTCGCGGCGCTGACGTCGGAGCTGAATAGCTGAAGTCGCTTCGCTGCTGTGACGTTTGACCCGATCCTCACACATGGAAAGCCCCGATGGCGCGGCAATTGCTGGCTTTCATCCGATGCCCTGCCGATGGGATGCGCCGGACCGTTCCCGCACTGTCTTGCTGGAGCGCGGCGTCGTGGAGGAATTGCGGGCGAGCGCGATCCAGGAATCCCCGTCGCTGCTGCGCCGGGGCGCCGAGGTGGGTGGGATCCTCTGGGGAGAGATCGACCCTTACAATCCGCGTGTCGTGCATGTTGCGGGGTGCGAAGAGATCCCGTGCGAACACCGCTACGGCCCGGCTTTCGTACTCTCGGACGACGATCGGTCGCGCCTGGGGGAGACGCTCCGGAAATCCGACGGGCCGAACCACGTGGTAGGCCTCTATCGCAGCTTCTGGGGCCGCGAACCGGTCGTCGATGCGGCCGATGAGGACCTGATTCGGACCTTCTTTCGAGACCCGCGTTACGCATTCCTGCTGATCCAGCCGGAGACCACCGGCGAGTGTACGGCGGCCTTTCTGTTCTGGAGCCGCGAGGAACTGCCGGACGAGCCGCCCTATCCGCCGTTTCGTCTGGACCCAGAACAGATGCAGGCCGAGCCGGACGCTCCGTCTTCCCTCGCACCCATGGACGATCCGGGCGGCGATCGCCACGCGCTCCCGGACCCGGCCGCGATCCCGGCGTTTGTGACGCAGAACTCGTCCGAAGCGCTGCCATCGCTGGCCGCCGCGCGCCGGTACGGCGAGGAAGACGAAGAGCCTGAACGGCCGCGGCGCGGAAGATCGCCACTTTGGCTGCTGCTGGTGGCCTGCGTCCTCCTGGGCGGGGGCGGGGCGTTTGTCTACGAGCTTTGGAAACTGGCGCGTGCTCCTCGCTGGACCGAGCTCCGGCTCGATGCAGTCCAGACGCCTTCGGGCCTCGAGTTGAATTGGGACCGCTCGGCCCCGGCCGTGCTGCACGCTTCGAGGGGCGTGCTCGTGGTGACGGATGGGCCGGTGCGCCAAAGAGTTGCCCTCGACGCGCCCGCGGTCCGCGCCGGTCGGTTCTCATACCAGCCGCGCCACACCGATGTTTCTTTTCGCCTCGAACTCTTCGATGGGGCGCTGGCCGATTCGGGAGATTCGCTACACGTATTGAGCCTGGCGGCTCCTCCGCCGGCCGCGGCTCCCGCCCAGGCCAAACCGCCCGCCCATCCGCCGGAACTGGCAGCCGTCGCCCGGAAGGGTATTGCAGAACGCGAGGAGCCGGCTTCGCCCCTCTCCCCTCCCACGGTGCTGCACGAGGTCCAACCGGGGCTACCGTCCGGCATTCTCGCCCGCATCCACGGCCGTGTGGTGATCCCCGTGGAGGTGACGGTCAGCGCCTCGGGGAAAGTGACCCGCGCCGTTGCGGAGAGCGACGGAGACAGCCTCCACCAGTACCTGGCCGCCAGGGCCGAGCGGGCCGCGCACCTGTGGCGATTCGCTCCAGCGCGCTCCCGGAGTGGAAAGCGCGTGGCCGGGACTAAAACGGTCTACTTCGTGTTCGCGAAATCGTAGCTTTCTATCCGCAGCCGTGACACCTCTGCATCACGCCGGTCGCGCAG
>Ga0326727_10012251_pt1 | contig 19588 bp, 8 predicted proteins | sample MB2enrmetagenome_FD_207643 | JGI IMG/M metagenome (GOLD analysis project Ga0326727, IMG submission 207643) | Lab enriched peat soil microbial communities from McLean, Ithaca, NY, United States - MB29MY | ecosystem: Environmental > Terrestrial > Soil > Wetlands > Peat | place: USA: New York...
TTGAACCCGGCGAACTTGAGCGCGGGGACGGCGGCCATCAGCATCAGCGGCAACGCCGCAACGGCGACGACAGCGATCAGCGTGACCGGTCCGGTTGCCGCCTCAAGCCTGACCGGGACGCTTCCCGCCGCGCTTGTGCGATCGTCGCTTCCTTCGGGCATCACGGTGGTTTCGATGCTGGCGCAGGACGTTTCGCTTTTGACCAATGGTTACCAGTTCCTGATGACGGTGCCGCCGCCCGCGTGGGTGAATGGCTCGACGACAGGCGCGCCGTCGGCCCGTTCCGGCCAGAGCGCGGCATGGGATGGGCAACAGATGATTGTCTGGGGCGGCAACGCGGGGTCCGGCAGCCCGGTTTATGTCAACACGGGCGGTCTTTACGATCCGGTTGCGGACCAGTGGACCCCGATTTCTCCGATTGACGTTCCAGACCCGCGGAGCGGCCATACGTCGGTCTGGACCGGGTCGCAAATGGTTGTGTGGGGTGGAATGAACAGCGTCAGCACCTTTCTGAACACGGGCGGGCGGTATCAGCCGTCGCCGCAGCAATGGAGCGCGATTTCGACTTTGAACGCTCCCGCCGGGCGGAACGGCCATGTTGCGGTTTGGACCGGCTCGGCGATGTTGATCTGGGGCGGCCAGAATGCCAGTGGACTGCTGAATGACGGATCGCTTTACGATCCAGTCGGAGACCAATGGACGGCATTGAATTTGCCGAATCCTCCAGAGGCACGGATCAATGCGACAGCGATTTGGGCGGGTGACCGGGTGATTATTTGGGGAGGCACCGGCGTGGGAGGGCCGTTGAACGATGGCGGGGAGTTGGTCTTCAGTTCCGGCGCTCCTTCGCAATGGGTGGCGACAACGCTGACCGGCGCTCCAGCCGGACGCAGCGGACACAGCGCGATCTGGACCGGCCAGCAGATGATTATCTGGGGCGGAAACAGCAGCGGCGCTCTTGGCGACGGCGGAATCTTCACTCCCTCCGGCAATTCGTGGGCGGCGGTTTCCAGCACCAGTTCGCCAGCCGCAAGGTACAACCATGCGGCGCTTTGGACCGGCACGGAGATGCTCATTCTTGACGGGAGCACGGGTTCGGGCGAATTGGCGTCGGGTTCGGCCTATAATCCGGCGACGGGGCTTTGGCGGACATTGAGCGGCAGCGGCGGCCCGCTGGCGCGGACACAGCCCGGCGCGGTGTGGACAGGGACGCAAGCGGTGGTCTTTGGCGGCCAGGCCAGCAGCCAGCCGGTGGCGGCGTTGCAGACGCTGGTTCCACAACCGGCCTGGTATTTCTACAGCAAGTTATGAAACACAAGTTTTTGTCGGCTTTGGTGGGTCCGGCCATTTTGCTCGGCCTCGGCCATTCGGCCCAGGCGCAATGGCAGACCCAGTCCCTTCTTATCAAGCCGGGTTGGACGGCGATCTACCTGCATGTGGACGCGTCGTATCAGACGCTGGATAACCTGGTGGGTGGCGATTTGAACAATCCCATTCAGGAGATTTGGCTTTGGAATGTGTCGGGCAGCACGCTTCAGTATGTGACGGCCCCCCAAGCGCCACTGACGACCAGCAGCCAATGGGCCAACTGGGAGCGCCTCGGCACGGGGTTGCCCAGCACGCTGGCCACCCTGGTTCCCAATGGCGCGTATTTGGTGCATTCGACGGCGGCGACCAATTACACCTGGAATCTCAAGGGCAAACCGGTGGCGCCAAGCTACGCCTGGACAACGGCCGGGGAGAATTTCCTAGATTTTCCGACTTCTCCGAACAATCCGCCGGCCTTCGACACCTTTCTGTCTCTGGCGCCGGCGTTGGAGAGTGTGGCCCAGATTTACCAATACAACGGCGGGCAACTCGGCTCGACCAACCCAAGCCAGGTCTTCAACTTGCACAACACGACGGTGACGCGCGGACAGGCCTTTTGGATTCAGTCCGGATCCTATTTCAACAATTACTACGGGCCGTTCACGGCGGTGATCCCAAGTGTCGGCGGAGTGGCTTTTAGCAACTTGACCAGCCAGTTCAGTTTTCACTTGCAGAACACGACCGCGGGAAAGGTGACGGTGACGCTCAACTTGTTGACGTCAGAAACGCCGCCCAGCGGGCAGACGCTCATCGTGGGAGTGCCGCCGCTGCTGTTGCGCGGGGCGCTGGTGACGACCAACCTCACCTACAGCTACAGCAATCTGACCACCGGCACACCGGCGAGTTGGACGCTGGCGCCGCAAGGGTCGTCCGGTTCGGACATTGTGGTGGTGCTGGGCCTCAACCGATACGCCATGACCGCCAGCCCCGGCTCGCTCTATGCCGGCATCTTGAAGTTCACCGATTCCACCGGCTACACGGAGGTGGATGCGCCGGTTTCGGCGGTGGTGGCCAATTACACCGGGCTGTGGGTGGGAAGCGCCTCGGTGAGCCAGGTGGCCAATTACCTCAAGATCTACCAAACGGATGCCAACAACACCCCGGTCGTCGGCACCAACGGGGCCTATGTCGTGACCGGCACCAACACCAGCTTGGGGGCGGTGTCATCCCCGTTTCCGTTGCGCCTGATCGTCCACAACGACGCGACGCATGTGAATTTGCTCCAGCGGGTTTTTTTTGGAAGCGACATCAACTCCAACACCATCATCGCCCTGAACGAAAGCTCGCTGGATCCCTCTCAACTCGGCTCCGCGCGCCGGATCAGCGCCATCCACCTGCCATGGTCGGCGACCAATGCGCCCTTCCCAATGACCGGACAACTGGCCCCCGGCGGAACGCTCACGGCCAGCGCCACCTTCAATTATGCCGATCAATCATCCAACCCGTTTCTGCACACCTACCACCCGGACCATGACAACCTGGACGCGACCTTTCAGAATCAACTGCCGGTAGGCTCTGAATCGTATGGGATTCAGCGCCAATTCACCCTGACCATCAGCCCGCCGAACAACGACTTTGCCAGCCTGACCCAGGCCGGCCAGTCGTTCACGGGAGTCTACCAGGAAACGATCACGATGACCGGCCTGGGCGGGGCGACGCGGACGTTCAACACCGCCGGGTCCTTTGGGCTGACTCGCCTCAGTCCCATCTCTGTCCTCAACCCGTAACGAAAAAGAAGTACAAACCATTTGCGCCAAGAACCCCAGAATCTCAGAAACCGCACTCACACTATGAAAAATCCGACCTCTCACAATCCCCGGCAACGCCGTCTCTTGACCTGCCGGACAACATCCCCCGCTGTCTATTATTCACGGGCCATTGTCAATTGGTCATTGGCCTGGGTTTTGGCGGCTTTGGCTGTCGCGCCCCGCCAGGCGCAAGCCCAGGCGACACCCAACCCTCCCGGGCAAATCAGCTACCAGGGGTTCCTCACCGACGCCAACGGCATTCCGCTGGCGACCAATGCGCCGAAGAATTACGTCGTCACATTCACCATTTACGACGCTCTGGCCGGCGGCAATATCAAGTGGGCGGAAAACCAGACAGTCACGGTGGATCGCGGCTACTTCAGCGTGATGCTCGGGCAGGGGACTGCCGTGAGCGGCAGCGTGCCCTGGACCAATAACCTGACCTCCATTTTTACAGGGGCAACCGCCTCCTCGCGCTATGTCGGCATCACGGTCGCCGGACTTCCCGGGCAGAGCACGCCGGCGGAGATTCAACCGCGCTTGCAGTTGCTGGCCTCGCCTTATGCGTTCCTGGCCGCCAACGCCAACTCGATCTCCGACAACACCGGGGCGCAGGTGCTCACCACCTCTGGAACATCGGTCGGCATTGATGAAACGCCCTTCTCCGGCGACGCAATGAGCGTCAAGGGCAATGTCGGCATCTACGAGAATTCCGTGTTGGATTTCGGCGAAGGGTATGGCGGGCAGGCGTCAGACTCGGGCAGGATCGGCTACGATTACCTTTCCGCCAACGCTCTGGACATCGTCGGCGCGGGGACCGCGACCAACAACCAACACGTCAAACTCTGGGCTGGAGGCGGCGCCAGCACGACTGGGCCGCTCGGAGTGGAGATTGACACGCCGGCTGCAACGCTCGACGTCAACGGCGGAGCGTTTTTCAGCGCCGGCGCTGGTCTGGGCAGCGCGGGAGGCCGCTATGGGGTCAGCGTGTTCTATGACACCAGCGACAACACCGGTCAGATCCAATCTTATCAGCCCGGAACTGCCTTTGAGAACCTTACGCTCAATTATGGAGGCGGCAATGTGGGCATCGGCACCTTGAGTCCGCAGGCCAAGCTGGAGGTCAACGGCGTCACCTACATGGACGGTGGCGCCGCGATTCTCAATAAGAACTATCTCCAATTCGGCCTCAACGTTGCGAACAGACAAGTGGATGCGGGCAAGATCGGCTACCAGACGTTTGACAACAATCTCGATATTGTGGGCGCCGGCACCGGCGCAAATCGCGCGATCACCATGTTTTGTGAAGGGGGCACGACCATAACCGGCCCGCTGACCACCGAAGGCCTGGTTAGCGCGCCCACACTCGCCGCGGGCGGTGGCGCGGTTGCCGCCGGGGATGTGTTCAGCCTGAATGGCACCGGCCACTTAAACAACAATAGATTGTATCTCCGCGGAGGCACGGACACCAACCACTACCTTGTGTATGATGACAGCTATGGCACGGATGGGCCGGCCTTGGTCGGCAACGGTGGCGGCGTTCTTGGAGACAGTGCCGGCGGCTATTCCTGGGATCTTTATTGGAATAGCGGAGGCGAAGTCTATGTCCGCAATTTCGTTTTTGTCTACGGGCCGGTGTTTGGCGGAGCGTTTCAGTTGGTTTCTGACAAGTCCAAGAAGCAGAATATTGAAGAGGTGGATGCGAAGACGGTGCTGGCCAAGCTGGAGGAGATGCCCGTCACCAAGTGGAATTATACCAACACCCCTTCGGTGGCGCACATCGGCCCGATGGCCCAGGATTTCGCCGCCAGCTTTGGCTATGGCGTGGTGACGAACGACGACCAGCACATTTCCTTGGGCGACGAGGTCGGCGTCTCCCTGGCGGCCATCAAGGGATTGAATCAGACAGTGAAAGAACAGAACGCGGAACTCCAGGCGCTGAAGAAGGAAGTGGCGGATTTGAAGGCCCTGGTGGAAAGCCTGGCCCCGGCCAAGAACGCCAGACCATAGGAAGCGGCAGCACGCCCGTTGTGACCAGTGGCCGCCATGAATAACGTCGAGAAGCTTTGAATGTCAGATCCATTTAAACCGCTATGAAACCGTTTCAGCGCATTTTTCTTGCCGTGGCGCTCTTGTCCGGCCTCGGCTGTCTGGCGCCTCCCGCCGGGGCGCAGACGCCGCCGTTGGCCATTGACCAGACGGCGCTCTTGGTCAACACGAACTACGCCTTGGGCGTCAACTGGCAATCAGGGAGCGGTGTGCCGCTGTCCGACACCAAGGGCACCCCCGCCGGTTCGGACGGTCGCGAGTCCATCACCAACTCGGTGACCAATCTGCCGCCCACGATCAATCAATACTCCGCCTTTGTCGGGGCATCCGGCGTGCCGGTCCAGGGCACTACGAACTTGAACTCCAGCACCAATTTCGCGGCCAACGTCACAGCTCTCAACTGGCCGCGAGTCACCGCCGACGGCACACATGCGACCCCGGTCATCGCGGTGCTGCGCTCGGCGCAGGTCGGCGCGCCTTATTTTTCGCAAGAGGTCTCGTACTATTTCGGGGCAATCATACCTCCGCCCGGCACGGACGAGAATGGAAACGCGCTGACCAACATATCCAACTTGGATTACTGGGTGGGGCAACCCTACACTACAAACACCTCCTCCTCCAACATGGAGTACTATTACAGCCCGAACGCCCAGGCCGTGTTTGCGACCCAGTCCGGCGGGATTGATATCACCTGGCAAAAGGCCGCGCCCAGCAGCAGCGCGCCGCCGGATTATGCTTCCAACCCCACCAACTATCTGGTGATCGCGGGGTCCTATTATCGGCTTTACACGGTGCATTACCTCGTGTCCGGGGCGGCGGTAAAAACGCCGCGGCAAATCTATTGGACGGAGGGCAGCCACGCCCAGACCGGCCACCCGGTGTCCGTGCCGCAGGCGAGCGTCAACCAGGTCAACGTCATATATAACAACAGCTTTCCGCAGTACGTGACTCCGGGCGACCTGTCGGCGGCCATCCCCATCACCAACACGCTCTGGTTCACCAGCACGGCGCCGCTGGAGATCAAGGCGGACAATGTCACCGGCCGGGTGTTTGTGGAGTTGCTGGGTGAATTGAATCCCGACGGGGTGACGCGGCGGTTCCTGGGCTTTGAAATTGTGGATGTGAGCCAGGAGCCGGTGCCGACGGATATTAATGTGAACTTGGGAGAGCAGGTGCCGGCTTATGCGGACGGCACCGACTACTCGACATTGACGCCTTCGCCCATTCAGAACCCGGGGACCTCGTTCTATTATCAAGAGCAGGCGCCCAATTCGAGCCAGGTCGTGCTTTGGGCGACGCAGGAGACGATCAATCTGAACGATTTCCAGGTGTATTGGCTGGTCTCAGGGGTGGCCGGTTTGCAATGGCCCTATCTGTTCGACCGGTATCATCTGGTCTGGTCAACCAATTCGACGGATTATGTGGATTACCTTCGTCCGCTGGTGAGCACGGCGGCGGAGGCGGCGATGACGTCGGTGCAATTGCCGGCGGCAGAGGCGCCGACGATCGCTTATCAAGACCCGCTGGATCAACCGCGGGCCTTCCTCAGCTCCTCCGGCGTCTTTTACACTTTCCTGAGCACGAACTACCCCGCCCACCGAACTCTGATCCAGTTTCTCCAGAACGGGGAGGTGTCTTATGAGCGAGTTTTCTCATTTCTGGACATTGGCATAAAGAACAGCGCATTATTCACCGGTTCCGTGGCTACCAATCTCGACGCTTGGGATCCGATCAACCAGGATTTGGCGTTCGCCAGCATCTATACCGCCCCTTACGCCTTCACCAACACGGTCAGCGTCGGGGCGCGGATCGAGCCGCCCATCGGGGTGCGGCAGAGCTTGGGAGGCGGTTACTGGGCCGGTTACATCATGCAAGCCAACGGCAATGCCTTCAACCCTGAGGATTACGTGGACCCGTTTGTGTCCGGTTTCCAAGCGGCCAGCCTGGGTTCGATTATTCCGGTCAATGCCGTGCCCGGCAATGATTCGCTGGACGTATGGTGGTTCCGCAGCGACAATGCCGACGCCAGCCTTGGCTTCCAACCGTCTTATTGGCCGGCGGTGATCGGGCATTACAACATCCAATGGCCGTCGGGTACGCCGGAGATCATCATGGCGAACAACGCCGGAGTCACCCTGGACAGCCTGCAAGCGAACGGGACCATTTATCGTCAGGATGATCCGACGCAGCCGGGCTATAATCCGAACGAAGAGCATGCTGTGCTGCTGGGCGGCCAGGTTTATGCCTTGCGCGATGATCTTAATGTCACCAACGGCCCTGGATTCACTTCCCTGCCTTGCGTGTTGATCAATTACACCGACTCGGACGGGCTTCCGTCCATGGGCGTGTACCATGTCCGGCGCGAGGCGCCTGAAGAAGGTTACCTGTTTGATTACGTGGTGAATGCGGGTACCAAGCTGCAAGCGCCGATGCCGCTGCCATTGCTGGCGCTGCCCATCGAAGGCAGCGGAGCTTATGCGACCAATTACAACACGGCCCCCGCGGGCACGGCGGGAGATTTGCCGCCGGGCTGGACCAGCGCGGCGACCAACGGGCCGTTTGGTCTTTACGCCAATTTCACATTCCAGGACCGTCAGAACGCCTTCTGGGTCTATCGCGGCTTGAACGCCGGTTTGCCTCCGCTGGCGGCTGGCACTTACAACGCCGTTTCCGGCGCGTTTGGCCCGTTGATCCCCGCCACGGCGGTGGTGAACATGCCCTTCGCCTACTATCTCCACGTCTCGCGTTTGGTCAGTTCAATGACGGTGAGCAATTCCCCCACGCTGCCGGCCGGGTTGAGCGCGTCGGTGACGACCAACGGCATTGCCATCCTCGGCACGCCGCTGGTCACCGGCTCCAACACCTACCTGATTACCATCCAGGACTTGGCGGACAATTCAGTCGTGACCAACAGCCTCTCCATCAAGGTGGTCGCCAGCGGGATGCCTTCCGGGCAGAGTCCTCTCATCATCGTCAGCACCAATCAGTATTCTGGAACGACGGTCGCTTACACCGGGCGGCCTCCGTTCCTGGCGGAGCCGGCCGCGCCGAGCAACAGTTTCACGATGCGGTTTTATTACGAGAATCAGGCGGGCTTCGACTGGCCGGGTTATACCGCGCCGCCGGTGGGGGCGATTGTGCCGTACCTCCTGCCAAAGGACGCCAGCGGAAATTTTGTGGGCGATCCGACGAAGAAGACAACAACCAGCCAGGACATTGTCTATCGGCCTGTTTGGCCGTCGCTGGTGGATGGGCAGCCGCTGCCAACCTTATATTCCGGCCAGACGCTGACGGAGCCGATCAATGGTTTGCCCGAGGTGCGCGGCCAGAGCAGCGTCCAGGTGCTCTATGAGCAATCCATCGCCACCAACAACATCACGGAGGGATTTGCCAAGCAGAGCGTGGCACTCTACGACCCGACGGTGCAGAAGACCGCGAGTCTGCCGGCGCAGGGCTTGAGCCAGCTTCCGGCGGGCGTGGTGTCCAGCATGTTTGAGGGCAAGTATTATTTCCCGACCCTTCCCCCCAATTTGGCCACCCGCCTTTGGTTCGATCCCAGCACAACCAACCTGGTCTTTCAGGGCCAGTTCGTGGATGACATCGTCGGCGAGAAGTATCTCATGCTCAACGTGCTGGCCGGGGCCGATCTGGCGGCGGTGCAGCAGTTGTGCCCCGCCAGTGATCTCAATTACATCCCATGGACAAACCTGGTGGCGAGCCTTTCCGCGCCGCTTTACACTTTCCACCAAACGCCGGGCGTTCCGGGAAGTTATGTGAACGACCCCACGCAAACAATCACCAATTATGCCGGGGATCTGGTCGCCATCAGCAGCGGCGAGCAACAGGTGGACTCTTACGCCCTGAGCGCCACCGGCCCGGGCGTGGGCTACGTCTCTTTCGTCGTGGGCAATACCATCAATCCGGCCTTCTCCAGCGACCCGGTTACCGTTTATATCATCCGCGCCGCGCCGCCGCTGTTTCCAGGCGAATTGAAAGTCATCCCGGACGCCAACCCATTGAGCGTCTCCTTATCCTTCCAGCACACCGCCGATCTGGCCGGCCGCTCGTCGGATTATCTGTATGACTGGCGCATTATGCCCCCGGTGGACGGGCTGCCGCCGACCACCGACCCGACGAATTGGACGCCGCTGGCTTATGGGAGCGATCTTACGCACTACACGATGGGCGGCTCTTTGGGGATTGAATCTCTGGGCGACAATTATGTGGCGATGCGCTACCGCGATACGAATGTGGCTGCCAACCCGGCGGATACGAATTGGTCGCCGTGGACGGCCCCCGTGCTCGCGCCGGGCTACATCAGCCGGGTTGTGGCCGGAATCAACCCCTTTGACCAGACCACGACCGATCTCTTTGACAACCCGGTCAACACCACCGGAACCGTCATCGCGGAGGCCGGCCACCGCTGGGAGGGCGACGTGGCGTTGAACGCGCAGACCCTGACCAACGCCGGATTGATCGAGATTTACGAAACCGTGCTGCACCAGGGAGAGAACATCAGCATTGACGCCGGCTACAATTACGGACCCGCCAACAGCGCCTTGCTGCTCATCACCGGCTACCTCAATGATCTCTACAACGACGTGGCCAACGACGCCTGGGCCAACGCGCAAAATCCCACCATCAGCATCGGGACCGACAACACGACTTATGGCAACCTGGCCACCTCTCTCTTTTGTTTCCAAGGGGAAGTGCCTTCCCTGCTGGAGCAGGATCTGGCCCTGCTGCGAGGACGCGATGACACGCTGGAGCCGGGCGTGGAGTTGGCGCCGGTCTATAACCGGCTCTATTGGAACTACACGCTGGGCATCAACGCCGGCGAGGTCATCTACGCCCTCAATTACAACATCCAGGATGAAAACGGCGACGGCGTGATCAACGCGGCCGACGCCGCCATCCTCTATCCCATGGGCCACGGCGACGCCTACGGCCATTATCTCACCGCGCTGACCTATTATTACCAGTTGCTGTTGAACCCCAATTTTGACTGGGTGCCGCAGATTGAGGCGGTGAGCGTGCTGGGGGCCACCGTCTCTGTCAATTATGAGGACGAGCGCAAGTTCGCCTCCACGGCGGCGTCGCTGGCCCGCACGGGCGAGCAGGTTTTCGACCTGACCTGGCGCGAGGGTTACCAGGGGGGCGGCACCAGCGCGGGCTGGTCCAGCTTTGGCGCCTCCCAGCCCAACACCTCGCGCCCCTACAACGTCGGGGGCGGGACGGCTTATGTGACCAAGTATTGGGGATTGGATCACTGGGCGACCCGGACGGACATGGGCGCCTATTTGAACTGGGTGGTGGGCAATGCCATTCTCCCGCCGGTGGATCCCAATCCCGCGGACGAGGGCATCCAGAAGGTGGACCGCACCACGGTGCCGGAATTGGTCGAGCTGCCGCAGACCGCCACCCAGCTTCAGGCTGACATGGACAACGCGGAAGCGGGCTTCACGCCGCTGAACCTATCCCAAAACGCCATCCCGTTCGACATCAACCCGCTGCTGGTGACCGGCGCCAACCCGCAGACGCATTTCGAGCAAATTTACTCGCGGGCGTTGGTGGCGTTGAACAACGCCGTGGACGCGTTCAACAACGCCCAGGGCGTCACGCAGGAATTGCGCCAGGAGCAGAATTCGCTCACCGATTTCCAGGCGTCGGTCACGGCGCAGGAGTTGGCCTACAACGACCAGTTGATTGAACTCTACGGCACGCCCTATCCGGAGGACATGGGGCCGGGACAAACTTATCCCCAAGGCTACACCGGACCGGACCTGCTCCATTACACCTACGTGGAGAACCCGGACACCAACACCTTCGGCGGGATACTGAACGATCCAACCCAGCCGCAAACCTATCTTCTGGACGTCCAGCAACTTCCGCAGGACTGGACGAGCAACATGTACGACAACTTCAATTTCATCATGGAGAGCACCGCCCCCGGCTACGCCAGCAGCACGAATGTGGTGCCCTTCACTATTGGTCCCGACGGTTTCTTCAACAAGCCGGCGGCCTGGACCAGCCAGCGCGGGACGGTCGGTTCCATTCAGCAGGCCATCTCGCAGTACATCGCGGCGGAAAACGCTTTGCGCAACGACGCCGCCAGCGCCATGGGTGACAAACAGTCGCTCGACAAGGCGATGAACGCGTTCACCGCCCAAGAGACCTTCACGTCCTACATCACTAGTTTGGGCAACACTGATATTGACCTGGGAACGGCCATCGCATCGTTGAATATGGGCTACGCCATCGAGAATCAGTGGACCACTGTGGCGGAGGGGATCGCCGAAGATATTGCCACCACTCTCCTCAGTTCCATCCCCACCACAATTATCGCCGGCTTGGCGTTTGGCGGAAACGTGGCACAACCGGCGGCGGGCGCCGCCTACGCCACCGCCATCAATGTCAAGGACGTGCTGACGGTGATCAACGCGGGTGCTTTCACCGCCGTGCAAGCCGCGGATCTGGGCTGTCAAATCGCCATCAACGAAAATCAGGAATCAATTGCGAATGCCCAAATGGAAAACGGGCTGCAAAACGCGGTTCTCGCCCTGGGTCAACTGGAGAACAGTCTGCAAGGCGATCTGGGCACCCTGAACGACCAATTGAGGAAGGTGAGCGACGCGCAGGCCGCCTACCAGGCGCTCGTGGCCCAGGGCAACCGCATCCAGGCCGAACGCCTCACCTTCCGCCAGCACGCCGCCGCCGTTATCCAAGGCTACCGCACCAGCGACCAGGCCTTTATCCTGTTCCAAAACGAGGACCTGCAGCGCTACCAGACCCTGTTCAATTTGGCCGCCGAGTACGCCTTCCTGGCCGCGCAGGCTTACGATTACGAAACCGGCCTGCTCAACACCACCCAGGGAAAAGCCTTTCTCAATCAAATCATCAGTTCCCAAGCCATCGGTGTGGTCAATAACGGCGTGCCCCAAGCCGGCGCGAGCGACGGCGGCGACCCCGGCTTGGCCGGCGCGCTGGCGGAAATGGACGCCGACTGGCAGGTGCTCAAGGGCCGGCTCGGCTTCAATAATCCCGACGGCTACGGGACGACCGTTTCGCTGCGCACCGAGAATTACCGCATCCTCGGCACCAGCGACGGGGACGCCAACTGGCAGCAGGTTCTGCAGCAAGGCCGGGTGGCCGATCTGTTGAGCGACCCCGACGTGGAGCGCTACTGCCTGCAAATTGACGACGGGAGCGGCCTGCCGGTTCCGGGCATCATCCTCAACTTCAGCACGATAATCGCCGACGGCATGAACCTGTTCGGCAATCCGCTCGCGCCCGGGGACCACGACTTCAGCCCGAGTTCCTTCGCCACCAAGATATTCTCGGTGGGCGTGGATTTCGACGGCTACATTGGCATGGACAATCCATCGCCCAATGGCGGCACGACGCCGGCCGACCCTTCCACCGACCCGAATGCGCTCGCGGCGACGCCTTACGTCTATCTCATCCCGGTCGGAGTGGATTCGATGCGCAGCCCGCCGCTGGGCGACGCCAGCGCGATCCGCACTTGGAACGTGGACGATGTGACCATTCCGCTGCCGTTCAACATAGGCGGGTCGGACTATTCCAGCCAGCCTTTCTACACCTCCGCCGACTCGTTGACCGAGCCGCTTTTCGCGGTGCGCGGGAACGAGGCTTTCCGCCCGGTCTCCTCGACGGATGCTTTCAGCACAAGCATCTACGGGGCCAGCGGCGCTCTTCAGCCTTCCCAATTCACCAACCAGCGCCTGATCGGCCGTTCCATCTGGAACAGCAAGTGGAAGCTGGTCATCCCGGGCCGGACACTTCTGTCCGACCCGAACCAGGGATTGGCCCGGTTCATCGCGTCGGTCAAGGACGTGAAACTTTACTTCATTACCTATTCCTATTCAGGCAACTAACCCTTTCCCCGCGCACACCTATGAATAAAATTCTCAATCCATCCCAAGGCTGCCTGGTGATCCTGCTGGCGGCCGCCGCGGTTTGCAGCCTCGGGCCATGTCCATCCGCCCAAGGCATGCCGCCGGCTCCGGATCACCTGATCTACGGATTGGCCCGGAACCAGTACGGCACCCCGTTGAGCAGCGCCAATTCATCGGTGCTTCTCGTCACCCCGTCGGGCGTCCAGATCAACGGCCGCGTCCTTCCCGGCCTTGCCGCCGGCGTCAACTATCAGATCAAGGTGCCGATGGACTCGGGCGAGACCTCGCAACTCTACCGGCCCGACGCCCTCATCGTGTCCGCCCCTTTCACATTGTACGTGGTCGTTGACACAACGACCAATGTCCCCATCGAGATGACGGGCGGTTCTTTGCTGCTTGGCCAGCCTGGAGGCGCGACGAGGATCGACTTGACGCTCGGCACCGATTCCAACGGCGACGGCATCCCGGACGCGTGGGAATATGCCTACTTGTCCGCGCTGGGAACGAATGTTCCCCTCTCCTCGTTGAACGCCAATTCCAGGCTGGCCGGAGGCCTGACCTTGTGGCAGGCGTATTTGCTGGGCCTGCCGGTTTTCGACCCGGGCGCCACCTTTCAAGTCGCGCTGCTGGGGTTCAACGGCTCTTCCCCTGTACTGGAGTTTCCCGGGATGACGGGACGCTCCTACACGGTGTTTGGCTCCTCGGACCTCAATAACTGGACGCCGTTGACATTTAATTTGCCGACCGACGCCCCCGGCGCTCCCGCGCGAACGTTTTTTTATTCGCCCGCGATTCAGGATGTTCAACTACAGGTGATCGTGCCCGCCCCGGCCTCTTCCGCGACGTTTCTCAAGGTGCTGCTCCAATGACCGTGCCGCCGGCTTCGCCGTTCATCGCCCTTTACCAGAGATGAATTCAGCCCGCAAGAACGCCTTAAAATTGCTGCCGGCGGTTGCCGCCATCGGCCTGGCCGGGGCTTTCATCTGGGTCAGCGCCGCGCACCGCGCCAAACCGCCCGCCCCGCCCGCCCCGCCCGCCGTCGCGCGCCATGATTTGGCGCTGCGAAACGGGCGTTGGTATCGGGGCTTGGAAACCAACGCATTCACCGGATTGATGGTGGACTTTTACCCCGGCGGCGCCATCATGGCGCGCTCCATGATTTCCAACGGCCTGCCGAACGGGTGGTCGGAGACTTGGTACACCAACGGGCAAATGCAGGTCCGCGAAGGCTTCCGCAACGGCGTCTCCGACGGGTTGCGCGAGAAGTGGTACCAAAGCGGCCGGAAAAAGTCCGAAGCCACATTGGTTGACGGAAAGGCAACGGGCACCTTTCAGAGTTGGCATGAAAACGGCCAATTGTCGGAACGGATCCAAATGAAACTTGGCGAGCCGGAAGGCATCGCCTGGGCCTATTATCCCAGCGGCTTTGCCAAGGCCGAAACCACGGTGCAGGACGGCAAGGTGCTTAACCGGAGATCCTGGAAGGATGGCGAATACAAGACCACCCAGTAGCCGATGGCGCGGCTGGATCGGCATCGGCCTTTGCTTCCTCGTTTGGCCGGCGCCCGCCCGCGCACAACCCTCCGTCCAACGCGGCGTCACCGCCGGCGGCGGCGGCGCCGCTTCCGCGGGTCCTTACATGGTGGTTGGCACAACAGGCCAGCCAGCCGCCGGTTCCGCCAGTTCCCAGGCCTACGCCGTCAATGCGGGTTTCTGGGGCGCCTTCGGATCGCCCCCGATGCCCTCCGTACTGGTCTTGACCACCCTGTCCAACCAGCCGGTCCAACTCCCCGTCGCGACCCTGCTGGCTGGGAGCGATGCCGATGGCGATGCGGTGTCCCTTGTCAGCGTGGCTTCTTCCAGCGCGCAACGGGGTGTTGTCGTGCTGGCAGCGGGCCTCGTCACCTATACGCCGCCCAATGCGTTTCTCGGTGCTGATAGTTTCACTTACACGATCATTGATACGGGAGGCGACACCGCCATCGGCACCGTGTCGGTTAACGTCCTGCCGCAGGGCGCGCCGCCGACACTGACCAGTGAGCCGCAGGGCGGGACCGTGGGTTCCGGCGACAATGCAACGCTCACCGTGACGGCCAACGGCAGTGGAACACTTTTCTACCAATGGCAGTTCAATGGCGCCAACATCGCGGGAGCCACCGGCAGCAGATTAAGCCTGGACTCGTTGCAATTGACCAATGCCGGGCTTTACAGCGTGATGGTCAGCAACGGCGCCGGGACGGTCACCAGCGCCGTTGCCGTCTTGAACGTCGCGCCGCGATTGTCCGCGCAACTCACTAATCGCAGCGTCCTCTTGAGCTGGCCGGGGCCGTTTGTGCTGCAAACGGCCGGCAAGGTGGATGGTCCTTACCTTGACATCGCCGCAGCCGGAAGTCCGTATTTGGAAAGCACCACGACCAACGGGCAGCGCTACTATCGTCTTCGCTCCGTGCCCTTCATCCTGACAGGAACCAATATTGGGGGCGCCGGTTTCAGACTGGCCGGCGCCGGCATCCCGGGCTTCAACTTTGTCGTGGAAGGCTCGACCAACCTGGTGACCTGGCAACCGCTGCAAACCAATTCGTCCCCATTCGCCTTCACTGACACGTCGGCGAGCAATCATCCGCTGCGCTTCTACCGCGCCGTACTGGCGCATTAACTCCAACTGAATGAGATGCCGTTGGCAAAAGCTCGTCAGGTCAAGAAACTCCTGCGGCCTCCCGCTAATGGAACTTCAGCAATCCACCCGGACGCTGCCGTGTGCGGATTTCCCCGGACGATTCGCCAACTCGGTCCGCCGCCGCAGGAATCCAGGTAATATGTCCTCAGAAAACAGCTCAAAGGTCGGCCCCGCCTGACGGACGACGAGCGCATCACGCTGGCCGAGATAGGCTACCGACTGGTCCGCAAAGCCCTGGCAGAAGTGGCGCAGATCGTCCGCCCAGAAACCATCCTGGCTTGGCACCGGAAGTTGGCGGCCCGGAGATTCGACGGCGTAAAGAATCGCTCCACAAGTGCGCCCCGATGGCTGTAAAATCATGCGCTCACGATCAAGGCAGCCATGGTTTCTGGACCTTGCCCCCATCTGAACACAGCCGCCGATTTTGCCGCACCTTTTGGATCAAGCTGGCTGAGAGTTGCCCTCTTTCACTTTGCAATTGCTGTGGACGGCTTTGTTCCGACGTTGGCCGGGCGGACGGCATCACCGCAAACCATGCTTGCGCATCGCTCGCGGAGACAAGTTCCCGATAATGGCGGTGAACCACGGCGGCGGAGTTTCCAAGCTCTCCGGCCACGCGCCCGGCGTCTCCGATCTGCGCAAAGCGATAGCTGGCGTAGGAGTGGCGCAAAGCGTTGTGCTTCCATTTCATCCCGGCGGTCGCGGCGGTCTGCCATTGGGCTCGGGTGATCGTGGCTGAATTTCCCGGCCACACCATACCTTGCCGGCCAGCGTAGGGCGCCAGCCAAGCGGCCAGCGTGTCGCAAATCGGCACAATGCGTCGGCTGGCGGTCTTGGCCTTGCGCGCGCCGACTTCGATAATGCGCCCGGCCAAGTCAATGTCGGCCCAGTCTAATCGCTCAATTTCGGCGGTACGCAATCCGGCAAACGCACCGGCGGCAAGGACGGGCAGGAATTCGGGCGAGGCGGCGGACATCAGCCGGGTGATTTCATCCGGAGTGAAAATTTCGATTTCGCCACCGTTCACTTTCACGCGCTCCACGCGCGAAACGGGATTCTCGAAAGCATATCCACGCGCCACGGCAAATTCAAAAAGCAGATGCAGGACGCGCCGGAAATTGACATAGCTTTGCGTGGAGAGTTTCAATCCATCCAACCATGCTTGAACCTCCGGTGTGGTGACGTTGCCCGCATCCATTTTGAACGCCTTGGCAAAACGGCCAAGGCGAGAGCGCAAATCTTGGACGTAAGGCAGCGATGCTTGGCGCGATTCCTTCACGGCGATAAGCTCCCTAACCACCTCGGCAACGGACTTCCGCTGAATCGGGGCGTGGCGGCCGACGTAAGACCTCGCCGCCTCAATGATCGCGTTGCCGTTGAGAATCTGGAATGCCTCGGCGAAAGTGGCGGCGGCCAGTTCCAAGGACACGCCGGTCGACTGCAACAGTTCGATGGCCCGCCCGAAGCTGGCGGCTTCGGCATTCCCCATGCTCGCGGCAGTGACGTCGCCGGTCGAAAGCTGTCGGGCGATGGCTTCTGCCTTCCGGCGAGCCTCTGCCGGATCCGTAAAGCCGAGCAACCGGCGCACTCCGGTAGTGTAGTCGCTGACTTCATAAATTGTCCGGCTCTTGCCGCTGGCAGTTGGACGTCTGCGAACATAAATTTTCACCGTGACATTTCCGGCTGTCACGGTGCCAGGCTTTGAACGACGTTTACGTTTCATCCCGCCAATGTCGGCAAAACGTCGGCAAGTGTCAATTACGATTCATAGAAAAGTTGTATATAATTTATCCTTAGGTAATTACATATACTTGTTGTTTGGTTTTTGAAACCATATACACGCTTTGCGGCGGCATCGGACTTGCTTCATCCTGGAGAATCCAACGCGACATGGTTTCAAAAACCATGTGCTCGTAGTTTTTGCGACAACGACGACGGAGCCGTGCCTCCGCACTGACAGTAACCACCATCAAGGCTTCCGAACTCCGGCGTCGGAAAGTTCCAGCCGCCAGGCAGCGCCTGGAATGAGAGCAGGAACATCGCACCGTTCTGCAATCATGATCCCAGGTCGCCGGCGCTTTTGAGGCGGATCCGGCGTTTCCGCATCTAGCCGGCGCCAAGACCCTTTGTTTTCAATGGTTTCCAGCATAATCGTGATCTGTGAAAGTGAGAATAAAGTGAGCATATTGGTGACAAACCCAGGCTGACACGGCAGGAATACCTAAAAACACGGCGATGTTGCGGAACCCCAACCATCTGTTACTTATAAATTGCCGAAACGGATTCCATGCTTTTGCCAAAAAGAAATTCAACCGGGTTGGTGATCGGTGCCGCCGCGAGTCTCTTGCTCGTCGCCCTGGCGGCGCATCTTTCGCATCGCGAGGCGGGACCTGCGTTGCCGGCAGAGGCTAATCTCTCGCCGGCGCCGTCGGTCGCAAGTTCACTTCAGGCTGCCGCGCCGTTATCCACAAGTCCGTCCGGTTTCGAGGCCGTCCGGCTGGGGAAAATGGGAGATTTCTTGAGAAGCGCCCCTGACGCCGCGAACGCGAGGAAGTGTTTGGCCGAATGGCGGGCAGAGCTTGCGTCCATGCCCAAGGACAAGGCGGTATTGGCGATCCGGCAATTTCTGGATTCCAAGGCGGATGCGCCGACTCATTTGGGATTCAAGGTTGGGGGCGGCGGTTGGCTGGATGATGCTCCCACTTTGCGGATATTCTGGCTGGATGAATTGGCCCGCCTTGATCCAGCGGCGGCGGCCGATTATGCCAAGGTCATCCTCGCCAGCATGGATTCTCCGGATGAATGGGCTGTGGCCTTGCGCGATCTGGCTGCGGGCGATTCCAGCGCGGAGGGCCGGGCGCTGCTGCGACAGAAGACGGCCCAAATGCTCCAATACGCGCCCTGGCAGCAAAATCCGTCGGTGGGGTACCTCGAAGCGTTCGACGCGGCGGTGTATCTGGGTGGCACGGACCTTCTGCCCACCCTCTCGGACTTGGTCCGGCAACAAGACAATCCCGCCGTGGCTCATGCCTCGTTCTTGGCTCTGGACCGGCTGGTCATCGCCAATCCGGCGGCTGAATTGGCGGCGCTGGAGGCCGCGCCGGATTTGATGCAAGGCCGGGAAGCGACGCGGGCCGACTACTTCGCCCGCGCCGATGTGCGCGATCCCCGGCAGCGCCAAGTCTTGGAAGGTTACCTCCTCAACCCGGCCATTTCGCCGTCCGAACTCCAGACTTTTGCCGGCATCTATCCCAATGCCAATTATATGATCTCCCTCAACCTGCTCACCCCAACGCCGACCCCCAACCACAACTCGTTGGTCAGCCGCGACGCGCAATCCCTGGCCGTCGCGCAACAATGGCTGGCCGACCCGCGGTTTGCCGGGCTGGGGCCGGTGTTGCAAAGAATAGTGTCGCGGCTGCAAGTTTTCGTGCAACAAGCCAGCCAGGGGCCATAAATTGTTCCCCTGACACATTGCCACGAAGGGCCGCCATCTGCCGGAACATGGACGAGCCGGACGGGTGCATCGGCCTCGCGATCCCTTGCCATGTTTGACTTGTATTGCACGCGTTTGTCGGTTAATGTTGGCAAGTCGCAGCGAAACTGTAAATCAAAGCAGAGCCAGGTTTTTCACAATCTCCTGCTCAAAATCCGCATCCATGAACCGGCCCGAGGCCAAACCGCAGTTCTCAGAAAACTATGAGCAAATTCCAGTTTGCATGCCCTAATCTCGCGCTGCGCCGCTGGCTGGCCTGGCTGGTTGTTTTCTGCGCCCTCCCGGGGGGAGTCTGGCCGGTTCAAGCGCAGGGCAACATGGCCACCCTGGTGTT
>Ga0326727_10012254_pt1 | contig 19582 bp, 16 predicted proteins | sample MB2enrmetagenome_FD_207643 | JGI IMG/M metagenome (GOLD analysis project Ga0326727, IMG submission 207643) | Lab enriched peat soil microbial communities from McLean, Ithaca, NY, United States - MB29MY | ecosystem: Environmental > Terrestrial > Soil > Wetlands > Peat | place: USA: New York...
ATGAGTTTTTGCTGAAGGGGTTGCCAGCGCCTGTGCACTGAGGAAACGTCGGAATCGGACTACTGATGCACGCCCGAGGCCACCACAAATCCTGAGGTCTGCGGCGCGGGCGTGCTGCTGGAACTTGACGGCGTTGCGAAGCTCGCGCCCTTGGCGTTAATGGCCGTCGAGTAGTCGGGGCCGAGCCCGAGCTTCATCAGGGCGCGCGAATCCGGCATCAGCTTGGTTTGCCAGCCGTTGTCTGCTTGGTACTTTTGCATTGCAGCAATGGTCGCCGCGTCCCACTTGCCGTTGGCTTCGGCTGTCAGGTAGTGCTCGCGGATCAGCGCTTGCTGAATCTGGGTTACGCGCGCTGGCTCGATGGCCTGCTGGCCGCGCGCGCGGCGCGCTCTATGCTTGGATTGCGTAAGCTTGTGGGAATGAACCTGGCCGCTGGTGGGCGAGCGGTGCACGTTGGTTGCAAATGCAGGCAGCGCGGCCATGGTTGAAAAAATCAAAAATACCGCAGTGGAACGTAAAGAAAGCATGGCTTTTCCGCCTCAAGATTCGCCCAACTTATAGGGACTCTTCCGTAAAGTGTAGACAAGGTACCGCAATACGGCAAGGCGGTCAATGGAACAAACGTTGCAAGGAGCCAGTTTAGGAAACAGCGCCGGCATGCGGGAACGCAGCCGGCGCCGGAATCCGTGGGTCTACAGGGTCCCGCCTATGTAGTTGATGCCTTGTTCCGGATGGTGAGGGTCGATGACTTCAAAGACCACGTCGTCGCCAGTCTTCAGCTTGCCGACCACGGCATCGAATTGCTCCTTGGTGGCCGTGGGCTGCCGGTTAACGTGCGTGATCACAAGTCCCGGCTCCAGCCCCTGCAAGTCGGCAAAGGATCCCGTATTCACGGAATCGATGATCACGCCGGAAGCGTGAATCTTAGCGGCCATCGCCTGCGTGATCTCGTGAACTACGACGCCCAGCTTGGCTTCGCCAGCGCCGCCTTCGCCTTCCTGATTGCCTTCCGGCTGCGGATTGTTCAGTTCGGCAAAGACCTTGTCGCGATCGCCAATGGTTACCGTCGTGTCCATCGGATTGCCGTCGCGAACATACCCAAGCCGGATGGTCGATCCAGGGCTGCGGCTGGCGATGTCGTTCACCAGTTCGTCGCCGTCCTTGATGGAATGTCCATCGACGGCGGTGATGATGTCGCCGGCTTTCAGGCCCGCCCTATCCGCGGGCCCTCCCGGCTGAACCTGCTGCACCAGAACTCCGTTCTTGAAGCCATAGACGCGATTGACGCTGGCCGAAAGCCCTTCCTTGAACTGGATGCCGATGGAGCCGCGCGTCACCTTGTGGCTGGGACCGATAAGGTCGTTGTACACGGCAACCACTGTGTTCGAAGGCATGGCGAAACCGATTCCCTGGTAGCCGGCTGACTGCGTATAGATGGCGGTATTGACGCCGATCACCTCGCCGTTCATGTTCAAGAGCGGCCCGCCTGAGTTGCCGGGGTTGATGGCCGCGTCGGTTTGGATGAAATGCTGAAACTGTCCCGCCGCACCCTGGTCGATGGTCCGATTCTTGGCCGAGATGATGCCCGCTGTCACTGTCTGCTGCAAAGCAAAGGGACTGCCGATGGCCTCCACCCAGTCGCCCACATGGGTGTGATCGTCGTCGGAGTTGCCCAGCTTCACCGTGGGCAGCGGCGTGCTGGTGTCGATCTTGATCACCGCCAGGTCCGTGGCTTTGTCCACGCCGATCACGCGCGCAGGCCGGCCCAGGTCCTCGTTATCGGCATCGGTCGAGAGTTTCACGTAAATCTTATCGGCTTTGTCGATCACGTGATCGTTGGTGATGATGTAGCCCCTGGGATCGACGATGAAGCCGGAGCCGAGCGACTCCTGCACCTGGCCATTGTTGTCGCCTTCGTCCGGTCCGCCGGGGATCTGCCCACCGAAGAAGCGCCGCAGCTCGTTGTCCCAGTTATCCTGGCCCTGTTGATCGTTGTCCTGGTTGTCATCTGGGTTTTGATTAGGCGGAGTGCGGAGGTGGAAGTTGCGGTGTCCGTTCTTGCCCGTCTCTTTGGGCAGCGTCTGCGTGTTGATGTTGACCACCGCCGGTTCCACCGCCTTGGCGATTCGGACAAAATCGTTGGGCGGAATGGTCGAATCGACAACCTTGAGGGGAGTGGCGTCGCTTGAGTCGTTGTGCTTTTCCTGGCCGCGCACTCCGTGGGCGGCAAACGATCCGGCCACAATGACGGCGGAAAGTGTGGCAAGCAGTAAGAACGCCGATTGAAGACGGCGCGAGCGAAGCCGTTCGAAGAACCTTTTCATAGTTTCATTGACCTCTTGAGGCGCCCGGCAAATCGGGCTGCGCATCTGGGGCGCCATCTCTTCACAGTATAGTCAGGCGGCCATTTGAGCCGCGGGCCTTGGTCCTGCTTTTCGCCTTCACAACGGCGGGGAGTAGCCCATCCGCACTTGAGTAGTTAGACGTTCCGGGTCGCGAAACAGCCGCATGAGGCTTGGGTTGAGCGCTACTGCTCCGCGGCCCACTCCAGCATGGCCAGCGTCAGCAACAAAATCCGTTTCAGCCCCAGTTCGCGCTCCTTTGCCGAGTACCATTCCTGGAGCGTATGCGCCTGGCCTCCGTCGCCTCCCGCGCCCATCGACAGCGCAGGAACGCCAAGCGCCATGGGAATGTTGGCGTCCGTCGATCCCAGGCGGAGATCCGTGCGCAGGTTCAGGTGCCGGTCGACGCCGCGCAATGCGGCCAACAGAGGCGAATCGCCTGCCAAACTCCCCGCCGGCCGGTCGCCGATCTTCGCGATTTGAAACGCAAGTCTACCGCGCGAAGTGGCGCTTGCCGTCTTCAACCGGGCATTCCAGTGTTCCACGGAATCCTCCACGGCGCGATGCAATGCAACCTCCAGGCGCAGTAGCTCGCTTGCGTCCGTAGAACGAAAATCCACCGTGGCCTCGGCGCTCTCGGGAATCGAATTCACACTGATGCCGCCGCGCACCGTGCCCAGGTTGAGTGTGGTGCGCGGCTCCTCGGGCACAGGCGTCTCGGCCACCTGGGCCAGCGCCTTGGCCAGCGCGGCGATAGGGTTTGGCGCTCCCGCGTCCGTAAAGCTATGCCCACCCGGCCCCGTAACGGTCACACGATAGCGCCGGCTGCCCAGCGCCTGCGTCACTGCCGCCTCTGCGCCCGCGCCATCGAGCACGATGTGCGCCGCCACACGTCCCGCCAGCGGATTGTGATCGTAAAACTGCCGCACGCCCCGCAAATCGCCTTCACCCTCTTCGCCCACATTGCCGAGCACGATAAGCGGTGCAGGCAATTCCAACTTGGCCTGAACGAGCGCATGAACGATGGCCAGCATGCCTACGACGCCTGCCGCGTTGTCGCACGCGCCCGGAGCCTCCAGGCGGTCGTCTACGAGCACAGGGTGGAGCCGCGTGCCGGCGGGAAAAACCGTGTCGAGGTGCGCCGAAAGCAGCACCACCGGCCCGGTGCTCTCCTCGGGCAGTTTAGTTGCGGGCAGAACCCCGAGCACATTGCCCGCCGCATCGGTTTCGACGTCGTTCACTCCTGCCTCGAGAATATGCGCCGCCAACCAGCGCGCCCGCTCCTGCTCGCCGTTCAGCGGTGCGGGAATTCCCGCCAGATCGATCTGCCAATCCATGAGGGTTTTGGGATTCGCGTGCAACCAGGAAAAGGCTGCATGAACCGGGCGTTGCGCAGCCAATGCGGTCACGCGCGAGAATGCCGAGGTTGGGGAAAGAACCGGCATGGCGTTGGATTCAGAGTAGCAGGAACGCTCATCGAATCGGGAGTGAATGCAGCTGGCAAATCAGGAAATCAGCCGCCGCGCCAAAAGGGACTGCATATCGCGCCGTCCGTCAGCGATGACGGCAATAAAGTTCGCCTGCCCGCGAACTTTGTAGAGAATGCGATAAGGCTTAAAGAATACCTGGCGGTAATCGCGCCTTCCCAGCGCCAACAACTCCGGAGGATGTGCGCCTCTCGCGGGCGCGGCCGCAAGCGACAATGCCTCTTCGATAAGCTTCCTCGCTACATAATCCGCATTCGCGAGCGAATCGTTCCGGGCAATATAGTCATGGATGCTTCGAAGATCCTTCCGTGCGCCAAGGGTGAACCTGACGGCAAAGTTCATCGCGCTCGCCTTGCCTTCATGCCATATTCAGCCATGACCTCATCGGCGGAGACCGCCTCGCCGGCCTCGATTTCCTTGTCGGCAATTGCCAGTACCTTCAGGAGGGCCAGAGTTTCCTGCGTCTGCTCGTAGCTTGCCACATCCATCAACACCGCGCGCGCCTCGCCGTTTTGCGTGATGATGATCGGCTCGCGCTCTTCGGCGATCCGGTCGAGAAGCTCCGCAGCGTGCGATTTCACATAGCTGATGGGCTTGATCTGTGTGGAGTAGCGCATGGGCACCTCGTAGGACTTGCTTAGTTTCAATATAGTTCTTTATCGGTTCGAATGAAAGCGAAATATAGTCTGAATTCGGACACTATTCGGTTCGTTAAAGTGCCTGTGGTTCGTACTCCACCGAATGCAGAAACAACCCCCGTGCCGGCGCCGTAGGGCCGGCCGCAGAACGGTCGCACGCCGCAAGGATTCGCGGTATCTCCTTGATCGCCAGTTGTCCGCGGCCCACATCGATCATCGTTCCCACAAGATTACGCACCATGTGGTGCAGAAAGCCGTTGCCGCGCACGCGATAGACGAGTTGCGCGCCGTCGTCGGTCGCTCGCGGTTCCCACGCCGAGGAGTAGATCGTGCGCACCGTGGACATGGGGGCAATGCGGAGCACTTCGCCGTCCTCATTTTCTTCGCTTCGGGCACTTGATTCTCGCTCGCTCAGGTCCGGATCGCTCGCGGCAAAGCTGCGGAAATCGTGTTCGCCTTCGAAGCTCCGCGCACAGGCCTGGAGTTTGTCGAGATCCAACGGCCACGGGCAGGCGTACACGTAGCGGGAGAGAAACGGCGGACAATCCCCCCCACGGAATATACGGTATTCGTAAGTTTTTGCGATCGCCGAATGCCGCGCGTGAAAGGTGCTCGGTACCGTGCGGGCTTCGGAGATACGAATTGACGGAGGAAGCGTGCGATTGAGCGCGCGATGCAGGTTTTCCGACGGAATGGGAGCGCGCAGGGTAAAACTGGCCACCTGGGCCAGGGCGTGGACGCCGGCGTCGGTGCGGCCCGAGCCCTGAGGCAGCGGCGACTCGCCGGTAATCCGGCCCAAAGCCGCCTGCAACTCGCCCTGGATCGTCGCGAAACCGGGCTGCACCTGCCAGCCCTGGAAGTCGGTGCCGTCGTAAGCCAGGGTCACCTTCCATGTCTGGAGTGCCGAATCGGATTGGCCGCCGTCTGTCATAGAGGTCACTGAATCAAGAGTATCCGATGCCGCTTAACCAATCTTCCCGACGGGTATTGCCGCCCAAAGCTGAGGCTTCGGCGGAGTTTGAAGGGGCAGAGTTGCCAGAAGGATGCGGGTTAGAGTATTTTACTAACCAGTTAGTTAATTCGGCCGCCGAAAGTCCGTACACAATGCGACTTCGCTCGCCGAACTTTGATTCGATACTGCTTCAACTGCAGTTTTGATTGCTATTTGTACAGATGCCTGGAACGATTGGGGGGCAGATTTCGTAATCTTGGAAGTGTAGTGCAGTTTTACTCAATGGCAATCATCGTCAGGAAAAACCCGAAACTTGCATCCAGGGCGGTTTCCTGGCCATCTTGAAGCGCAACCGGAGAAACCGCTCAGCGAGTGGGTCGCGTGCCGAAATCTTAGGGAGAAAAATCATGCATTTTTTAAGGACTGGTGGATTGGACGGGAACCGTGCAACCGAGTGTACCCAACGCAGTGGAACCAGCCTAAGCCGGGAAGCCCGAGGCTCCGTCCAAGGGCGCTTGCGCGCAGTTGCCGCGATTCTGCTGACGCTGGCGGCGACCATGCCTTCCGGCTATGCGCAGCAGGCGGGCACAGCCCAGGCGCAGCCCGATAAGGCCGCCTCCAGTCTTCCGGTGGCGCCAACGCCGGTGCCAACGCAGCCGATACCGCTGCGCACCTCTGGCCGCGATTTCTCGAAGGCCTTCGGAACCTGGCTGGGAGATCCAATCAATATTTACCGACCCACCACCATCTCCAAGGCAAACTTCGGAAACTCTGTGCGCCTTGCCGATTTGGTCAAAGACGGCAAGATTTATCTCAGCCTCTCCGACGCCATTGCACTGGCGATCGAGAACAACTACGACATCGCCATCGCGCGTTACAACCTCGATATAGCGGACACGGACATTCTGCGGGCGCGGTCTGGCGCACCGAACTTATTCGGCGCGCCATCCGGCTTGGTGACCAACACCCTCGGCGGATCGACCTCGACTCTTTCGACGGGCGGCGGGCCGGGCGGAACGACGGTTGGCTCAGGAGGTGCGGGATCGGGAAGCGCCGGCCTCACGTTGACCACATCGGGCGCGGGGCCTGCGCCACAGAACCTCGATCCTTCGGTTACAGGTGCCGTGCAACTGGATCGCAACCACTCCCAAGAGACCAGCATCTTCAGCCCTGCAGCCGCTACCAACACCAACACTTATAACTTCACCTATAACCAGGGTTTCACTCCCGGAACTGCGCTGGCTCTCTCGTGGAACAATAGTCGCACCACCAGCAGCAGTCCGCTCACCTCTTATCTGCCAAATTACAGCTCCTCGTTTAAGGCAACCGTGACACAGCAACTGCTGCAGGGTGCTGGATTCTGGGTGAATAAGCGATTCATGTATCAGGCTGAGAACGACCGGCGCATTACCGATTCGTCATTCCGCCAACAGATTCTATACACGGTCAACCAGGTGGAGAGCATTTACTGGGGGCTGGTGCAGGCCTATGAAGACGTGCAGGCCAAGGAGCGCGCGCTCGACCAAAGCAACCAGTTGCTCTCCGACAACCGCAAGCAATTGGAAGTGGGCTCCATGGCGCCGCTCGACGTGGTAAACGCCGAATCCAGCGTCGCCGCCGACCAGCAGGCGCTTATCAGCGCCCAGAGCGCTCTCAACTACCAGCAGCAAATCATTAAGCAGGCCATTACGCGCAACCTGAACGACCCTGCACTTTCTACGGCGCCAGTGATTCCCACCGACCGCGTGAGCCTGGAGCCGCTCTCCGAAGAGAGCCAGCCTGTGGAGGCGCTGGTGCAGGAGGCCTTCCAACGAAGGCCGGAATTGGAACAGGCGGTCCTGACACTGCGCAACGACGAGATCACGCTCAAAGGCGCGCGGAATGCGCTGCTACCCTCGCTCGGTGTTTACGGGTACTATGGGGCGAACATAACCGGCGGCCCTCTCAATACCAATTGCAACTTCTTTGGTCAATCCTGCTTCGCTCCTGGATATCAGAGCCTGGCGCCTGGAAACTACAGCGGTGTTCTCTCCGACCTGGTAAACAGCAGCGCGCCCGACAAGGGCGTGGGCTTCAATCTGACGATCAACCTGCGCAACCGCGAGGCGCAGTCGGTCCAGGCGCGCTCCCTGATGGAGTACCGGCAGGCCGAGCTGCAATTGGAGCAAAGATACACGCAGATTCGCATGCAAGTGGTGAATTCGATGTATGCGCTCGCCAACGATCGCGCGCAGGTGCGCTCGGCCGAGGCTGCGCGCGACTACGCGCAACAGAGCCTCGATGCCGAAGCGAAGAAGCTGCATTTGGGCGCCTCGACAACCGCCAACGTCCTGCAGCAGCAGCGCAACCTGGCCACGGCTGAATACAACCTGATTGCTGCTCACGCTTCTTATGCCAAGCACCGCGCGGATCTCTACCAAATGCTGGCCTCGACGTTGCAGCACTACGGCATCAATCTGCCGGAGGCCGCCCAGGGAACTGTCACCACCGAGCCGGTGATACCAGGGGTTGAGCCAGCCAAGCCCGGCAACGAACCCACCATGACGCCGCCCGCAGCGCCAAGTCAGCAGACCTTGCCGCCGGCGCAATAACGCGCACTCAACCCACCAAAGCAATGGCCCGGCATCATGCCGGGCCATTTTGTCTTTGCAGGAATCAAGTTCGTGCTCTACCGCTCCGCGACGCGATCTAGCAGTTCGAAAAACTCCGGGAAGCTGATGGCTGCGGATTCCGCGCCCTGGATGAGGGTTTCGCCTTCGGCGCGGAGACCCGCCACGCTGAAGGCCATGGCAATGCGATGATCGCCGCCGGAATCGATGGTGGCGCCGTGCAGCGTCTGTCCGCCGGGAACGTCGAGTCCGTCCTCGAATTCCTCAACCTCCGCGCCCATGGCGCGCAGATTCTTCGCCACTAGCGCGATGCGGTCCGACTCCTTCACGCGCAGCTCGCGCGCCCCGCGAATGCGAATGCCCCCACTGGTCGAGGGCGCAATCGCCGCCAGCACCGGCAGCTCGTCGATCAGTTGCGCCGCGAGCGCGCCGCTGATTTCCGTCGATCCCAGGCCTTCGGCCGGCGCGGAGATCTGCACCGTGCCCACCAGTTCCGCGTGCTTTTCTTCGAGATTCAGCACCGCGATCTGCGCACCCAGCGCCGTCAGCACGTCTAGCAGTGATGCGCGCGTGGGGTTGAGGCCGAGAGCGTCGATAACCAGATTGGAGCTGGGAAAGAGCGTGGCGGCGCAGAGAAAAAACGCAGCCGAAGAAAGATCGCCGGGAACCGCGGCGTCGATGGCGTGCAGCGATTGCGGCCCGGCAATCGAAACCGAATCCGCGGTGCGCGTCACATGAGCTCCGAATGCGCGCAGGGCCAACTCACTGTGGTCGCGCGTACGCACCGCCTCACGGACCGTCGTCGTTCCAGCGGTCTGCAGTCCGGCCAGCAGAATGCAGCTTTTCACCTGCGCGCTTGGAACCGGCGTGGTGTAGTCGATGGCCTTCAGCGCTCCCCCGTCGATAGTAAGCGGCGCGTGGCCGTCGGTGAGCGTAAGGCGCGCGCCCATGGCTTCGAGCGGCTTGCGAATGCGCTCCATCGGCCGTCGCGAGAGCGATGCATCGCCAACCAGCGTGAAGCGGCCCTCCTGCGGAGCCAGCAGACCCGAGATCATGCGCATCGTCGAGCCGGAGTTGCCGCAGTCGAGCGTCCAATCGCGCAAATCATCGACGGGCCCGACGCGTCCCGCCACGCCGGTAATCTCTACAGAGTCCGCGCCGGTCCGGTTGACTTTTGCGCCCAGCGCGGCCATGCAAGCCAGTGTCGATACGCAATCGGCGCCTGTCGAAAAGTTTGTGAAGCGCGAAACGCCTTCGGCAAATGCGCCCAGCATGGCGTAACGATGGCTGATGGACTTATCGCCGGGCAGACGAAGGCTGCCCAGAATGTTGCGAGCGGGGCGGATCAGTCGTTCCTGAACGGCGATAGACAAGCAGACTCCCACGCGGTGAACTGTCAAATCAAGTTTATCGAAAGCGCGCGCGAAGGCCCTAGCGCACGCGCAGCACAATAATTGTTTCGTCGTCGAAGCGGTCTTTGCTGCCTTGGAAACGCGCCACATCGGCCAGAATCGCCTCGGCAATCTCCGCTGCGGGAAGATCGCGATGGGCGCAAAGCAAATTGGCCAGACGCTCCTGCCCGTACATCTCGTCTTTCTCGTTTTCGGCATCGAGAATTCCGTCAGACACGAAGACGATGGCGTCGCCGGGCTGCGTGGCCACGCTGAGCTCTTCGTAGGTCACATCGGGAAACATGCCCAGGGGAAATCCTTCGGCTTTGACCGCCACGGATTGGCCGGAGCGGCAGAATACCGGCTGCACCGCGCCCGAATTCGCCACCTGCAAGGTCTGGTTTTCATCGTTCCAGAGCGCGAAGAGCATCGTCACGTACTGGGATTCGAGCTTGCGCTCCTGCAATGCATCGTTGAGCAGCGCCAGCATCGCTGCCGGGTCCGGCTGCTGCGCGGCCGCCGCGCGCATGATGCCGCTCACCAGCGCCGCGAAGAGCGCGGCAGGCGCGGCTTTGCCGCTTACGTCGCCCAGCACGATCGCCGTGCGGCCCGGTCCGTACTCGATAAAGTCGTAAAGGTCCCCGCCGATGGTGCGCGCGGGCAAAAAGCGCACCGCCATCTCGGCATGGGGATGCGAAGGCGCCTCGGGCGGCAACAGGCGCAGTTGCACCTCGCGCGCCATGGTGATGTCGCGCTCCAGTTGCCGCTCCTGCCGCCGCACGGCTTGATACAACCGCGCATTCTCAATGGCAATCGCGATCTGCGAGGCCAGCGTGGAGAGCATGCGCACATGTTCTTCGTTGAAGAACGCCGGCCGCGTGTGCTCCAGGTCGAGCACGCCGATCACCCGGCCCTTGTAGAACAGCGGCACAATCAGCTCCGAGCGCGTCTCGGGATTCATGGGAATGTAGCGCGGATCCTGGCTAACGTCGGGCACATTGACGGGCCGCCACTCGCGTACCGCCGCGCCCACCAGTCCGCTGCTGATGGGTATGCGCCGCACGGGCGCATGCACATAGCCGAACCGCCAGGCATAGCGCGTGATCAGGGTTTCGCCCTTCTCGTCGAGCAGCATGATGGAGAACATCTGGTAGTCGATCAGCCGCCGCAGCAATTGGCCGACCTTCTCAAGCAGCGGATTGAGGTCCAGAATCGATGCCAGCTCGACCGCAATCTCGTTCAACACCTCGAGCGTCCGGGCCTGGCGCGAGACGCGCGCATACAAACGCGCATTCTCAATGGCCTGCGCGATCCGCGAAGCCGTCATGGTGAGCACGTTCAATTGCTCTTCGCGGAAAAAGTTCCGCTGCTCACTTTCGATGTCCATGACGCCGATGAGCCGGTTCTTGGCAATCAGCGGCACGGCCAGCTCCGAACGCACCTCGGGATTGGCGTTGATGTAAAACTCGGCTTGAGAGACGTCGTTAAGCAGAATCGCCTGGCGCGTCAGCGCGACCTGCCCCACCACTCCCTTGCCGAGGGGAACCCGCGCGCTCTCCTCCTGCGGCGAATGGCCGATCTGGAACCTCATGCGCAACTCGTTGCTGCGCTCGTGCAGCAGGAAGATGGCGAAGATGCGATAGGGAAGGACGGCGCGCACCAGCTCCGAGGTTCGGCTGAGCAGGGTTTGCAGGTCGAGCGTGGTGTTGAGCGCGTCGGTCAGGCGCATGAGGTAGGCCACATCCGCCGGTTCGATGCGGATGTTGATGGGATCGAGATGCGCAGGCGCGGCAGGACGATAATCGCCCTCGAATTCGTGCCCTGCGGGCGGGGATGGCGGCGTTTCGCTCATAGGTGGTCGAAAGGAATGATAACGCAGGGACCAAGGACCAGGGAGGGGTGTGGGGTGTGAGTGTGGGCGCGCCTGACAGATGCAATTGCGCTCACGCCCACACTCACACTCGCACTGACCACTGCCTTTATTCCGCTCCCAACTCTCGCAGAATTGCAACCGACGCAGAGCAGCCGATGCGGTTGGCGCCGGCTTCAAGCAGCGCGCGCAACTGGCCGAGCGAGCGGATGCCGCCCGAGGCCTTGATGCCGCTCCGTGCTCCGGCCACGCCGCGCAGCAGAGCGATGTCGGCCGGGGTTGCCCCGCCCGTGGCAGAGCCTGTAGAAGTCTTGATGAAATCCGCCCCAGCCTGGATGGCGATCTCGGCGGCGCGCAACTTCTCCTCCATGGTGAGCAGAGAGGTTTCGAGCGTCACCTTAAGCAAGGCGTCTGCGCGATGGGAGGCATCGACCGCGGAGCGCACGGTGTGATCGACGGCAGCATAGTTGCCGCTCTTGAGTTGGCCGATGGGCAGCACCATGTCGAATTGGCGCACACCCAGGCGGAGCAGCGCCGAGACCTCCTGGAGAAGCGTAGAGACAAGTGAGCCGCCCAGTGGCGATCCAATGATCGCGCCCGTGGGAATGCCCGTACCGTCAAGAGCGCGCACGGCGACAGAAGCCCACACCGGATTCACCAGCACGCAGGCAAAGCGGTAGCGCAGAGCTTCGGCGCAGAGGTTCTCCACCTGCTGGCGCGTGGCGCTCGGCTTCAGCAGCGTGTGGTCGATCACGGCCGCAAGAGATTGCCAACTGCAGAGGGTAACGGCGGTAAAAGCGGCCGAGTCGAAGAATCCATAGTCAAAATCCAGGTCTGACGCCTGGATAGGGGTTGGCTTCATTGAAGCATGCTCCTTGCATGCGCAGAACCGCCGCCTATCCTGGCGGCTGGTCCGGTTCCGGAAAGTGAGTATACGTCGCGGGCGTCTCTGGGACCAAATGAAACGAAGGCGAACAGCGCGGCGCGGTTCCGGTCTGGGCCGATTTGTGCGCCGAACCCGGCTATTCGGGATGATCCGGCGACATCAGGCAGATGTCGGGCAGGTTGCGATAACGCTCCGCAAAGTCCATGCCGAATCCGACCACAAACAGGTTGGGAATGGAGAATCCAACGTAATCGGCCTCGATCTTTTCAATGCGCCGCGAGGGCTTGTCGAGAAGCGTGGCGATGCGCAGGGATTTGGGGCGCTGCTGCAGGAAGAGCTTGCGCAGGTAAGCGAGAGTGAGGCCGGTGTCGAGAATGTCCTCGACCACGAGCACGTTCTTGCCTTCAATCCCCTGGTCCAGATCCTTGATGAGCTTGACGGCGCCGGAAGATCGCTGGGCCTTGCCGTAGCTCGATACGGCGACGAAATCGAAGGTTGCGTCGGCCCGAATGGCGCGCGAGAGATCGACAAGGAAAAACGCCGCGCCCTTGAGCACGCCGATCATCACCAGCTTTTCGCCATTCAGATCGCGCGTGATTTGCGCGCCCATCTCGGCCACGCGCTCGGCGATCTGCTGGCGGGAGTAGAGAACTTCAAGGCCTTCGGTTGCCATACTTTCCATGTTCACAGTATCGCGCGGATTCGCCCCGCGTGGCTTGTGTAAATCGCAGCCTGAATCGGCGGCGCACGCAATCGATTGGCGGGCTCGGCACGTCTATACTGACAGAGACATGTATCCGCATATCCCGCTTCCGTTCTGGCCCCACGAATTGCCAACATTCGGGCTCATGTTGTGGTGTGCTGCCGTGGCCGGCGCCTTTGTGGTAGATCGCGGATTCAAGAGGTCGGGGCTATCGGCCGATGCGGTGTCAATGGTGGCCTATGCCCTGGTGGCGGGCATCGTGGGCGCCAAATTGTGGCATGTATTGGACTCCCCGGCCGAGTTTAAGTTCGAGGGTTGGCGCGTCCTCTGGGATACGGGAGGATTTGCCTGGTACGGCGGCCTGATTTTCGGCATCGTAGCGCTGGTATTACAGGGTTTGTACGAAAAGATCGGCGCGCTCAGGACACTGGATCTGTGCGCGCCGGCGGCGGCCATTGGCTACGGTATCGGACGCATCGGCTGCTTTCTCTCCGGAGACGGCTGCTACGGTATTCCCATCCAGCCTGTGCATCTTTTCGGGATCACCTTCCACCCCTGGGGAATGGCCTTTCCGCAAGGCATCGAGCCGGTTTTTGTTCCGGTTTACCCTACGCCCCTCTATGAACTCGGCGCAGGCTTGCTGATCGGCGCGTACCTGTGGTGGCGCGCCGGCAAACCTCATGCCGTGGGCGCGATTGTCGGCCAGTACCTGGCCCTGGCCGGTACGGCTCGCTTTCTGGTGGAATTTATCCGCCGCAACCCCAAAGTTCTTTGGGGATTGTCGAATGCGCAACTGGCAAGCGCAGGAGCCGTCCTGGTGGGGATTGCGCTCACCGTGTGGGCGTCTCGGCGGCCGGCAGTCGCACCGCAAAATCTCCCGGCTCCCGTTGAAAAACCGGCCTGACCCTTTCGGTTCCAGCCTTTACACCGGTTCCAGAATCGCTATTCCCCGGAACCGCTGCTGCTGAGTGACATTTTCCCAAAGAAAATGCCACCTTTCGCCTCCTTCAAGAGGGCACACGAATTCTGGAACCGGTCTAACGCACACGACCCATCCAGTGGATGGGTCGTGTGCTCTGTTTTCGGGCCTCGCGCGGCTACTTGGCGAGATCCTTGACCAAGATCGGACGGATGATGTGGATGGGCGCACGGGTCAGCGTGAACACCTTCACCGCCCTATCGTTGTTGAGCACAGCTGTGTCGAGCGTGCAACTTTCCAGCAGCTCCTGGTTAGTGATACCCGCAGCCCTGCAGACCTCGATGGCGTGCGCGGACTGTGCCGGCGTGAGATCTGCGGCGAAGAACGGCCGGGTTGGATTGGCCGGCTTGATCCTCGTGGCCGCAGTGAACAACGACTTGCCTGCGGGAACCCGCCAGCTTTCGCCGTAAATCTGGTAGAGATCGTTGAACGAAACCGGCTCGTTGAGCATCTTGCCGTTAGCAGCAAAAAGCTGGTGGGCGTTTCCTGTGGGATTGCCCAGCAGTCCCTTGGCCTCGGCGGATGGGGTTCTGCCCAGGCCCACAGTGACGTTGATCCACGACATACTGCCGTTGTCCTGCGGCAAGGCGATCACGGAGTTGCCATCATTGTCGGTGACGATGTAGGAGCCGTCCCGCAACGTGATCTGCACACCCGTGGGCAAAAACACCGACTTGCCCTCGGCGAGACTCGTCAGCTTATGGCCGATGTACAGCCGGTTCGGCTCCACATCGACTTCCACAACCGACGGACCCATCTGGACGGCAATGCCCTTATTGACGGCCGCCTCGGGCCAGGTGGGCGCGCCCGATGCCTGCCGCGTGTGAATGGTGAACCCCGGAGCCTCGACCATCACAAAGTCGCCCGAGGCCTGGAAGTCGTAGTACAGCCCGTCGAAGGTAGTGATATGGGTGTCGCCTACGCTGGTCGCGTCCGCGCAGGTAGGTGTGCCGGAGGGCGCGGGCAGCATCTGCGCCCACAACAGCGCCGGCATGGGGGCCGTTCCTCCCGGAGCCCCCGGTGGCGAGGTGTTCAGATCGAGGTTGTTCGACTCGCCCGTGAAGCTTTGCAGATCGCAGCCTGGGCCGTTTGTGCCGCTGCTGATAATGGCGTTGCGCACATGGACGATCGCGGTGTTGTTGAGGATGGCCTCGCTGCCTCCGCCGTCGCCGAAGATATTGAACTCAGATTCCGTCCACACGGTGTTCAGATCGGTGAATAAATTGCTCCCGTTCGCCTTAAGGGGTGTAGTACCCTCCCACACGGTCACGGAATCCGAGGTGATGGCCCCGTTGGCGGCATCGGCGGTCAGCTTAAATTGTGCCAGCGAAGCGATTGGCTCCGTCGGCGGCGCCACGCTGCCGATCGCGTTAGCGACGCAATACACGGGGCCCGTGGAGGAGAATTGGAAGGGACACCACTCGCCGGATACCACGCCGCCACTCGCATTGCACACTGCGGTCGACGCGGCGGGAGCTGGGCAAGCCGTGCCTGCCGGACCGTATTCCTCCAGCCAATACTGGATAAACCCGCTTCCCGTGCAGCCGGCGCAGTTCTGGTCCTGGGCATAGACAAACTGCTCCCAACCCACGCAGGTGCTCGGGCTCGGGGAGCTCAAACACAACGCGGTGTTCGCGAAGGGCTTCGTATTTAGTTGCAGAGTGAATGCATCGGAAGGCTGGCCCAGGCACGACGGAGCCACCGGGCAGATCTGATTGGGACATTGCACATTGCATTCGCTGGTCGCGTTCGAGCTATCGAACGATCCCTCGGCCTCGGTGATGGGGCCGGTGCTGCCGGCGGTGGGGCCATTGCCGACCGCCGAAAAATCGATGCGCGACGAGCCTCCGACCTGCTGCACGCGCACGTTGCCCGGACGCCGCGGCAGAAAGAGCTTGTGCGGCGGCTCCTTGCAGGGAATTTCCTTCCATTCGGCATCGGGGAAGTTCGCTGTGAAGCACCCCTCCTTCTTCGTCGGGACCCTCAGAATTCTCCTGCGCCAGTTCTCCTTCTCTACTTCGGTCGTAACCGGTCTGGCTTCGTTGATCGCCTGGCTATTCATCATTTCCGGCGCTCGTGTTGATTCGGGCGCTGGCTTCATCTCCTGCACAGGTTCCTGTGGAGGCGCGCCTGCTCCTGCTGCCTGGGCAATCCCGGACGGCGATAGACCGAACGCTACGACTGCGAGCACCGCGCCGAACAGCACTGCCGAGCGCGACACGGCACAACACAACTGCATGGGTTCCCTGAATGACCTGAACATACAACCTCCGTCGGACGACTTGCTTGGTGGGTTGGTCGATGGGAAAAGGCGAAATCCGCAACCGCGCGGACAGCCTGCCACTCCATGATTGGAGTGGGCGACCAATGGATGACTACGGCGTATAGTGTTCCGAGCCAAAGTTTCGTATCAGGAAAACTGGAATCCCGGAGCGAAGATCGCGCACCGATCGAAGTCGAACGCAGATCTGCGGCCGTCTCTCAGCGAATTCCCACTCGTCGCACCGGGATAAGACTCCAGGTCTCTGCTGCGCCCAAGCTCAACGCTTTACGTGAACTGGCTGCGAAAGACGGCTTTGATGTGCTCCAGCCGCTTTTCGAGCGCCTCGGTTTCTTCCACCAGTCCCAGCCGCCGCGCCAGCCCGATGGCGTCGTAGTAGCACTCCTTGGCGTCGCTGTAGCAGCCGGCAGCGCCGCTCGATGAATGCGCCTCGTACATCTCGTCGTAGTACTTCTCGCCCATTGCCTTCAGATGCTCGAGTTGCGCCAACTGCGCTGCGCGTTCTGTCTCGCCGGTCATCTGTCTCCAATTTTAGGAGCCGCAGCCTGGTTGACCGGACGCACCGCCGGAAAGTAGCCGGTGCGGGTGCGCACGGTGAGCTTGCCCGCGCCTTTGGCTTCGGCCGTCACCTCAACCTTGCGGAATCCCGTGACTCCGGCGGGATTGGACGAACGATAGCCGATGGTGTACTGGCTGCGAATGTCGCGCGCCACCTCAGCGGCGATCTGATCGACTTCCTCGATGGATTTAGGGAAGAAAGCCACGCCCCCCGTCTCCTGAGAGAGCAGTTCGAGCGCGCGGCGAGCGTGACGCACCTCCTGGCGTGTCATTTCGTCACCGAAAAGCAGGCCGATGGTGTAGATGACCGGCCCGGAGAGCTGCTGCACGCGGCGAATGGTCTGCTCGAGATCGAAAGTCGATGCGTTGTCGTCGCCGTCCGTGATGATCACCAGCACCTGTTTGGGCCGCCTGGCTTCGGCAGCCAGCTTGTCGGCCGAGGCCACCACGGCATCGTAGAGCGCGGTCCCGCCGCGGGAATCGATATGCGAGAGCCCGTCGCGGAGCTTATTGATGTCAGAGGTCAGCTCGCAATCGATAAAGCCCTCGTCGGAGAAGTTGACCACGAAGGCTTCGTCCTGCGGGTTCGAGGCCAGAACCAGGTCCAGAGCCGCCTTGTTGACGGATGGCCGCTTGCGATACATCGAGCCCGAGTTATCGACCACGAGGCCAATCGATACCGGCAGATCGGTGTGCTGAAAGCTGATGATCTTCTGCCGGACGCCTTCTTCGTAGACCTGGAAATTGTCTTTGGTCAGGTTTTCAACTAACTGGCTGCCGTTGAGCACAGTCGCGTTCAGCACCACCTCTTCGACGTTGCTATGGAACAGGTAGCCCTCGCCCTTTTTCTCTAACGTTCCGGCGGGCGCGGCAGGCAAGGTATCCGGCGAACGCACAGGGTCGGTATCCTGCGTCAGCGCGGGCGACTTTGGCGCGGCGGGTGGCGCCGAAACCTGCTGGGCGCGGAGCAGAAGCCCCGATGCGAGGAGAATTGCGGCAAAAACCGCGCTATTGCAGTGGCGCATAGTACCCGGTGCGAGCATAAACGGTCAGCGGAGGCAGTCCCGGCGGAGGATTCACCTTTACTTTCACTTTACGCCACTTGCCATCGCGGGTCAGGTTCCCGGGCTTGTAGCCGATCACGTACTGGTTGCGCAGCTCGGTGGAGATCTTCTCGGCGATGTCGCTCATCTCGTCCACGTCGTCGACGCGGAACATGCGGCCGCCGGTAGCGGTGCTCACGTCGTCCAGTAGTTGCGGGCCGGTGCGCTCCTCGGGCGTGGGCGCGTAGGGATCGAAGATGCCTATCGAGTAGATCTCCACATCGGCCTCGCGCACCGCGGCGCGCACCTGGCCTTCGGTATACCGCGAACGGTTGTCGCCGCCGTCAGAGACCACCAGCAGCGCCTTGCGCTCGTGGTGGGCGTCCTTCATCTTGGCTAGGCCGTAATAGATGGCGTCCAGCAGCGCAGTGCGGCGCTCGGCGTGCACCGTAGCCAGCCGCGCCTGAATCTTATCGACGGAGCTGGTGAAATCCTCAATCAACTCCGGCCGGTCGTTGAAACCGATGACGAAGAATTCATCCTCCGGGTTCGCGGTCTTGATGAACTGCAAAATGGACTCTCGGGCGCGGATCAGCTTGGAACTCATCGACCCGGACAAATCGAAGATGATGCCGATCGAAACCGGCGCGTCTTCGCTGGCAAAACTCGATATCTTTTGCTCGCCGTTATTCTCGTAGATCTGGAAGTCCTCTTTTTCCAGGCCCGTCACCAGGCGGTTCAGCGGATCGGTCACGGTGACGGGAACCAGCACCAGGTCCACGTTCATGCGGATAAACGACCCGGGATGAATGCGCATCGAGGCCGGGCCGGATTCCGGGCCTGCTTCAGCGCCTTTGGGCTCGGTCGTGGGCGTAGAAGTATTGCTCGGCGGCTCCACGTGGACTTTATTGAGCTGGTCTTCCTGGCCCTGGGTCCGCGCCAGGCACAAAACCGCAAGCAGCGCACAGACTCCTGCGCGGCTGCAAACCTGGGCCAGGTTGCCGCCCAAATTCTGTCTCGCGCGCTCTTGGGGAAATGTCGTCATGCGGCGCCAAGGAGTTCGAACGCGATAGTACCACGCTTTCTGCATCTTCGGCGCGAGGACCGCGCCCAACCACTCTCCCGCACCCCGGCATCGGCGGCTTCGAGCAGGCTCGGTCTGCGCCGGATCATTTGTCGTCATCCGCAATCGAGCCCCCAAAAAGACCCTCCAGACCGCTGCGATACAATCAAGCCTAAGCGCCCCGCGATTCTACCGCCGTCAAAGGCGAGACGGGGCGCAAATTCCACTTTTTCAACGGCGGAGCACGACCTTCCTCATGGCTCGCATCTATCCTTTTCGCGCCTGGCGCTATAACCCCACCGCGGTCCGGCTGGACGACGTGGTCACCCAGCCTTACGACAAGATCTCCCCGGCCATGCAACAGGCCTATTACCAGCGCAGCCCCTACAATCTTGTCCGCATCATCCTGGGACTGCCCGAGTTATTTGACGCAGAGCGGGGTGAAAACGTCTATACGCGGGCGGCGAGGGACTTTCGCGCCTGGCGCGAGCAGGGCGTGCTCAAGCGGGAACAGGACCCGTGCATCTTTGCCTACGCGCAACGCTTCCGGGTTCCCGGAACCGGCGATGTCAAGGAGCGGCGAGGGTTTATCGCGCTCGGCAAGCTGCACGATTACGCCGAGAATGTGGTCTTCCGGCACGAGCAGACGCTTTCCAAGCCCAAGAGCGACCGGCTGAACCTGCTCAAGGCCACGCGGGCGCACTTCGGGCAGATTTTCATGCTCTACTCCGACCCCTTGGGAAGCGCGGAGAAGATTCTTTACGACGGCAACGGAACCGC
>Ga0326727_10012255_pt1 | contig 19579 bp, 20 predicted proteins | sample MB2enrmetagenome_FD_207643 | JGI IMG/M metagenome (GOLD analysis project Ga0326727, IMG submission 207643) | Lab enriched peat soil microbial communities from McLean, Ithaca, NY, United States - MB29MY | ecosystem: Environmental > Terrestrial > Soil > Wetlands > Peat | place: USA: New York...
ACCCAGCCTCCGCCATGAAAATACATTAGCAGATTCGAAATGTCTCCCTTGGGAGTATAGACCCGTAAAGGGATCGGTCCTCCGGGTCCGGGAGCAGTGATGTTTTCGACTCTAACGACCTCTTCGGAGGTTGAGGTAAAGAACCCCGTGACCTTAGCGTCCCATCTGCGAGCTTCGATCGGCGACAACGTGCTCACGGTAGGCACGTGTTCCAGCATCATTCTTCTGAGAAAAGCCTCGGCCTGTGGATGGAGTGCCATGACCAATCCTCTTCCATCGACTCATAATTCAGGTTTAGGTCGATCGAAAGTGCTTCGGAATATTTTAGAAGCCCATGATCATCACTCTGCACATGCGATTAACCGGTAAAGTCGCGATTGTAACGGGCGCCTCACGCGGAATTGGCAAAGCGATAGCATTGCAGTTCGCATCCGAAGGCGCAACCATCGTAGTCAATTATGCCAAATCTGACCAGAAAGCCGCAGATGTCGTCGATGAAATAAAAAAGCAAGGCGGCAAAGCAATACACATCAAGGGAGATGTGTCAAATCCTGCTGACGTGAAAAATATCATCCAGACCACCATCAAGGCTTTTGGAAGAATTGATATCCTCGTGAATAACGCGGGTGTACTTATCCCGGAAGATTTTCCTGAAACCCATGAGACAACGTGGGATAGAACAATAGATGTCAACTTGAGGGGTGCTTACTTGTGTTGCAAAGAAGTCGTGCCGATAATGTTGAAGCAGAAGAAAGGTAAGATCATCAATATTTCTTCGAATTCTGGATTATATCATCCATCAGCGATGCGCTACGTAGAATACGTCACGTCAAAGGCGGGTATGAATGGCTTAACGAAAGCACTTGCATTGAAGCTGGGACCTTACGTCACAGTGAATGCGATCTGCCCGGGCTACATTAAGACTGAAATGGTGGAACACGAAGACCAAGAAACGGAAAGAAAACTCATTGAGGAAACCGCTGCCAAGAGATTCGGTAAACCTGAGGAAGTTGCCAGTGCAGCAGTTTTCCTCGCTTCTGAAGAAGCAGAGTTCATTACTGGAGAACTCCTCATAGTCGCAGGTGGAAGAGGGATGCATTGACAGCAAAATTAGTGAAAATCAGGCGAGCGACGAGGCCTTTTCAGTTTTCAATATCAAAATCGATCAACGCTCCAATCTCATACGCCTTCGCCTGGTGTACCGACTTCCGAGAAGACGACCATAGACTAGGCGGACAGAAACGACGAATTGCGATCCTAGAGCGAACCGAACAACGTTTTATCATGTCTATTAAAACGAGGCGCGGTTCTAAAGTAATCTCGGCTGCGAGAATTGTTTCGTTAGCTCCTCCGAACGCATGGCACTTGGATTGGATCGGAGATGAGAACGATGAAACTGGCGACTATCGACTAACTCGACTCAGCGCACGAAAAACCCGACTCAACGCAACCTTCAAAGTCAAACCTAAAACCTCTAACGCTCCAAGGAGGGAGCAAATGATAAAGAGCGTTAATTCAGCGTGGGATCAGTACGTAAGCGCTCTGGAGAACGATTACAAAGCGAGACAATGACGCGGACAGAACGGTCGGATTACATTAATCATGCAATCCGCATTATCGCCGATAATCCAGGAAACATCCTACCTATCTACACTCTCAGTTCTGGAAAGGTTGAAGCATCAACCGTACTGTTTCTTGCTCGAGAGTAGCTTGGAGCACTCTGAGCGAGGAAGGTTTTCTTTTATCGGATCTAACCCATTTCTGACTATCAAAAGCGTGAACAATCGCGTTGAAGTGAGCGGCGATGAGTGCTATGAAACCGATCTTGACCCTTTCGAAGTCGTAAAAAGCTATCTGAGCAAGTTTTCGTTTAACTTTGAATGCGATCTTCCATTCATCGGTGGTGCCGTAGGGTATTTCGGGTATGATCTACGAAGATTCGTTGAGAAATTACCGAACCGAAACTCAAACGATCTCAAGACGCCTGACCTCGTCTTGAATTTCTATGACTCAGTTATCATATTCGATCATAAGCGGAAGCAATGTATGATTTCGAAGATCCCTGGGTTACGAATGAAAACGGATGGGCTCGATTTCAAACAAATCATGAATATGCGCATTAATGATATTCCGTCAAATCCCGAACAAGAAGCTGCTCAGTTAAGTTCGCCCTTCTCAAAAGATTCCTATGTTGCTGCTGTTCGTAAAATCAAGGATTACATATCCGCAGGTGACATTTTTCAAGTCAATCTGTCACAAAGATTCGAAAGCCCACTCAAAATTGAACCTCTACAACTCTACGCCCGATTGCGAAGAATCAACCCCGCCCCATTCTCAGCCTATCTGGACCTCGGCGAATTTCAGATCGTATCTTCGTCGCCTGAAAGATTTCTGAAAATCAGAGAAGGAACGGTCGAGACCAGACCGATTAAAGGAACGAGACGACGAGGACGCAATCCGAAGGAGGACGTTTGTCTGGCTAACGAATTGGCTGCAAGCGAAAAGGATCAAGCAGAGAATCTGATGATTGTTGACCTACTGAGAAATGACTTAGGAAAAGTGTGTGACTTTGGGTCCGTAAAAGTTCGAGCTTTATGCGAACTTGAAACCTATCCAAGCGTCTTTCATCTCGTGTCAACAGTCACCGGCAAAATCAAGAATGACGTACAATGTATCGACGTGCTGAAAGCGTGCTTCCCAGGCGGTTCAATTACAGGTGCACCCAAAATTCGTGCGATGGAAATAATTGACGAACTCGAACCAAAGAGTCGAGGCGTGTACACGGGAAGCATCGGTTACATTGGGTTCAACGGAAACATGGATACTAACATTGTGATCCGGACAATTATTGTGAAAGATCGGAAAGCCTACTTCCACGTTGGCGGCGGTATAGTGGCTGACTCCGATCCGGAATTGGAATATGCTGAAACCTTAGACAAAGCCAGAGCATTGATACAGGCCCTAACTGGCAACATTCAAACCTAATCACAAACCGTACTTGTATGAGGAGCAGGATGCCCATGAAGGCGAAAAGCCGGAACTTCATATACGTCGATGGAAAATTGTTGCCGCCTTCGAAGGCTAGAATATCCCCGCTCGATTACGGATACCTCTACGGATACGCCGTCTTTGAAACAATGCGCGCATACGGCGGAAGCATATTTCGCCTCGACAACCACGTAGACAGGTTGATGATGTCGGCTGAGAAGATCGGCATCAAAAGCCCCGACCGACAAGATCTTACGAACGCCGTACGCAATACGCTCAGAAAGAACAATCACAGCGACGCCTACGCACGACTAACGCTATCTGCTGGAGAAGGAACAATTGGCTTGAACCCGAGTAGCTGCACTAAACCCGTCACATCAGTTAACACAAAAGAATTCAAGGGTTATCCTTCCAAGAAATATCTCACGGGATTCGCTGCAATAACTACTTCCATAACGACCAATCCAGCATCAATGACAAGTAATCTCAAATCCAGTAGCTTTCTCGATAGACTCATTGTTAGAGCTGAAGCAACTAGAGCTCGTGTCGACGAAGCCATCCTGTTGACACCTGACGGGCGCATAGCAGAAGGGAGTATAAGCAACATCTTCATCGTTCTTGAGGACGAGTTGCGTACTCCAACTTTAGACTGCGGAATTTTATCAGGCGTAACACGCAACGTAGTTCTTGAGCTGGCTGAAAAATTCGGAATTACCGTTCGCGAATGCGGGTTCACTCGCGAAGAGCTTTATTCCGCAGAGGAAGCGTTCATGACAAATTCATTGATTGAGGTAATGCCGTTGACCAAGGTCAACGATATCACGATCTCGTCAGGTTTCACAGGAAAAACAACACGAACGTTTATGGATGCATATTCCAGATTGGTTCGCTTCGAGATCTCCGGAAAGAACTAACTTCTCTGCTCTTCAAAGAGTTACTTGAATTTTCGAAAGGATGTTTTATATTCTGTATGCTTTCCAGTTGCAAAATAGGAGTATCGCTTGCCCACTAGGAAGTTGTTTGTTCGTAACGCAACCGGACTAGTGCGGGCGCTGTCCTGGTTTGATATTTTCGTTTGGAGCATCATTTACTTTCCTTGGCTGACTAGTTGGGCTGGGATATTCTGGGTTACTCCAGCCTATTACCGGAACGTGGATTATTACAGCAGCCTAGCAGTATGGGCGGTTATCGCTATTGTTATTGTCATGCTGTACTGGCAAGTGACCGTAGTAATGCCACGAGTGGGTGGCGATTATGTCTTCATATCGAGAGCGATCGCCGGGCCACTTGGATTCGTAGCCAGCTTCCTATTCTTCATTGGTATCCTAATCTCAGCCGGTTCAGGTTCATACTGGGCATTTGCTGAGTCCGGAACTCAACTTTCCTTCGCCGGACAGGTGCTAAATGATCGGAAGATCACGGCGATAGGCAACTTCATCACGCCATGGTCAACGAGCAACGGGTGGGTTCTTTTCGGCGTTGGTTTGCTAATCATCGCAGCCGGAGCCGTGACCATCATGTTTGGTGGGCGAGTCTTCAAGCTAATAGTCTATTCGTTCTTCGCATATGGACTGTTCATACTGATGCTCTGCCTTAGCATCTTCCTAAGTCACTCTCCCGCAGATTTCGTCGCGGTTTACGGACAATACTTCCAAGGAGGAGTTGCAGGAGTATTTTCTCAGGCAGCAGCGAAAGGCTATACGCCTGGCACTTCGCTCGCTTCGCTTGGCGCAGTTGTCCCTATCCTATTCGTAAGTATAGGGCCATATCCAGTTCTCCAAATGGTTGGTGGAGAAATCAAGAATCCTCGGCGATCGCTGCTTTACGGGTTAGTGTTATCTGAGATCGTCTCTGTTGTGGTCTGGATAGGACTTACAGCCATTTTCGATCACTTGATTGGAATATCGTTCATAGAAGCGTGGACATTAACTGTGGGGGGTGGAGCGTCAACCGTCCCGACCGTCTTCGTAACTCTGTTTAACCCAAGCAGTACCCTCCTCTGGCTAATTGTAGTCGGCCTGTTCATCGGAAACATCGGTTGGTCGTGGCTTGGCATCGTCTTCTTGAGTAGACTATTCATGGCATGGTCATTTGACAGGGTTCTGCCGAGCGCTCTAGCGAATGTAAGTGAGAGGTACCACACACCTCACGTGGCCATTTTGCTGGCCGCCGCGTTGGCTGTTATTCCAATGTATCTGGAGTTCTTCACATCATTCATAACTGCTCAAGTAAACTCGATCTTTCTGTTCGCGGTTGTATGGTTTCTTACGGCAGTGAGCGCAATCATCCTACCCTTCAGACGGAAGAGTATCTTCGAATTGTCAGCAGGCGCGCGGATAGGTGGAATGCCCCTAATCTCACTCCTCGGAATCCTAGGCGCGATTCTATTCGCATATTTAGGATACAATTCCGCAGCCAACCCAGCCATCGGACCTTTCGCTTTCGGATCCCAAGTCTTTATTGCAGTCATCGTGATCACACCGATAATCCTCTACGCCGCCTCATACTACTACAACAAGTCACGTGGAATAGACCTACGTCAAATATGCGGACAACTTCCGCCGGATTGACCATCTATGTCGCTTCCAATAATTGACGCGCACACACACGTTGGAACGTTCGGAAGCTGGGCCCAAGTCTCCTGCACAGCGGAACAGCTGCTGAAGGAAATGAATCAATTCAACGTAGAACAAGCCATCGTCTTCACGCCAGACAACAATCTGGCCAAAGAGGCCGTAGCAAAATACCCGAACCGATTGGTTGGGTACGTTTGGCCGAACCCAAACGAACCATCCGCCGTTGATCTCGTAAAAAGAGCTATACACGAATGGGGATTCAAAGGTATCAAACTCCACCCACTTATCCACGCATTCCTCCCAACCGATAACAGCGTACTGCCAATTATGGACGTGGCTAGAAACCTTCGAATCCCAGTCGCTATACACTCCGGACACGCGCCCTTCTCACTGCCCTGGAGTATAGGAGAATTGGCCGAAATCTACCCGGACGTACGAATCGTCATGCTGCACATGGGACACGGACATGGTGTATACATTCAAGCTGCGATCAGAACCGCCAAGAAATACGACAACATAATCCTGGAAACATCAGGAATGCCAATGCACACCAAGATCCGCGAAGCCGTTGACACTATCGGCGAGCAAAGAGTCGTATATGGTTCGGACATACCCTTCCATCACACATCCGTAGAAATGCAGCGCGTAAAGATGGCTGGATTAACCGAACACGAACTGCGATTAATTCTATACGAGAACGCTAAAACTCTTCTAATATGAATTAGCCCGGGTCTACGTGAGAAGGTACGCCGAATCTCCAACGCCATTCGAAACAATGTCGCCATCAACCCAACCGCGTAAGCAATCAAGCTCTGAACACTGCAAAACGTTTCTTCAATCGTCGCAAGCGAGCCAAATCAAGAGTTGCCATTATCAAGCCCTCTCTCTTTTCGAGAGACGCAACTATCTGTTGAGGACTCGAGATAAAACTCATCGCGGCCGTTTCATTCCTTCTCACCGCGTCCGAATGAACATAGAACGTGGTGTTCTCAAATGCCCTCACCAGTGGGATCGCGCGAATTAGGTCCTCCCAACCACGATAGTCTACCATGAACGAAAGACAGAAGAGAACCTCAACGCTACTCAGTGAGAGCCTTCGAACGAACTCGGGGAATGCAAAATCAAAACAAATTATGATCCCAAGCCTTCCAAGTTCCGTACGAATCACTCTGTTTGTACGCCCGGGCTTGACGTTCTGTCCCAGTTCGTCTTTGTATAAGTTGACTTTCGCGTATCGGAAGACTAATTTTCCGTTTCTATCGATCAGGTAAGCGCAATTGTGTACGCCGTTAACGTTTCTCTCGAGTGATCCGACAATGCACCATATCGAGCGTTCCCGGCATTGTCGCTGAATTACCTCTAAGAGTCGCGCTGCGCTGGAGGCGTCTTTCGCCTTATGAATTATGCTGGATTCTGGAAAACAGACGAGATCGCAATTCGCCTTCGCTGCCTTATTGATGAACCTAACAATGGTCTTAACATTAGCCTTTGGATTGTCATCCACCATGATTTGAGCGGCTGCTACTTTGATTCGTGAAGGATTACGCAAACGCAATCATTCAACGGACGAACTTACGCGCCATTAAGACTTTGTAGTTGAGTCACTTTCCGGATTGCCGTTTTTATGATTTGATCCGACTTTCGTGGACTCGTTCTTTCTGTCAGACCGGTAGAGCATGATGAATAGAATGAACACACAAAGTCCGGTTAGGTGTGCTAGTTCACAGTCAGAGCAGATCGCGTGGATTATCGCGACCATGATGTAGTCCAGATAGATTATTGTGGGAACGCACAGAGCGCCTACAAGCATGCCGATCAACGATGCCTTCCTTTTGCCATAGGCTCGCGCTAATCCCAGTAAGGCTAGGATGGAGAACCATATCACGGCAAACACGTGAATCGGTACACCGTAAAAATAGGACATTGCGCTTTGGAAGACTAGCGGACATTGTGTTCCTAGGACGCAGTAGAGTAAACTATTGGCTGAAAGGTACCATTGAAGTAGCTTCCAACTCCAATACGCGCCGAATAGACTGACGATCACTGCATAAATCGCAACGCGATTCAACAATTCACCAGCGCTTCAGAGTGGCGTGGCTTCATCGACAAGGGTAGGCTAAAAAGAATGCCTCCGAATCTCGGATATGCCGTGGCGAAAAGAAGGAGGAATTAGTCAGAAGGTCGTACGATTGCTAAATCTTTAGGAGTCGGTCGTTGCTTGACACCGTTCTCGGGTACCTAAGCGGATACTGTGATTGTGAGTTGTTCTTGAGAAATTCGTTTCCCTGTCGCGTAACCTAAGCCCTGTCCGAATCGTTCGAAATGTGAAAGGCACATGTAAGCACAGGATCCGAATACGGTCCTCCCATCGTATTCAGCGGGAATGGTGACGCCACTATCTCTACAGAAGTCGCATAGTGGGGACTGCATTTTCTTTCTCCTCAAGAAGTAGCAGTCAGTCAAGGTTAGAAAAGGGCCGAGGTTGTATGTGGTTCATACTCCTGAGTGAAACAAATCGAGTCTGGTCCGAAAATCGTAGGTAAATGGACTATTATTCTGAAACCAATTAGAGGAAAACATCAAGGCCTGCCAATTCGCAGATGACATCCGGCCCTATGCGAATGACGTATTCTAGTTAGGCTAAAGTTATTGGGGCACATGCTTTTCGGAAACATGACGTACGCTCTTTTTCATAATGAAATGTGATGTTGTTGATTTCGAAACCACGGTCAAGTTGCTGAAATTGAAGGGTCTGAAGCGAATTTTTCCATATTTGACTTTTATTGTGTCTGTTGTAGCGTTCTCTTTCGTCGGAAACCTCGCGTTCTTTCCATTGGCAATCGCGATCTTGGCCATAGTATGGATCCTAAGAATAAATTCTTAGATTTGATTTGAGAAAATAAAAAAGGGAGGAGGCTGAGTCTGACTGTTTGGTTTCTCATGCGCAAAGAAAGGGCAGGAGTTTATTGAAAACAAAGAACCTTAGGCGCCGGGATTGGCGCTGTCGGTCCCTGCTACTTGGTGTTCAACAGAAAGCCGCGTCGACTGGAATTTTACAGCGTCGGTTATGGCGGTCGTATATTTCAGGGTCTAATGTGCTGAACCCGCAGTTGCAGCATTCGAGGTCGAACATTTGCTCTTCGAGTTCTTGCTGAAGTTGCGTCTGGATGGTTTCCATCAGTCATCAAAACACTATACAGCCTTCGCGGAATATTAACGTGCTGTTTTCGGTACAGTGTTGTACCATGCGTGGCTGAGTTCTCAAGCAAGCTCAATTTCTAAGGAGTAACCGTTTTAATGCCCCATCATACCACTTCTATGCAGAAATGCCGAGACCAATCGAAACGCTCCTTTTACTCCAGCGAGTCCGTCTTGTTGATCGGGTTCCTATTTTAGAGACTAAGAAGTATGTGAAACGATTCATGAATCACTCCGAGTACGCTCCAAAACTCATCGATCGAGCATTGCATGTCTCCAAAGGTTCCGCCCAGCAATTCTCAGCTGATGACAAAGGATTATCGATGTTGCTGGAGGAAATTGACTCGGCAGAATATATTGTCACAAGACGCTCGAAGGGAGTGATGGAAGAGATGCTAAATGGGATTTGTTCCGATGGCCGCATCTACAAAGGTTTTGAACAAGAAATTGAACCTCTATGTGATGCCTCTCCATCTCTACGCTACGTTTCGATGGTAGCCGATAACCTGGCGGATAAGACTAAGGAAGAATCCATGGATTTGGCAAGAGCCCTGTTGATTGACTTACCAACGCATACCTGCTAATCCGCATTGCGATCACTTGAAGAATAAGAAACTCAAGTGACTCTGCCACAAGATCATCAAGACAAGACACTAGACTGGTACAACCTTTAGAAGGAGATCATACTCAAGCAAATCGACAATCTTCAGGAAAGAGCGATGAAATCTGAATCAGAAAAATAACGGAGCCAACTTGAAACTTCTTCAAGGCAAGGTCGCAATAGTCACCGGCTCTACGAAAGGAAATGGACGGGCAATAGCCGAACTATTTTCTGCACATGGATCAAATGTTGTCATTGTGGGAAGAAATGAAAAAGAAGCGGCCGATGCCGCTCAAGAAATAAGACAAAGATACAAGACGCACCCCTTTGGCGTACGCGCCGACGTAGGGTCACAAGAAAGCGTAGTTGAGTTGGTAAAGAGAACTCTCAAAGAATACAGGAGACGGATCCATATTCTTGTCAACAATGCGGGTTTCCCAATAATCGATGAACTATGGGATACACCGCTTCATCAAATTTCAGAAGAGGCTGTGAATAAGGTGTTGGCCATTGACGCCCTAGGAACATTTCGTTGCTGTAAAGAAATCCTGCCCGTCATGATGAAACAAAAATCCGGCGTCATAGTCAACATCTCTTCAACCCCCGCAATCGCTGGCTACGATAAAGGTGCGCCATACACGATTGCCAAATCTGCAATCCTGGGAATAACCAAACACATCGCGAAAGAATATGGAAAGTACGGAATACGCTGCAACGCGATCGCGCCTGGATCAATCGCTACACAAAGAAATTGGGATAGATTATCCAAAGCAGAAAGAATGGATTTGATTTCTGGTATACCGCTCGGCAGACCTGGTCAACCAGAGGACATAGCCGGAGTCGCACTAATGCTGGTGAGTAACTACGGCGCCTTCGTTAACGGACAAACAATCATAGTTGATGGCGGAGAAGTAACCTTCTGACCAGCATTAGCCAGGTGTTCTTCTATGTGACGATGAGTGGAGCTTTCCACGTGTAGCCACAACATAGTAAGCAGAGTTTGTTACGATGAGCAAAGAGCTTTTCAAGTCACTGCATTCACTACCTGTGATTCCCCTTTGGACGCCGTCACAACACGCACTAAACCGCGAATCGAGTCGCTCTCGGACCTGATTTTTGGGCTTGCGCTAGCGATAAGTACTATCCCGCTAATCTCGCGAATTCCAGCAAGACCGTTCGGAATGTTGATTGACCTTCTTGAGTTCGGATTTAGTTTTTTGATTTTGATTTCTGTTTGGTTGGCGTATACGAACGTAATGTCAATTCTTCCTATCGAGGATAACATTATTGTTACACTCAATCTGGCATTGCTTTTCCTTGTCTCGATCGAACCCTACCTGTTTTACCTGAACATAACCTTCGATATCTTAGCTCACGAATTACTCTTGAATTACGCTTCGATTCTCTACGCACTAGATATGGCGGGACTCATGTTGATTCTCGCATTATTCACTCATCAACTTGCTAGGGAAGAGAAAGGGTTGGTGCCGAAGGAGGCTATCACTCAGTATAAGCGAGTTAGGGACGTTCTCTTGATTTCAGGAGCTCTCTTCGCGATCACCATCCTGCCCTTCTTCTGGGCTTTCAAGGTTCAAGGCCTACCGATTCGTTTCTACCTCTGGTTCCTTCCGTTAGTCCTCTCATCAATTAGACGCGTCTCAGAAGCTCAAGCTAAATAGAAACTTGATGAGCTTAGCGTCGAGTCTTGTGCTGACGATATCATGACTCGTTTTAACGCGTAACATGTCTATTCGAGTTGATTATCCGGCTCTAGCGGCATTCAGGATTGAGAGTCCGATGAAGACCGTGAAGGCGCCGATGATCGATTCGATCGTGAACTCTCTCAGAATGAAGTAGGAGAGGAATATCAAGGGAACTATCTCGGCATTTGCTAGAATTGCTACAATGGTATCTTCAATCCTTGATGCTCCTGAAGTCATCTCGTACGCCTTTAACGTAAGCATCACCCCACCCATTAGGAACAACCCTGCCAATACTGGGAAGAAGTCGCTGAGTTGAGAGAAAGCAGGTAAGGGAGAACGCAATCCAAAGAGAGAATAAGCTAGCAGAGCGATCGCCAGCGCCGCGAATGAATAGCTAAGCAAGACGGTGGAGACTGTCGACCTGACCTTCTTTATTGCAACGAAGGAAAAATATGCCCAGAAACCGATACCGATAGGTATCGCAGATGCTACCATCAGGTAGTATGGGTTGAATGAAGAGATCGCCAACAGATTGGTGATTCCTACCATCGATGTTGAAGCAATAAACAACCCGATAGCAGATACAAGAATCCCGGTAACCGCAAGAAACTCCTGCTTTCGAGATAGAATTGGCTTCTCGAGCGCCAGTATGATCAAGAAGAAGACTACTGAGGAAAATGACACAAACGAGAATACCACTAAGACTAGATTTGAGACCAACAAGAATAACATGATCAGTACCGATCCAGCGGAGCAGATACCTGAGAGAAATCCTTCCTTAGAGAACGTGATCTTTCGTTCGATGATCAAAGCGGGGATAATTCCACAAAATCCGGACGCGGTGAAAATGATCAGGTTAACCATCGTGGGTTGAAGAGTTGAAAGTTTACTGAAGAGACCGTAAAATGCAAAGAACAGCGTCGACAGCATTGCCATAACCAGCCAATTTACGGGTTTTCGGCTCTGGACGTCCAATGCTGTTCTTCGAAACACTAGATCCACACATACTAAAACGATTCAAATCTTCGATCCATCAAGTGACAGACTTCTCTTCGGAGCGCACTATTGAAAGCGATAATTGAAACTAGAATAGGGCGAGTCGTAGATGCTTATTGCTCGAGAGTGAGTTAGACGAGATCCGAGTAAGTCGTCTTTCACTTATGTTTACGCTTCGAGATTACTAATGCGATGAACAGGGCTGAGATAATGACTATGGCTGTCGAGACTGGAAATTCTGGCAGTACCATAAGTTGAGCACTTGTTGTTGCAAGGAGTTGGGTGTTCAGGAGTACCTGTTGTGCATTGCTGAAATTGGCTGCAGTATTCGGAGGATCACTGTAGATGGAAACCGAAAAGTAAATCGAGTGTCCACGATCCGCCGCTGGTATGATGAAGACAAGTTGCCCGTTGAATTGGTTGCTTTTGTTAACGGAAGGCAATGTGCTTAGCACTGAACCAAGAGGCGTGTTCGTTGAATTATCAAATGCATCTCCGACGGCGTACAATTGGCCGCGAGTAAATGAACACGTTACAGAAACAGGCATCGTAACCGCGATATTCGAGTTCGGGTTTAATGTCGCCGTCGACATGTATGGAGAATCGATTTGCGCTACACACGGAGCCTGAGCCGAGACCGCGCTGACGTTTACAATAGCCACCGCTGTTATGACTGTAAGAACTGCTAATGCCATGATCGTCGTAGGCTGTCTTAGCATAAGCCCTCAGAGAATCATTCGAGGGCTTGCTTTTTGACAGTTTCGGTCCGACGATTGAAAATGACTACGTAATCGATTAAGTCATGTTCGTGTTCGCATTGATGGTACTGGTTGGTGGCGCCTGTGTTAAGATTGTTACGAAGGTCGGGTAGGTTAATTCAACTGTCGCGTAACCGCTCGTGAGTTCTGCTATGCCATTGTTATGGTACACAAAGACGAAATAGTAAATCCCGCTGGTCGGAATTGGAGTGCTACCATAGGCGTTACCGTATGCCCAGACTCCTGTCAGATCGAAGAGTGGATTGGCAGCGTATGGAAGGCCGCAAGTATTTTCCTGCGAGAGTGCGTTGAAGTCGCTCTGTGAGAGAATATAGAAATCTATGACTGTATCCGATCCGAATGTTCCACCGATCACCTGATTTGCTTTCGCTGAGAAAGCTAGGCCGAGCACCGAGCATTGGCCTGTTGGAGGAGTCTGGATAGTCGTGGTCATTGAAGGTGTGTTCATTTGGCTGTGAGCGGTTGGTAGTCCGAAGAAGGTAAAGCAGATTGCCGCGAGGAGGAGCATTGACATGAGGGATTCGTGTTTCGTGGAGCTCACCGACAAGTATCCTGAGAAGGTTTGCTTAGGTTAGTAATCTTTGCCGTTGGCTTTCCGTGTAAGCTCTGTGTGCAATTAAGTATTGCACTATTTTTGCGCGTGAAGCTTCGCGCTTTTAGCAAAGCAGGTTACCTAATTCTCCTCTGATCACGCACTCCACTTGAAATAAGGAATTGGTAGAATGATGGTCAGGTTCTCGGTTTGCATTGAGATGTTGTTGACTGAATATCCGTTCGCGGAGAGAGCTAGGAAAGCAGCAGAATTAGGATTTCGTGCGATAGAATTTTGGTTACCTGATGAAAAAGGCAAAGACATGAAAGCCATGCGACAGGTGACCCGCGATTGCGGGATAGCCGTCTCTAGCATTGTCGTGAATTCTAATGCAGGTGACATCGGAGGTAGCTTAGTAAAAGCACGCGATAGGTCGAGATACTTCAAGCGATTGAAAAAGACGATTGAAATTGCAAATATGCTCGACTGCGAGAAGATGATAACTTGCAGCGGAAACTCTTTGAAGGGTTTATCGAAGCAGCGGCAGACAAGAGTCATGGTCCGCACCCTGAAAGAAGGATGCAGGATGGCTGAAAGAGAAGGGGTAACGCTGCTCTTGGAACCGTTGAACACAATAGTCGATCATCCTGGATATTTTGTCGATTCGGCAAAGCTAGGGTTCGAAATCGTCCGTGATTTAGGAAGTCCGAACCTCAAATTAGTTTACGACATATATCACATGCAAATGATGGAAGGGAACATCTTACAAACGATCGAAAGAAATCTCAAATCCATTGCGCACATTCACTGCGCGGGCGCGCCTGGGAGACATGAATTGGACTTGGGAGAGCTTGACTATAGGAACATTTTGAAGAAGATTGACGAGCTGGGGTATGCTGGTCTTGTTGGTCTTGAGTATTATCCGACTGTTGGTTCCGAGAAGTCGTTGAAGAGAGTCACGCAAGTGGCGTACTAAGATTGGTTTTCGATACGTCGCCGATCCTGTTAACCTTCGAAGGGCAGGGAAGGTAAGCCGCTCACGCCTGGATTGACGGCGAACAACCCTCCTGCCTTAGGTTGTTTGGCCAGGGATGCAGGGTCAAGGCCTGTTCTCGCCGAGGTTATGTAAAGTGTGTCGAGATCCGGACCTCCGAAGGTGCAGGAAGTAGTTAGTGTGGCTGGCAACGTGATTTTCCGTAGGAGTCGACCGGTGGTTGGATCCCAACGGCAGACGCATCCTCCCTCCCAATGTGCGACCCATAGTTTTTCGTCAATATCCATAGTCATGCCGTCTGGAAGGCCATACGCTTCAGGTACCTTTACGATGGTGCGACGGTTAGAAATTGTGCCCGTCGCGTTATCGTAATCGAACGCATCTATCCTAGCCGTGTTGGTGTCAATGTAATACATTGTTTTCTTGTCCAAAGTCCAAGTAAGGCCATTTGAGCATCCAACATTATCCAATATTTGATGAACCGAAAGGTCGGTGTCAAGACGGAACAGAGCACCCTTGCATGTCGTTGTCTCCATCGTCCCAGCCCAGAACCGTCCGGCCGGGTCGCATTTGCCGTCGTTGAATCGGTTTTCAGGATTATGATCGCGCGGTTTCGCGAGCAGCGATGTTTCATTGGTTTCCGGGTCGAGGGACATGAAACCGTTTCGGACAGCTAACATAAGTCCACCTGATTTCCGCGGCACCACGGTACCCACGGACTGTCCGACTGAAATCGACCGGTCTTTGCGTGTGGCAGGATCGTAAACATGAACGATGCCCGGGTCGATATCGATCCAGTAGAGAACGTGACGTTTGTTATCCCATATGGCGCCTTCTCCTAATACGGCACGAGCGTCAAGGACAAGTTCCACATTATCCAGATTATCCGTCATAGATCGCAACTCGCAGTGATAACCGTAAATGTAATCACTAATATGGTATTTCCGATGTGACAGGGTGGCTTGCGTTGAGAATCACGTTAGGGTTAGTGGTCGCCTCCGAAGAATATCATCCGTCGCAGCTGGTGAAGTATGGTGTAAGCACGGAGAGCAAGGGGTTGGATGCCGTGTGGGCTTCGGATCACTTTCACCCCTGGTATGACACGAATGCACATGGCGCATTCTCATGGGAAGTGCTCTCGGCGATCGGGGCGTTAACGAAAAATGTTATCCTTGGCACGAGCATTACATGTCCACTCTTTCGTTATCCTCCACCGATAGTGGCTCAGGCTTTCGCAACGTTATCGTGCCTTTACCCAGGGCGGGTCTTCTTAGGCGTAGGTACAGGAGAAGCCTTGAACGAAATTCCATGCGGCTTCGAATGGCCCGCCACGAATACAGAGCGACTTGAGCGCTTGAAAGAAGCTGTAGTAATCATCAGAATGCTTTGGAATCGAAACTTTGTGACCTATCGGGGGAAATTCTACAAGGTTTCCAAGGCGAATCTTTACGATAAACCGAATCCGCCCGTTCCAATTCACATTGCATCCACAGGACCCAGAGGAGCTGAAGTGGCTGGCATGCTCGGCGACAGTTTCATGTCACTTCCAGCTGAAAATCCTTCACTCTTCACAGAGAAACTATTTCCAGCGCTCGATAGAGGCGCAAGAAGAGTGGGACGCACAGCTGATCAAGTCGAGAAGTCACTTCTCGTCCACGTCGGATACGCTAAGGGAGACCATGAGAAAGCGCTGCATTCGCTCAGATTATGGAAGTCAACGTTGCTCCCAGTTTTCTTCGATCTTGGAGTTTCAGATCCTCGGTACTTCGAAGCACACGGCGATAGAGTGTCATGGGAGGCTGTCGAGAAGTACTTTCTCGTAGCCTCCAACGCAGAGGACATCATCAAATTTTATGAAACTTACCTCAAACTAGGCTTCACACACATCACAGCCGCACCCAGCGGTGACGTGGAGGGTTTTCTAGATACGCTAGGCCGAAGCGTATCCCCCTACATCCAGCAGACATACGGCGATCCGAACGTGAAATCAATACCATACGCCGGCACTTACACGGACAAGGATTTAGTACAATATCTTGAATCAATAAAATGAATCTTTGACGATTTGAAGGAAATGCGTTTAACATTGGCAAGCTCAAAGCTGAGTTGGTAAAAACTTGGTAGACATTAGACTTTCCGAACTAGATCTTCCCGCCCCCGAAGCTCCTACATTAGAGCCAACTATTCCTAGCACAGAATTTCATGCACGAATCTCTCGTCTGAGGTCATTAATGAAGACACGCAAATTGGGCGCGATGGTTGTCTACGGTGACCGGGAACATTTCGGCAACATCGCCTACCTATCCGGCTACGATCCACGGTTCGAAGAATCGATTCTGATCGTCGGCAAGGCTAACTTACCGACGCTTCTCGTTGGCCTTGAAGGAATCGCGTACGCAAACCGCATCGCCCAAATCCATTCTAAAAATCGTGTCGTCCCATATTTCTCACTCATGGGCCAATCACGCTCAAAATCAATGAAACCCAAAGAACCAACCGAATTGTTCCGCGAAGCAGGTATCAAACGTGGCATGAAAGTCGGCGTCGCCGGATGGAAACATTACACACAAGACGACTTCACGCGCCCTTCACTCGCAATCGAAATTCCTAGTTATCTAGTCGATGCCCTCCGTCAAACGACGGGATATAGAACTAACGTTATCAACGCCAATGACCTCTTGACCGACCCGAAGAATGGATTGAGGAATACGCATTCTGTCAATGAAATCGCAGCCTTCGAATTCGCTGCCACCACGTGCTCTCGACACATGCACAACTTGATAACGAATTTGCAGGATGGAATTACAGAGTACGAAGCAGTTGAGGTCATGAAGTTAAATGGCATGCCGCTCATCACTCACTTAATGCTCTCAACCGGCGACAGAGCGCGAGTCGGACTCTGCAGCCCCTCATCCCGTAAGATAAAACGAGGCGACCCTCTCACGGCGGCGTTTGGTCTTCGAGGGTCCTTAGTCTGCCGAGCCGCCTATGTTGTGGAGAACGAGAACGAGCTCGAAAACATTCAACCTAACTATCTATCCAAAATCTGTATTCCGTATTTCAAATTGTTGGCTACTTGGTACCAGTCAATAAAAATTGGAGCTCGCGGCGATGACGTGTTCAACACGATAGATCGACAAGCGAATTTGTTTGGACTAAAACTCGCGTTGAATCCGGGACATTTTATTGATCTAGAAGAATGGACCAATTCGCCATTTTACCGTGGATCGTCATGCATACTGGGATCAGGAATGATGCTCCAGAGCGACATGATCCCGATAGTTCCATCTCCCAAGTTCGGAGTTAACGTGGAGGACACAATCGCGCTCGCAGACGAGGCACTTCGCAGTTCGCTGAAGAATCAGTATCCGGAAATGTGGAACCGGATCGAGAAGAGACGTGAATTCATGATTAGCCGGCTTGGGTTACCGCTTAATCCAGAAATTCTTCCACTGTGTGATAACGCGGCAGTTCTACGACCATTCTTGCTCGCGAAGAACATGGCCTTGACTCAATCGTAGAATCAGGATGGTGAACGTTAAGAGAAAAAAGGGTGGAAAAGATTCCGGGAGTTGATTTTCTTCTACTCCGGCGGAATCTCTTTGAATACAAATCCTAAGTCGATGCCCTGTTTCTTATTGTATATTTTTGCGGCGTAGTAAATCGCGAAGCCAATGCCGTAGACCAAGACAACGATGAAACTGCTTACAATCGAACCGGAGCTTACTCCCACGACTGGTGAGGCGAATAGTTCGTAGAAGACCACGAGTATTGCAATCGTGCCGAAAATTCCTGCAATTGACATTACTGGAAATCCACCGATCCTCTTGTTAGCGGGAGGCGGGAAGCTCTCGAAGGTGGCTTTCTTAATGAACGGGAAGACTGTTGCAGTCAACATTACTATGAGGTAAACTGATGTCCAAGCCACGATAGAGTTAACGTATGTTCCGAGGAAGTTGTACGCGGACGCTACAAGAAAGACAATCGCCCCAATTCCTGCAATTATGTTGGCTTTGAGCGGTGTGTGGAAGCGTTCACTGATGTCTGCAAATCCGGACGGAATGACGCGGTCAAAGGCTAGTGAAAACACCAATCTTGACGCGATGAAAGAGCACGAGACCATGAGTAGCAGTTCCCATGCTTCGGCTGACAAGAGCATGAATGCGTTGAGGGCTGCGTTATTGAACAAGATTCCGAAGAAGAGATTTGTGAAGGGAGGCGCAGGAAGCGGATAACCCGCTGCCCCTGAGAAGCCATAGAAAGCTGTTGCTTGTATGAAATTGAAACCAAAGACACCGTAAGTGACGAGGCCCATGAAATATGTAGAGACACATATGACGACGACGCCCAGACCCAGCGCTATCGGAATGGCTCTCATTGGTCTCTTAGTTTCTCCTGCGGTGTATACTGCGCTGTTCGGAAAAGCTAATGTTGCATACACGATTGGGAGGGCGGCAAGTGAGGCTGCCCAGCTGAAAGGTTCGATGAGGGCACCTCCTTGTGTCGCACTACTAATAATGCCTTGATATGACGTCGAGTAAAGCGCTGCGTAAGTGTTGAAGGCCGATTGGAAGGCTGCGTTCGAACTTGTGAGTAACATACCAACGTAGATGATCGGATATCCAATTAGAGCAATTGGCGACAAAACCATGAAGACTTTATGTAATGCACTTGTCGGGACCAATGTTAGAATGAAAGTTATCGCAATCAATACCAGTCCTATTGCTACTTGTAAGTTCGCATTAGTTCCAGTTATAGTTGCCCAGCTTGCTAAGCTAGGGCTGTTCATATTGTAACTCAGTACGGCGAGACCTGGTGAGAGAGCTGTCGTTACCGCGAACCACGCATTCTGGCCGTATGAGAAGATTGCGAAGAAGATCATAAAGACGAATGCGACGCCTGTTCCTAGTGGTGCTGAGAGCGCTCGACTAACGAAAACGTAGTCCCCTCCAGCTCGAGGCATGCCCATCGCCAAGAATGAGTATCCGATGACTATCGGGATGTCTACTAGCAGTCCGATTACTCCAACCGAAATTGCCATGTTCGCCCCGGGAAAGAGCCATGAACCCCACCCGAAGACAATGAAGGCCGCGACAGCAATGTTGTAGTAGGCTAAGGTGAACATCATTCCGTCGAACCATGTTAATGATCTGACAAGGCCGGTTGCATCACGAACGAACACCTTACGACTAACCGTCATCAAAATCACGTG
>Ga0326727_10012256_pt1 | contig 19578 bp, 18 predicted proteins | sample MB2enrmetagenome_FD_207643 | JGI IMG/M metagenome (GOLD analysis project Ga0326727, IMG submission 207643) | Lab enriched peat soil microbial communities from McLean, Ithaca, NY, United States - MB29MY | ecosystem: Environmental > Terrestrial > Soil > Wetlands > Peat | place: USA: New York...
ACGCCGTTGGTCAGCGCCACCTGCTCCGGCTTCAGGCCCAGGTGCGCGGCGACAATGGCTTCCACCGGCTCGCGTTCGGGATAGCGCGTGAGCGAGCCCGCAGAAACCGCCGCCAGCGCTTCACGAACCTTCGGCGAGCAGGCCAACGTGTTCTCGTTGAAGTCGAGGCGCAGTTTGTCGCGGCTGCCGAGCGGAGGGTGGTACTCCATCATGGCTTGCACGCGCGCGCGCGGCGCGGGTGAGATGGAGGGATCGGGGTTTCCCACACTTTCGTCCGAAAGCGGGCGAAAGGATGGGGCACGGAGCAAGGATTCAGACTTAGTCACGGCCGCTCCTTCGATTGAGTCTGATGCGGACCGCTTCGGCATGGCCGATCAATCCTTCGGCCTCGGCGAGCAGCGCGGCCTTTGGCCCGAGAGCGCGCACGCCTTCGGCCGAATACTCCTGCACGGTGATCAGCTTAACGAAATCGTTCACGCTCAACCCACCGCGCAAGCGCGCCATGCCGCCCGTGGGCAGCGTGTGATTCGGTCCGGAGATGTAGTCGCCCATGGGCTGCGCCGACCAGCGGCCCACGAACACCGAGCCGGCATTTTCCACCCACTCCAGATCGCTCGCCGCATCCACCGTCAGGTGTTCGGCCGCGAGCCGGTTCGTGATGGCGCGCGCCTCTTCCACGGAGGCCGCGACAATCACCAGGCCATTTCGCTTGAGCGCCTCGTGCGCCACGGCATTTTCGCGGCTGCGCGTCTTTGTCTCTGCGATGACCGCACGCGCCAGGTCCTCGCGCGTGGTGACGAATATCGCCAGAGCCTCGGGATCGTGCTCGGCCTGCGCTACCAAGTCACTGGCAATGGCGGCCGCGTTGCCGCGCTCGCTGGTGACCACGATCTCCGTCGGCCCTGCGAGCATGTCGATCGCGCAGTCAAACGCGACCAGCCGCTTGGCCGCGGTGACGTACAAATTGCCCGGGCCAACGATTTTGTCCACGCGCGGCAACGTAGCCGTGCCGTAGGCCAACGCGGCCACGGCATGCGCGCCGCCCAAACGATAGAACTCCTTGATGCCGAGCAAGTGGGCTGCAGCCAGAGTCTCCGGCGCGGGCTTGGGCGAAACCGCCACGATACGCTCGACGCCTGCCACCTGCGCGGGAATCGCCGTCATCAGCAGCGTCGAAGGCAATGGATGCCGTCCGCTGGGCACGTAGCAGCCGACCGAACCAAGCGGGCGCACGAGCTGGCCGGCGGTAAGACCGCGCACCGATGCGGTGCTCCACGATCTTGGCATCTGCCGTTTGGCAAATCCGCGAATCTGCGCCGCGGCCGTGCGCAATGCCTCGCGCAGCGGCGGGTCGAGCGCCTTCCACGCCGCGGCCATCTCTACAGGCGTCACGCGCAACTCGCCGCGTCCACTCAGCCCGTCGAGTTCTAGCGCGTAACGGAGCAGCGCGCGATCGCCGCGCCGGCGCACGTCGCCGACAATGCGCTTGACGGCGGGCAACACCGCGTCGAGCGCCGCGCCGCCGCGTTGTTCCAGAGCCGCCAGCGTCTCCGCCGCGGCCTGCGCGCCACGTCCTTTGGTCCGGATCAGCTTCATCGTTCCCTCAGGGGCTAAAGCCCCCTCTCTTTGTCGATCGTTCTCGGCACGACTGAAGTCGTGCCCTTTCACGGGGCCGGCTCTCACAAATGTCCAACCGCCGACCGGCTACAGCACCACCTTGTTCAGCGGGTACTCGACGATGCCGGCACCGCCCGCCGCCTTGAGCCGCGGAATCACGTCGCGCGCTACGCGCTCTTCGACGATGGTGTTCACGGCTACCCACTCGGAGTCGCGCAACTCGGAAACCGTGGGCGAGTTCAAGGCCGGCAGCACGGCCAGCACTGCTTCGAGATTCTCGCGCTTCACGTTCAGCATCAACCCTACCTGCGACTGCGCATCGATTGCGCCTCGCAGCATGGTGGCAATCTGGTCGATCTTCTGCCGCTTCCACGCATCGGCCAGCACGGCCTTGCTCGCGATCAGATGCGTCTCGCTCTCCGTCACGGTGTCGATGATCTTCAGATGATTTGCCTTGAGCGAGCTTCCCGTCTCCGTGACTTCGACAATGGCGTCGGCAAGCATCGGCGGCTTCACTTCGGTCGCGCCCCAACTGAACTCCACCTTCACGTTCACGCCCTTCGCGGCAAAGTAGCGCTTGCTGGTTTCCACCAGTTCGGTAGCAATGATTTTGCCTTCCAGATCCTCGGCCTTCTCGTAGCCGCTCGACTCCGGCACGGCCAGCACCCAGCGCACCTTGCGCCGGCTCTGCTTGGCATAGGTCAGCGAGGTCACGCTCTCCACGTCGAGCCCGCTCTCGACGACCCAGTCGATGCCGGTCAATCCCGCGTCGAGCACGCCATGATCCACGTAGCGCGCCATCTCCTGCGCGCGAATCAGCATGCACTCGATCTCGCTATCGTCGATCGACGGAAAATAGGAGCGGCCGTCGGCGTAGATGTTCCAGCCCGCGCGCTTGAAGAGCGCAATGGTCGCGTCCTGCAAACTGCCTTTGGGGATTCCCAGTCTCAGCTTGTTAGCCACGGCTCACCTCCGCGCTCGTCGCGATTGGTTTCGTAAAGCAGCTCACCGTGCCCTCGTGGCACACCAGCCCATCGCCCTCCACTTCCACGCGAAAGAGCAGCGCGTCGTTATCGCAGTCGGTCGCGGCCGAGATTACGCGCAGCCGGTTGCCGCTGGTCTCGCCCTTCATCCACAGCTTCTGGCGCGTGCGGCTCCAGAAGGTCACAAACCCGGTCTCCCGGGTCTTCTCGTAGCTGGTTGCATTCAGAAAGCCCAGCATCAGCACCTCGCCGGAGCGCGCGTCCTGCACGATTCCCGGTACGAGGCCATCCATTTTTTCAAAATCGATCCGTTCCACGGTTTCATTCCTTGGTTGAGATTTTGTGTAAAACATGAAAAAGCCCCCCAGCGTCATTCGCCGGCGGGCTTGGTTGCTTCTTTTCGATCTCTCTGGCCGCTTACTTCAGGCCATGGCAGTCCGCCGGCATGGATGTCCCATGATGATGGTGGTGGCCGTGATGGCGGAAGCTCTGCATCTGTTTCCAAGCTACGGGAAGCACGCCGCCCGTGTCAAATCTTTTCCTGCGAGTTGACCGGCATTCGGCCGCGGATTGGACCGCTTTGGATGCCGGAAGGATATCGCATTGTCATCCTGGTCCGAATCGCCGCGCGTTTGTTCAGATTTCGTTGACATTTGCCGGCCTTAAGACGTCGGATGGTAGAGTTGAGTTCTGCCGATTTCGCTCGAAAGCCTATGCCGAAAAACCCGCTTCGACCCCGCTCCCAATTCCCGCGCAGGATCGCTGTGCGCCTCTTTCTGATGGCTGTGCCTGCTTTGAGCGTTTGCATGCTCGCGCCGGCGCAGGAACCGGCGGCGCATCCTGCTGGCACCGGCGCCGCTTCCCTTCCCGATGCGCCTTCGCCACAGCCTTCCGCTTCCGACGACGTAACCATCCGCGGTACGCCGCGCAATCTGCTGCGCGATCAGGCAGCCATCTGGACCAGCCCTGCCAACGTCCGTGCGCGCGATCTCAGGTGGCTCCTGCCTCTTGCCGCGGCCTCCGGAGTCGCCTTCGCCACCGACCGGCACGCCATGACGCAGGTTGTCTCGCGCGATCCCTCGTTCAACCAGGCGAGCGTCGACACATCCAACGTGCTCACCGGCAGTTTGATCGCAGTCCCGGTTTTCGTCTATGGCTTCGGTCGCTCTCACAATGACGATCACGCAAGCGAGGCCGGCATTCTGAGCGGCGAGTCGATGGTGGATGGAGTCGTGGTCGAAGAGGCGCTCAAGCTGGTCTTCTGGCGCGAGCGGCCGAACGTCGATGACGCGCGCGGACATTTCTTCCAGGCGAATGCCGGCGCCGATTCATCCTTTCCGTCTACGCACAGCGTCGTGGCCTGGTCCGCCGCATCCGCGCTGGCTGCCGAGTACCCCTCGCATTGGACGCAATTCATGCTCTATTCCGCGGCAACCGGTGTGAGCCTCACCCGCGTGATGGGGCAGCAGCACTTCCCCTCCGATGTACTCGTGGGCAGCTCACTCGGTTGGCTCATCGGCCACAACGTGGTCCGACACCATCGCCACAAAAGCAGGGAATAGGGAGTAGCCAATAGGGAATAGACGCCGGGCTGCTCTGCGGCCTGCGGCTTCGTTGCTCCCTGGCTCCCCGCTTTTCTATTCCCTATTCCCTATTGGCTACTCCCTGCACTTATCGGATTGCGGCCGGAGAAGAATTTGCGCTGGTGCCAGTAGGGATAGACAGGCTCGACTTCGCTCGCCTGATCGAGAGCCGCCACCTGCGCCGCGGTCAGATTCCAGCCGGCAGCTCCCAGGTTCTGGCGCAACTGCTCTTCGTTGCGCGCGCCGACGATCACGGCTGAGATGGAGGGCCGCTGCAGGAGCCAGTTGAGCGCGACCTGCGGCACCGTCTTGCCGGTCTCCGCCGCCGCCGCGTCGAGGGCATCGACCACCTTGTACAAGTGCTCGTCCGGCATTTGCGGGCCGGCATCGGCGATCGAGTGCAGGCGGCTCACGTCGGGCAGCGGCTGACCGCGGCGGATCTTGCCGGTCAGGCGTCCCCAGCCCAGCGGGCTCCAGATCAGCGCGCCCACCTTCTGATCGAGCGCGAGCGGCATCAGCTCCCACTCGTACTCGCGGTTGAGCAGCGAGTAGTAGACCTGGTGCGCCACAAAGCGCGGCCAGCCGTAGCGGTCGGCCACGGCCAGCGACTTCATCAGGTGCCAGCCGGAGAAGTTCGAGCAGGCGATGTAGCGCACTTTGCCCTCGCGCACGAAGGTATTGAGTGTCTCCTGCACCTCTTCAATCGGCGTCAGCGCATCGAAGCAATGAAGGTGGTAGATGTCCACGTAGTCTGTGCCCAGCCGCCGCAGGCTGGCCTCGAGCGCGCGCCGCAAGTGATACCGCGAGGAGCCTTCGTCGTTCGGGCCTGGACCGGACGGGAATCCGGTTTTTGTGGAGATGAGCGCCTGGTCGCGTTTGCCCGCGAGCGCACGACCCAGGATCTCCTCCGAGCGGCCGTCGGAGTAGCCGTCGGCGGTATCGAACAGGTTTACCCCAGCTTCGAAGCAGATGTCAACGAGACGCCGCGCCTCTTCGACCTCGGTTTCGCCGAAGCCCTTGAAAAACTCATTGGTCCCGCCAAAGGTCGCGGTGCCGAAACTCAGTGCGGAAACTTTGAGGCCGGAGCCTCCCAGCAGTCGATATTCCATGGCTTTTTCGATGCGCTCCTCTATTGGTGGTTGCAGGTGCTCTGTGCCGCGCTTAATTCGGCCGCGGATTCACGCCCTCTTTTGCCAGCGCGCCGGATCGCGGCTGCCGTGGAAACAGGCGATGACGGTCAGCGTCTTGTCGGCCGCGATGACGAACATGAGTGCGTAAGGAAAACGGTGAAGCAGGGCGCGGCGGATGCTTTTGTAGACGACAGGAAATTGCCGGGGATTGGCGTTGATGCGCTGAACGACGGCATCAACAGCTGCACGGAAACGCCGTCCCAGGCCGGGAACCTCGTTCTCGTACCAGTCCTGCGCGTCAATCAACTCGGCGCGGGCGGCCGAGGTGAAGATCACCCGAACGCTACGGGCCGCGCTGCTCAAGCTCGGCCTTCAGAGCTACCCAGGTGATGCCGGCGCGCCGGTCCTGGTCGAGCGTTGCAAGGCGGTGGTCAAGCTCCGCCTGCTGCGCGGTCGTCAGGGGAAGCTGGCCGTCTTCCAGGCTGTCCCAAAGCTGCGAGATTAGCGCGAGGCGCTCCGGCGGGGTCAGGCGCACAAGCTCATCGTGAGTGAGCAATTCCATGTGTCGAGCATAGGAAAGAATGCGGGTAAAAGCAACCGGGGAAGGAAGCCGGCCTCAACTTTGGGCGGCGGTACCGCCGCCGCCTTGTTCCCTCGGTCCCTTGTTCCCTGCCATTTTTAGCAGTTCAGCACATCCTGCAACTTGCTCAGGGTGCGGTGCAGGTCCTTGTCGCTGCGCCGCTGCTCGTCGATCTTGGCGATGGAGTGCATCACGGTGGTGTGGTGCTTGTTGCCGAACTGGCGTCCGATTTCGGGCAGGCTCGCCTCGGTCATCTGCTTGGCCAGGTACATGGCGATCTGCCGCGGCACTACGACGTTGCGCGAGTTGTTTTTCTGTTTCAGGTCGCTCACCCTCATGCCGAACTGCTCGGCCACGGCGCGCTGAATGGCCTCGATGGTAATTTTGCGTACCTGCATGTCGATGAACTGCTTGAGGCACAACTGCGCCGCCGAGAGCGTGATCTCCATGCGGTTCAACCCGCACCACGCGATCAGCCGCACCAGCGCGCCTTCGAGCTCGCGCACGTTGGTGCGCACGTTCGAGGCCACAAACAGCGCCACATCCGTGGGCAAGTGCGCCTGTTCGCTCTCCGCCTTCTTGAGCAGAATGGCCACCTTGGTCTCTAGATCGGGCGGCTGAATGTCGGCGATCAGGCCCCACTCGAAGCGCGAGCGCAGCCGCTCCTCGATCTCGGTGAGCTCCTTGGGCGGACGGTCCGAGGCAATCACCACCTGCTTCATCGATTCGTGCAGCGCGTTGAAGGTGTGGAAGAACTCCTCCTGCGTGCGCTCTTTTTGCGAGATGAACTGAATGTCGTCGATCAGCAGCACGTCCACGGTGCGGAAACGGTCGCGGAAGCTGGTCATGCGATCGTTGCGGATGGAGTTGATCATCTCGTTGGTGAATTTCTCCGCGGAGGAATAGCAGATGTTCGAGGTCGGCTGCCTGCGCTTCACCTCGTGGCCGATGGCGTGCATCAGGTGGGTTTTGCCCATGCCCACGCCGCCATAGAGGAACAGCGGATTGTAGGCGCGCGAAGGCCGCTCGGCCACGGCCAGCGATGCGGCGCGCGCAAACTGGTTGCCGTTCCCGATGACGAAGGCGTCGAAGGTGTAGCGCGGATTCAGTTGCGCGGCGGTCGACCAGTCGAATCGCCCTTGCTCGGGCGCGCGCGTGGCTGGCGCCGGCGGCGCTGTGGGGGCGTGGCTGGGAACCGGCCCGAAGCCGCCGTCCCTGCGCTGCGGCGGAATTGACGGGTCGTCTTCCGCCGTGACAAAGCTCACGTCGTCGAAATCCAGAGCCTGAAGATCGATCGCTTCCTGAATCAGGTCGCCGTATTTATCGCCAATGTGCTGAAACTCGGGCGAGGGCACACGCACGTAGAGCGTGCGCCCTGCCGCATGGCTGAATCGAGTGGGTTTAAGCCAGGTTTCGAACGATTGCCGGATCACCTTCTTCTCGAGAGCCGACAGAATCTGGAGCCAGGGGTTGAGTGCCGTTGCCGGCGAAGTTGCAAATGCCATCGTACAATCCTTGCCTCGTCCGCCGGCTGCGCGCCGTGCGGTTCAATTCGAGTCTTCTGGCAACAGCCAACCGACACAGAAAGCTTTGCGCTCTCCGTTCATTTGCCGGCGACCGATTACCTGTCCGCAGCTGGTGTGCCCTCTAGATTCGACCCTGGGCGTTTATGAGTAATAAAAAGCCGTTGCGCAGATGTTGGAAACTGCAAATGAAATTTCTTGAACGGTCCCGATAGTAGCAACATCCAAGGCTTATTGCAATGCCTGTTTCACATTACTTTTCTGAGTGCCCTGCGAGTTGCACCAAGGTTGGTGAAAGTCGCTGCGCCGTGTGACGCAGCCATGAAGTTTTTGCAAAAATCCGCGACAAGACTTCGCCATCGAGCGTGGCGTAACCATCACTCCAGTCACCGCTGAACAATTACCGCTTCGCCGCCACGCCATCGCGCTGGATTCTCCACTCCGCCTACGATATACTCAAAATGCTGTTCTTACGCAGATTTTTTTGAGAAACAGGAGCGGGTCACGATGCCCAAACGCACATTTCAACCCAACCGCCGCAGCCGCGTGAAAAAACACGGCTTTCGGTCGCGCATGAAGACCAAGGCCGGCGCCGCCGTGCTCAGCCGGCGCCGCGCCGCGGGCCGCAAGCGCGTCTCGGTCAGCGCCGGATTCCGCGACTAGAGCGGTTCCAGAGTTCACTTGCGCTCTGCGCTTTATCGAAAAAGGTGGCGTTTCCTTCCACCCCAGAAAGCAAGGAACCGCTGTAACCCGCGGACCGCGCTGGTTTTCTCGCCGGAATGCGTCGCGCGATGGGGTCGTTCTTCCCGAGCTTTCCTCATGAACTCACATACCAGGCCTGGTCAACTCCATGCGCTGGGCCAATCGCTGGCGGGAGCGCGTCTGCGCAAGCACGCCGATTATCTTCGCGCCTACGCGGCTGCCCGCAAGCGGCACTCCGCGTCCATGAGCTGGTTCCTGGCCCCGCAGACGCCTGCCGGTCCGGATGCGGCGCGTCCGCCTGGGCCGCGAGTGGGCCTTACCGTGGGGAAGGTAATCGGCAAGGCGCACGAACGTAACCGCATCAAGCGCCGCATGAGGGAGGCGCTGCGCCGCCACGCCGGATTGCTGCCGGCGGGGTTCGATCTCATCTTCCATCCCCGCCGCAACGTGCTCACCATGGAATTTGCGCAACTTGAGGCGGAGATCGTGCGTATTCTTGAACAGGCCCGGGAACTGAGCTTGACCGAGGCCTCGCGCGGCGTCCAATCGCTTGCGGCCGCGCCCCAGACCCGCGTAACACCCGCATCATGACGCGCATTTTGCTTGCACTCATCGCTTTCTATCGCCGCTGGATTTCGCCGGCGCTGCACGCGGTGAGCAGCAGCCGGTGCAAGTTCGTTCCCACGTGCTCTGAATACGCGGCTATCGCCATCGCCACGCACGGCCCATTGCGGGGCTGCGGGCTTGCCGCGTGGCGGCTACTGCGCTGCCACCCGTTTACGCCCGGCGGATTCGATCCGGTCCCTCCGGCAAGCGGGCCTGTTCCAGCGGCGGCAGGCCGGCCCGTCCCGCCAGCCCAATCCGGCACGGATTGTGGCTGCGCACCGCCTGCGATGCCCCGCGAACCATTACCATAGAGAGAGCGGCCCCTGTGGCTGCCTTTTCCCAACGATAGGAAGTATCCTTTGCCCGAAATACAGAATCCCAATCTGCAATCGCAGGGCTCCGGTGGCGGCGGAGGCGACATGCGCTCCACCATGGCCTTCGTGCTCCTTGCCATGGCCGTCATCCTTGGCTACCAATTCTTCTTCGCGAAGCCGAGGACGGACCAGCAGCCGCCCGCGCAAACGCAGTCCCAGGCCGCCGCGCCACCTGTTTCCGCCGCGCCGGGCCAATCCCCGGCTGCCGCGGCGCCCGCACAGGCGCCCGCGGCCACGCCGCAAGTTTCGGCCTCGCTCGAGACCTACACCACGATCGAGAACGAGTTCTACAAGATCGTCTTCACCAACCGCGGCGCGCAGGTGAAGAGCTGGACCTTGAAGAAGTATTTTGACTCTACCGGCAAACCGCTCGACCTGGTGCAGGCGCAGGCCGCCGCCCGCTTCGGACTGCCGCTCGCGCTACTCACCTACGAGCCGGCGCTCACCACCGAGCTGAACGACGCGCTCTATCAGGTGAGCTACGGCGGCGCGCAACCCACGGCCACCGGCCTGCTGCTTGCGCCCACCGCGATCACCTTCCGCTACTCGGCCAACGGCATCGATGCCGTCAAGACCTTCCGCTTTGACTCGAGCTACGTCGTCAACGTCGAAACTCAGGTGACGCGTAACGGCGCTCCGGTGCGCGCGCTTGTGGAGTGGCCCGCCGGCCTGGGCGACATGGAGGAGCTCCATCAGACCTCCATGCTGCGCGGGCAGATGCCCACTCCCTCTTTCTTCGCCTGGTCGCTCGACGGCCGGCAGGACGTGCAGACTGCCTCCAAAGTCAGCGGCAATAATACGCTGGAAGCGCCGTATCAGTACGCAGCCGTCATGGATCTTTACTTTGCCGCCGCGTTTCTGCCCGAGGTCCCCGACCGCGCCACGGTTGTTACCCTGCACAACGCCATCGAACTGCCCGCCGACCCCAGCGATCCGAACGGCAAGAAAACTTCCGCCGATGTGCTCGGCATCGCCGTCGGCGACACCAGCGGCGATACCCGCCTGCGCTTGTTTGCCGGCCCCAAGGCCACCGAGCTCCTCAAGTCGATCCACACCATGGGCGCCGACGGCAAACCCGACGGTCCCGGGCTCGAATCGCTTATCCAGTTCGGCAGTTGGCTGGGAGTCATCGCCAAGCCGCTCTACTACGCACTGCGCTTCCTGCGCAACTTCATCGGCGCCGGCGAGTACAGCTGGGGCTGGGCCATCATCATGTTTACGGCCGCATTCACCCTGGCGTTCATCCCCTTGCGCTTCATGATGATGAAGTCGTCGCTCAAAATGATGCGCATCCAGCCCAAGCTGGACGCCATCAAGAGCCGCTACGCGAATCTCAAGGCAAACGATCCCAGAAAGATGGAGATGCAGCAGGAGCAGATGGCGCTCATGAAGGCCGAGGGCGTCAACATGTATGGCAGCTGCCTGCCCATGCTGCCCCAGCTCCCGCTGTTCTACGGCTTCTTCCGCGTTCTCTACAATGCCGTCGAGTTGCGCCAGGCGCACTGGTTCTGGTTGCCCGATCTCTCGCAGCCCGATCCCTCGCACATCCTGCCGTTGCTCATCATCGTCACCATGTTCCTCACGCAGTACATCACGCCCACACCCGGCATGGATACCATGCAAAAGAACATGATGGCTTTCATCATGCCCATCTTTATGGGTAGCTTCCTCTGGCACTACGCTTCGGGACTGGCGCTCTACTGGGCGACGGGCAATGTGTTGAATCTCGCGCTGCAGATCTTCATCAACCAGTCGAGTTACGGCAAGGAGATGCACGCCATTGCCGCGCGACGAGCCGCCAAGAAGGCCGGCGTGAACCCAAAAACCATCCAGGGCCGGCGGTAAGACCAAGATCTCCGTGCCCCATCCTTTGCGCGCTGGCCGGGGCCCCCACGGACAGGTCTTCGTCCGTGGGGTGGTTGAGCGGAAAGGTTGGGAGACCACGCGCAGGGGTGAGAGAACACAAACGGCAGACTTCTCCTCTCCGCCGTATTCCCGCCCACGGCCCTGCTCTGCCATACTTTTCTTATGTCATTAGTGAAAGAACTGCTGCGCCCGCTCGCCGAAGAGGGAACGGCCCTCACGCGCGAGCAGGCAGCCGAAGTCCTCGAAGAAATCCTCTCGGGCCAAGTGCCGGAGGTGGAAACCGCCGCCATGCTGGCCGTCCTGGCCACGCGCGGCGAACAAGCGCCCGAGCTCACCGGCTTCGTCGACGTCATGCGTCAGCGTTCCGTGCCATTACCCTTTGAGCCCGATGAGCGGGACCAACTGGTGGACTGCGTCGGCACCGGCGGCGGCGGGCCGCAAACTTTCAACATCTCCTGCGGCGCTGCGCTGGTGGCCGCGGCCGCGGGCGCCAAAGTGGCCAAGCACGGCAATCGCGCCGTCACATCGCGCTGCGGCGCGGCCGACGTGCTCGAAGCCCTCGGCGTGCCCATCGAGCTCGAGCCTGCGCTGGCCGTCGCATGCCTGCGCGAAACCGGCTTCGTCTTTCTCTACGCGCAGCTCTATCACCCGGCCATGAAGGCGCTCGGCCCCCTGCGCCGCGCTCTGGGCTTTCGGACGATATTTAACCTCGTCGGCCCGCTCACCAACCCGGCCCACGCACGCAATCAGGTGATCGGAGTCCTCGCGCCCAGCCGCGTTCTCCTCGTCGGCCGCACGCTGGCCGCGCTCGGCGCCAAACGCGCCTTCGTCGTCCATGGGAACGATGGCATCGACGAGCTCACCACCACGGGCGAGTCGGTCGTCGCCCGCGTCGAAGAGAATGCGGAAGGCAAGCCGGAGCTCAAAGCCGCGCGCATCACGCCGGAGATGGCCGGCCTGGAGCGCACCACGCTCGATCACTTCATCGGCGGCGACATTGAGACCAACAAGGCGCTGCTCTTGGAGGTCCTCACCGGCCTGCCCGGCGCGCGCCGCGACATCGTGCTGCTCAACGCCGCAGCTGTGCTCGTGGCCGCGGGCCTGACCGACGACCTCAAGCAGGGCGTAGCCATGGCCGCCGAAGCTATCGACTCCGGCCAGGCCGCCGCCACCCTCGAAAAGCTCCGCCAGTTCGGCGCGAAGCACGCGCCAAAGCAGTAGGTAATCCAATCGAATGCGGGAGTGGTAATCTTGCTCCCGTTAGATCGGAGGAACGGCCATGGTACGTAAATCGCTGATCATTTGTGGTCTCATATCCGTCACCGCTTGGCTTAATTTGGCCTCGGCCCAAACCATCCAGATCAACCGCGAAAACAAGACCATCGCCATCAGCACCACCGACGAGGCCACGGCGACCGCCGATATCGCAGCTATCACCGTCGGCTACGAGGTGTATGCCTCGAATCCCGACACCGCGTATACGGATGGGGCAAAGATATCCCGCACCGTGCTCGACGCACTGCACAAAGTCGGAATCGAAGATAAAAGCATTGAGAGCAACAACCAGGGCGTCGAACGAAACACGGATTTCAACGACAAGGACACACCTGAGCAGCGCGCGCAGAAGCAGTTCGTGATGCGGCAGTCGTGGGTGGTCAGCGTGCCCCCGCAATCTGCCGCCGAAGTAATCCGCGTCGCCGTAGCTGCAGGTGCAAATCAGACCGGCGCCATTGACTGGCAACTTTCGGATCGCAAGTCGCTTCAGGCGAGGGCCGCGGCGAATGCGCTCGTAAAAGCGCAGATTGTCGCGAGCCAGATGGCGGATGGACTGCACGTCAAGCTGGGCGCGCTGATTTACGCGAGCAACGAGACGCCAACCGCGCGGATCTTCTTCAAATCCTCTCAACTCCAGACCGTCACAGTAATGGCGGAGGCGACTTCCGCCGTGCAAAGTCTGCCGCCGCTGGAAATCCGCCCTCAAACCATCCGCGAAGAAGCCACCGTCTACGCCGTCTTCGCCATCGAGTAGTTGTCCACTTTTTGAAAGCGGATCGGCCCGGCAGCATCGCTTCCGGAAAAGCTGGCGTCTAACACTGTCAAGCCGGGGCAGGTCGACGGAGCGTGGTTCAGGAGAACCACGCTACAGCCGGCCGGGAGGCCGGCGCTACAGGGCGATTTTCGATGCCGGGCGAGATTGCGCTACAGCAACCCCGAGCGGCGCATCAGGCGTTGCGAGAGCATCCACGCGCCCCAGGAAACCGCGAGCGCCAGCACCACCCATCCGGCCTCTTCGAGTTGCAGCAGCACAGTAGCCGGAATCGGAGGCGGATTCTGCGCGAATTCGCGCATCGCGGGCCATGCCGATCGCGCCGCCTGCCACGCGCCCCAGCCGATCACGCCCGCCGCGAGCACCAGCCCCGGCGCCATGCGCATCCACGGAAAAGGAATCGGCGCCGGCCGAGCGGCCTCTTCGCGCACGCGCTCCATCACTGTGGCCGCGAAGCCGGACGAGGGCACAAGCTCCTCCTCAGCCGCCAGAATGCAGTCGATCGCCGCCAAATGCGATTCGGGCCGGCCTTCGGGATTCGCCTTGCGATCCCCCTTGCGATCCCCCTTGCGATCCGTGGTGTGCTTCATTCGAGTGCCTCTCTTCCCGCAGGCAGCACCGCGCTTGCTACGGTCGCGCCAGATTCGTTCAAGTGCGGAAATCGCTTGCGCAACAGCGCGCGCCCGCGGGCCAGCCGCGCTTTTACTGTTCCCTCGGGCAGCCCCATGGTGTGCGCCGCCGCGCTCACGTCCATCTCATGAAAGTAGTAGAGAACCACCGGCTCGCGGTAGCGCATGGGCAAGGCCAGCACCGCCCGCCGCAGTGCTTCGCACCGTCTTTGTTCCACAATTGCCTCGTATTGATGGGCTGCGCCGGCCGGCTCCGCAATCTCTTCAAGCGGCGCATCGACCGTGGGAAATCGCTTCAGTTCGGAGCGGTAGACATTCGCCGCCAGGGCAAACAGCCATGTGGAAAAGCTCGACTCGCGCCGCCACTGGGCCAGCCCGCGCCACGCGCGCACAAAGGCCTCCTGCGCCATCTCCTCGGCCCGGAAGCGGTCGCGGCAATAACGCCACGCCATGTTCACCAGCGGTCCCTGCCAGCGCCGCACGATGCCCTCGAAGGCCTCCGTCTCCCCGGCCAGCACGCGGTCGGCGTCGGCAACATCGATGGCATCGGCGATCAATCTGTCCGGTGCGCTCGTCGCTGTTTGGGTCACGGGATCGTTCTCCGCAGGGTAAGACAATCCGATTCGCGGTGTGGTTGCATTTTATTCCCCAACCGTGACCTGGAAAAAATGCAACCGGAAGCCGCACCGCCTTGTCTTACCGTTCGCATGGGGAAGAAAGACCTCTCCAGCCACTTTTCAGGAGGATTCCATGACACACCTTGCACTCATGCTGTTCGACGACTTCTACGGTATCGGCCTTTGGATGTTTCTCTCCATCGGCGCCGTATCGCTCTTCGTGGTCTTCATCCCCACCGTGCATTTCCTCGACTCCCGGCGCAAGGAGCGCGAGGCCTTTTACAAAGCCGAAACCCTGCGCCGCATTACCGAGTCTTCGAGCGACGGCGCCAAGGCCGCCGCGGAGCTGCTGCGCGACGAAGCCCGCCGCGAAGCGATCAAGATGCGCGAAGGGCTGAAGATTGGCGGCCTCATCTGCATCGGCGTGGGAGTGGGACTGATCATCTTTCTCCGCGTACTGCTGGGGTCCGGTGGGGTGCCGAACGGCGGCGCCGGTTCGGCCTATCTTTGCGGACTTATCCCCGGCTTCATCGGCGTCGCCATGCTCATCTATGTTTACTTTCTCGCTGGGCCTGTCGAGTAGACCTCGGCAGCGAATCGGTGCGCGGCGATGGGCCATTCCCAGCGCCGCGCGCGCATCGGACTTCGACCGCCTCCGGCGATTGACTTGCCGGCCGCGAGCGACGACAATAAGAGAGTTGTCCCCGCCTTGTGGGCCTGTGGCGCAGTTTGGGAGCGCGCTTCCATGGCATGGAAGAGGTCGTCGGTTCGATCCCGACCAGGTCCACCAATCAATCCAATAATTTAGCTAGGGCGAACGTTCAAAGGCAGGGCGTTTGTGTCATGGTTTGTGTCATAACCCGCCGTTTTGGTACTTGCGGCAAGGGTTTCCATCGCTGCGCGCTTGGCTTCCATGCGGACGTGGCTCTACCGCTCCAGCATCCGGCGGCTGACGTGTCCGGCAATCGCCATGATAGTCGAGTCTGCCGCCCCGCTTTCGGCAAGGGACGTGATAGCACAGTGCCGCAGATCGTGGAACCGGAAGCCGGGAAGCCCCGCTTTCTTCGTCAGAGTCCGCCATGCCGTCCGCCAGCTATGGACGTGCGTTGTCGGGTCAAACTGGGTGACGTTGTAGCCGAGGACCTTTTTTCCGCTGAAAGTGAACTTCGGAACGAACGCGGCAAAGACGTAATGCGACGGTTCCACCGGGACAAAAGATTCCGCCCGCGCACGTAACCTTGCCAAGGCAGAGCAAGCAACATCCGTCCGGGGGATGACCCGGACTCCCGCCGCGGTCTTCGATTTGCGAACTGTCAGGGTGCGGTCGAAAAAATTGACATCGAACCATTGCAGTCCCTTCATCTCACAGCCCCGCGCGGTCGTATTCAGCCAAAGGATTGCTGCAAGGTAGGCCGTCTCCCACTCCGGCCGCATGACAGCAGTTTTGAGCAGTCGCTGCTTGTCATCCTCAGTCAATGCTTTGCCGATGGTAGACGGCTCTTTCAGGGGGCGTATATCGTCAGCAACACGTGCCCAGAGCTTCGCCCGATTCAGGACTCGGCGCAAAATGCCCAGCTCGGCGTTCAGGGTTGCCGGACCCACGTTTTGCTCTGCCCGCCATGCCCTGTATTCGATGATTCGCTTGGCGGTTCGATGGCAGGCCGGTCGTGGCCACCCGCTTCGTTCGTGCGTGCCCGAAAGGTCATGTAGATGACCTGGAATGGAGACAATTCGCGCACGGAGCTGAAACGCCTTGTCGTCAAAGACTATGGCTTGATGAACGTGGCACGGGTGGGGATCTGGCTGATCTCGTCATAAGATGCGAATGCGGCCAGGCGTCGTGTAGTCTCCATGAGGCGACGCAGATTGAATTGAACCCACTAAAAACGTGTAGCGGCGCACGACCCTGGCTTGGACGGAACACCAATGAGGACTGCAAACTTCCGAGTCGCCTACTAATCCGTACAGCATCGAACGCGTATTTCCCCCAAGTAGTGAGCGTACTTTCGCTGCCTGATCGCGGAAACGCGGTGGAGACAGCCGTTAGAAAGCTCTGGGACGATCTGCAGATTGTCGACAACGCCGGAGAACTAGCACTTCTGAAGAGGAAGCCGAAGATTGTGGAAGGTCTCGCCCCATTCGCTGATGATGAGGTACTTCGTGCGATAGATGCGGTCAAAGGCGGCAAGGCAGAAGAGAAATCCGTCAAACAGATAGAATTGGAAGCTTTGCTCGGAGCACAGGAGGGGTTTGGCGACGACGTGCCGATCGATCCAGACTTTCACGCTCGGCGCTTGCCGGATGGAGCTTGGCGGTTCTCAAAACGCAGCGACGGCATCGAAGCTGTAATACAGGTCCACCGGTTACGCGAAGTTCTCGCTTTGGTCGGATTTACAAGATTCGAAGCGGTGACGCCGGATATCAACGGTGAATACGAGACCGATGTCGAGCGCGCACAGATCGCGTTAGAACCAACTTGGTTCCCTGCCGTCGAGAACCCCGGTGAGGGACTGTTCGTCCAGATTAGTGCGCCAACTGTAACGAGTTGGCTTACGAGACCTTCCGTAAGCCAACGTCTTTTTGCACTCGCATTGGGACACAAGCGCTGGGGAGAGAACCGAAAGAGCAAGCGCCCATTCCCCGGCGGGCCCTACGTGCTGTTGCACACGCTCTCGCATCTGCTTATCCAATCACTCTCTATGCGTTGCGGCTATCCCGCAAGTTCCATTCGAGAGCGGGTGTATGCGGATCCCGAGTCTCAACACTTCGGCATCCTTCTCTACACAGGCAGTCCCGATGCAGAGGGAACCCTCGGAGGTCTTGTGCAGCAGGCGCGCCATATCGAGGATCATCTCGCGCAGGCGCTTCGCACGGCCGCCCTCTGTTCGAACGATCCGGTTTGTGCCAACCATGTGCCTGGCGAAAGCTTGGAGAGCCGCTGGCTCCATGGTGCTGCGTGCCACGGCTGTGCGTTAGCGGCCGAGACTTCATGCGAAATGCGGAACGACTATCTGGACCGTGCGCTCGTTGTTCCGATACTCGGCGTTCCCGACGCTGCATTCTTCGGAGGGGTCTCATGAGCGACGTCCTGCTTGACCTCCCGTCCCATCTCCGCGATCGTTTGGTAAATGCTCTCGAGTCCGGCCTTCTAGGTCCATCACCCACCCCCTCATCACTGAGCTCGGTACTGGGGAATCGAGAGGAAGTGAAGCACATTGCAGATTCGTTGCTTGAGCTCGGGCGGCTTGGGATCTCAGGGCCGGCCGCTGCTGCCTGGCTTCGGACGGTTGAGCGAGCTGCATCGAGGGCTCGGAAGCCCGACCTAGTGTGGTCCGGCCCCGAAGTCTTAGGCCTTCACGCTCGGGATACCAGACGGGTCTACGAAGAGTTGCTGGGATCTGCAGAACACTCGATCTGGGCGAGCACATTTGCTTTTTTCGACGGCCCGAAGGCGTTCGATGTACTGGCCCGGCGCATGGAAGCAACGCCTGCGCTCCACGTCACACTTCTTTTGAACATCCAACGTAAAAGGGGTGACACAACTGCTTCAGAAAGCTTAGTACGGGCATTTGCAGATCATTTCCGGAAGACGGACTGGCCCGGGTCGTCACGTCCTCGCGTGTTCTACGATCCACGCGCGCTCGATGTAGAAGGCCCCGGCGGCGTTCTTCATGCAAAGGCCGTTGTCGCCGACGATGAAGCAGTATTCATCACCTCGGCAAACCTCACCGAGGCTGCCTTGGACAGAAATATCGAGCTCGGAGTTCTGATTCGCGACCGCGCATTCGCTCTGACCATCTGTGGCTATTTTCAAACTTTGATCGATCACGACCTACTCAAGCCGCTGCCTTTAGCGTGACTGGAACCGAAGCTCGCTTGCCATTTAAGGAGTGACTGGAGCATAACCTAAGTCTGTGGCTGGTTCTGGCTTCAGTCTACGCGTGGACTGAATCGAAGTCGCGTCTTTGCGGGGAAGGGATTTAACTATTCGAGCCGTGCCAGCACTTCACCGATGGTCCAGACGTGACCGGCGGTGCCGGCCTACATCGCGGACGTTCCGGGCAGTGTTTGACGCGCGCGACTTTCTAGCCGCGGGATTCTCCAGGGGAAAGCGAAAGGTGTGTCTGACAGCCATCCTGATTGCGGGTGAAGTGGCTATATGCTCACAATCAGGCCAGATTCGCGGTCACATGGGCGTCTTCCATTACCGATTCTCCGAGACCGGCTGAACAAACGTTGATTCTGGATTGCCGGAGGCGCCTTCCCGCGATGGTCCCAGCGGCATAAACCATTACGCCTGTTTACTGCTCCAGTAATCTCAGAGTAGCCGACAACTTCGGCCGGAACGCGGGGCATCTGGCCACAGTTCGGCTCGATGAGTGACTCGGGCCGTTTGTGTCAACTGAGCTCCCGGTCGACGTTTTGGACCCCATCGGGATGGAACTGACCGTCTCGGCTTTTTCTGCGTAGATTGTTGCTCTTGCCGCATGTCCAAGGATTCGTCTTGTGTCAGATGCAATGTCCGCGTTGCCCGTTATGCCGGAGGAGTGAGTCGAGAGAGTCCGGCAGCTTCTTGGATGCGCGTGCGCCGGGTTCGTATAGCAGGACAGCAAGACGCGTCACAACGGATGCGTTGAAACCGTTTGGTCGACAAGATGTGCGAATGCCGGATTGGAACGCAGCTTGTCGAAGGCCGGTTCAACGGCAAGATAAACCAACCATCCGCTGCGGCGGGCGCGTGCTCGCTCAAGCAGCATCATCGCCTTATCAGCGTCGCCGGCCATTGCATACAGCTTGGCTTTATCGTAGTCGGAGTAATACGGTGCTGCGTCGGGCTTTTCCGTCTCCGCAACGATGGTGCGCAACACCTCAGGGTAACCACCCTGCGCATAGGCGTCAGCCAGTGCTTGCGCGATTTCCGGATGTCCGGCTGCGATGTAAAAGCCCTGACGCGCATGAAGCGCCTCCTGCCACAGCCCCTTCTGCTCGTAGGCCCACGCCAGCTTCATCTCGGCGGTCTGGAATCCGCCGTCCAGTTTCAAGGCCTTATGGTAACTCTCAATGGCTGCGCCGTAATCGCGCGCAAAGTAGCTTACCCACCCGATATTGGTGATGATGATGGGGGAAACCGGATCAAGTTCCTCAGCCTGGCGTAGTTCGTTGTGCGCTTCATCGAAGCGTCCACGCGAGGTCAGAAACATACCATACCAATGGTGCGCGGTAGCATTGTTCGGGCCGAGGTCCAGCGCTTTGTGAAATTCGGACTCTGCTTCAGGGAACTTCCACTCGTAGCGCCACAAGCTGAATGCAAGCGATGCGTG
>Ga0326727_10012257_pt1 | contig 19577 bp, 15 predicted proteins | sample MB2enrmetagenome_FD_207643 | JGI IMG/M metagenome (GOLD analysis project Ga0326727, IMG submission 207643) | Lab enriched peat soil microbial communities from McLean, Ithaca, NY, United States - MB29MY | ecosystem: Environmental > Terrestrial > Soil > Wetlands > Peat | place: USA: New York...
TGTGTATAAATCGCCTATTTTTACAAGTGTAAAATTTGTCACTCCGTTTTCTGGTATTGAAAACGCAAGATTCTTATATTGAACAGATGTATTTGTGGCATTCAACGAGGTGTTTAGACAACTAATCCATCCAACAGTATCTGAATTACTAATAAAATACCAATTTCCATATTGTTTTAGCACTACTTCTTTTCCATAAGGAATAATGTCAACTATTTGAGAGTAAACATTGCTTGAAACATAAACAAACTGGTTATCTTTTAATAGGATCGTTATATTCGATAGAGAAGAAACCAGACTCTTTTCATTATCGTGTGTCACAGTATTCTGATTTGTAACTATCTTTATATCAATTGATACGTCTTGTGAATATAAAGCACTAATATTTAACATATAAGCTGATAATATGGCAATGGCCGTAAGGGGCAGCACTCTTGGATACATATAAAATCCTTCCTCGGTGTTTTGCTATAAAAAGGATTTAAGATCATTGATCGTTTGTGTTGTCAAAATATTTCAACAACACGTTTGCAGAAGAAGCCCGATTCTACGTGGAAAATGGCATCAAAGCCCTTTCCCGCTTGGGCTATACCAATTTCTAGAGCTATAACCGGATACATGATGACACAAATTTGGGAAAAAGACAAAATCTGGAAGGATTTTCTGGAAAGGTGTCGGACTTTGTCCGAATATGCCACCCTTTTCAAAGAATCAAATTTCCGAAAAATAGCTCTTTCACCGGTATTTTCAACCCTTTCAATACAGATAATTCAACTACACCTTCAGGCTCCACAATAAAAAACACCTCGACCGCGAAGGGCCGGGGTGTTTTTTTATCGATAGTCGAAGTTTTCAGATCGCGGAAAGCGCCCCGTCGAGGTCGCCGAGAATGTCGTCGATGGTTTCAATGCCGATGGAGAGGCGAACCAGATCCGGAGTAATGCCTCCCGAAGCTTGATCCGCCGGTGAAAGCTGGCTGTGCGTAGTCGTAGCGGGATGGATCGCAAGGCTCTTGGCGTCGCCGACGTTCGCCACGTGGCTGAAGATCGAGAGCTTCTCGATGAACTTCTGCCCCTCCTTCACGCCGCCCTTCACCCCGAAAACCACCATTCCGCCGAATCCCCGTGTAAGGTACTTTTTCGCGACCGCAAACGAGGGATCTCCCGGAAGGCCGGGATAACGCACCCAGGAAACCTTGGGGTGCGCGGCGAGATGCTTCGCGACGGCCATTGCGTTCTGCGAGTGACGCTCCATCCGAAGCGCGAGGGTTTCCAGCCCCTGGAGAATCATCCAGGAGTTGTCGGGCGCGAGGCAGGCGCCGAGGTTGCGCAGAGGCACCAGCCGGAGCCGCATGGCGAAAGCTATGGAAGAAAGCGGTCCGAGGTCGGTAGCGAAACGGAGGTCGTGGTAACTCGCTTCGGGCTCTGTGAACTGGGGAAAACGGGGGCTGTTCCAGTTGAACTTGCCGCTGTCGATCACGATCCCGCCCAGTGCCGTCCCGTGTCCGCCCATCCACTTGGTCAGCGAGTGGATCACGATGTCCGCACCGTGTTCGATCGGCCGGAGCAGGTAGGGTGTGGTGAACGTGCTGTCCGCAAGGAGCGGAACGCCGTGTGCGTGTGCCTCGTCGGCGATGGCGCGGATGTCGGCCACGTCCAGCGAGGGATTGCCGATGGTCTCTACGAAGACGGCGCGCGTTTTTTCGTTAATCGCGCGGCCGAAGGCTTTCGGGTCTTTCACGTCCACGAAGCGCGTGGTGATGCCGAACTGCGGCAGAATGTCGTGAAACATCGTCCAGGTGCCGCCGTAAAGGTTGTTCGCCGAGACAATTTCATCGCCGCCGCGAGCGAGGTTAATGATCGCATAATGGATGGCGGAGGTGCCGCTCGATATGGCCACGGCCGCCGAGCCGCCTTCCATGGCCGCTACACGCTGTTCGAGGCTGTCGTTAGTGGGGTTGCCCAATCTCGTATAGATGTTCCCGAGTTCCTTGAGCGCGAAGAGGTTCGCGGCGTGTTCGGTGTCTTTGAAAACGTAGGCGCCGGTACGATAGAGGGGGAGCGCCAGAGAGCGGGTATCCTGGTCTACCTGGCGGCCGGCGTGAAGCGATATCGTCTCGAAACCCGCTTTGGATAAGTCGATAGACATGGCAGCCTCCTGTTAAAATATTGTCTGATGTCACTCGCTCCCGGCCCCCTTTCTCATCAGCCCTGATATGGCTTCATCAAGAGAAGGAGTCGTTGTCCCCTCTTGATATTTTCAACGAAATATTTGCGTTGAAAATTCTCCTTATTTGCGGTGCGCAGCACCGGAGAAAGGGCTGGGGTGGAGTCATCAAAGCTTCCCGGCAAGCCGCCATCCTTGGCGGCTTGGAGAAGGGAGTAAGTCCGGTAATGCTTTCAAGAGTTCGTTTCCTCGAAAAGCCAGGTGGAAAGGTAGCGTTCTCCGGTGTCGCAGGCGACGGTGACGATGGTCTTACCCCGGTTCTCCGGCCGTTTCGCGAGTTCCAGAGCGGCCCAGATGTTCGCGCCTGAAGAGATGCCCACCAGCATGCCTTCTTCCTTCGCCGTCCTGCGCGCGAACACCCCCGCATCCTCATGATGCGCAAGCAAGATTTCATCGACAATCTTCATATTCATGATGTCCGGAATAAAACCCGCCCCGATTCCCTGGATCTTCTGGGGTCCCGGCTTACCGCCCGACATGACCGGCGAGTCGGCGGGTTCCACGGCTACGACCTTCACTGCCGGATTCTTCCGTTTGAGGACTTCGCCCACTCCGGTCAGCGTGCCGCCGGAACCGACGCCCGCCACGAAGATGTCCACCTTGCCGCCCGTGTCGCGCCAGATTTCCTCGGCGGTGGTTTCCCGGTGGATCTCCGGGTTCGCGGGGTTCCGGAACTGGTTGGGCATGAACGAGCCGGGATTGGCGGTATGGAGTTCTTCGGCTTTACGGATCGCGCCGGGCATCCCTTCCGGTCCCGGGGTCAGAACGATCTCCGCGCCGAAAATCCGGAGCAGCTTGCGGCGCTCGACGGACATCGTGTCCGGCATCGTCAGGATAAGGCGATAACCGAGCGATGCAGCCGCGAAGGCAAGCGCGATACCGGTATTTCCGCTGGTGGGTTCGATGATAAGCCCGCCGGGATGGAGGTCCCCGCTCTTTTCGGCCGCATGGATCATGGCGAGGCCGATACGGTCTTTCACGCTGGAGAGCGGATTCATGAACTCGGCCTTCAGCAGCACCTTCGCTCCGAGACCGGCGCCCAGCCTGTTCAACTGAACGAGGGGCGTATTACCGATGAGTTCGGTGACGCTTTGAAAAAGAGCCATGGTACCCTCCTTGACGTTTCAGGCATTCTGTATAGTTGCATTGCATAATCAACGGAAAACGGAAAGCGGCGTCAGATATCGAAAACCAGCTTGCCGGAATCCCGATTGTACCAATCCACCAGATCCGCGAGTGTCACCCCGCCCAGCGTTTCCCGAATGCGTGATGCGAGTATATCCCAAAGCTTCCGGGTGGTGCAGTCTCCGATCTTATCGCAATCGTTGGTGTCCAGACAATCCACGGGGTTGAGCGATCCTTCCAGGGACTCCACCACCTCGAGCGCCGTGATACGCCGCGGCTCTCGGGCAAGATAGTATCCGCCCTGCGCTCCGCGTATGGAGTTGAGCAAACCGCTGCTCTTGAGCTGGATGACAATCTGCCCGAGGTATTTCTCGGAGATGGATTCCGCTTTCGAGATTTCGGAAAGCTGCATCGCGCCCTGTTCCGCATGAATCGCCAGACGCACCATCAGCCGCAGTCCGTACCGAGAGCGGGTAGAAAATTTCATGGAAGCCCTCATCACTAACGAATTAGAAAAATAGATCGAATTAGTAGAGATTGATTATAGACCCCGTAGCGCGGTTTGTCAAGAACGGGTTTTCCGGTGTTTATTTGCCGATTGGTCGAGGTTTGCAGAAGGGGACAGGATTTTCAGGGATATTCCGGGTATCCGCCTTCAAAATCCCGCATCATCCTGCAGAATTGGGATCAGAATGATAAATCTATCCGGTAATTCTATCCCATGAGAAATCATGCGTATCGTTTTTGGCAATTGAAATCTATTTGCCGGTTCAGATGACTTCGGGGATTTTCAGCGTAAATTCCGCTCCCTTCTCCGAATTACGGACCGAAATGCTGCCGTTGAAATTCTTTTCCAGAATGTTTTTCACGATATACAATCCGAGTCCCGTTCCCTGTAATTCGGCTTTCGTGCTGAAATATGGCTCGAATATCTTTTCTATGATCGAATCCGGAATACCGCCGGCGTTGTCATGGAACCGTATCATGCTATTGCGGTTTTCAGCGAGAAGTTGGATACGGACTTCCGGATTCTGGATATTCCTGTTCCGGAAAGCATCGCACGAATTGTTGGAAAGGTGCAGGAAAACCTGAATCAGCTCCTTCGGCTGGCCGTAAAGGTATGTCTCCCGGTCGGTCAGGTCTTCGAAATGATAGTCGATGTTACCTTCGATGAACATGGATTCCATCAGCCGGAGCGCGTCCCGGATGCAGTCCCTCGCGCTGAAACGGCTCCGACCGGGATCGATGACGAGGAAACTCCGGAACGTGTTGATGGTGTCAGACAATTCTTCGGCGATTTTTGTTCCCATCTGGACAGATTCATGGATATAGTTTTCGTCAAGCTTGCTGTACTTATAATGGACTTCGAAAAGCTGGATGATGAGGGACAGGATATTGAGGGGCTGGCGCCAATGGTGCGCGATGCTCGACAGCATTTCGCCCATCGCCGCGAAGCGGGCCTGCTGGACCATCATCGCTTCCTTTTGTTGAATCTCCTCAATCTTCTCGCTGACTTTCTGCTCCAGGGTATCGTTGAGCTCCTTGAGCTTGTTCTCAGCAGCGATCCTGACGGTAACTTCCTGTCGCAAGTCAAGGATAACACGGTTCAACTCGGATAGCATCCGGTTGAAAGCCTTGGCCAGGGATTCCATCTCCCCTTTCATCGTATCCGTGATCCGGATCTGGTAATTCCCGTCCGCCACTTTCAGGGCGTAGGAAGTGAGTTTTTCGATGGGTTTGGTGAGAAAGGTGGCAAACTGGTAGGAAACCAGGAATGCGATCAGAAGAAACGAAACCGTGGAGGTGAGCATGATCAGCCAAATCAGGTTGATTTTCCGGTTCAAGTCGTACAGGGAATTGTCGAAATCATTCTTGAACGACGTCGCGAAGGCGTCCAAAATCCGGGTCAGAGAAAACTTGTTTTCCCTAAACTTCTGGACCATATCGGTTCTCGACTTGAACTCGTCGATACTGGAAAGATCCAGGATAGCTGAACCGAAAACGATATAAGAACGAAAAACCTGGCTCAGTCTGGTGAAATTCTCCTGTTCTTCCGGATACTTTTCGATGAGCTCGTTCATGTTCTGGTAGAAGTCGGTCGCCTGGTTTTCCAGCGAACGAATGGAATTGGCCCTCTCGTTTGGATGGAAAAGCATTGTATCCCAGATGTCGGAATGAATGGAGAGAATGACTTCATAGCTCTTCTGGATATTTTTCTCGATAACGCTCCGTCTTTCCACGATGTCTTTCACTTTATTCGAGGTTTCTCCCAGTAAATAAAGGTTTGACGACATCACAATGGAAAAAAAAGCGATCAGGACTCCGTATCCTATGAAAAGTCGGTATCTGAGTTTCATATGCCATGCTTCTCCGGCGGTGTTGCGTTGCTCCGGGTCAATCCTATTCCGGTCGAAGTATATATCACTACGCTTGTTCTGTCAATAACAATATTCAATTTTCGGAACGGAAATTTTCGATGCGTTCTAACCGGGAAAGGTACGAATGCGCTAAATCAGCGTCAAACCGCCGTCGACTACCAGATTATGGCCGACGACGAAGGAAGATTTTTCCGAGCACAACCATAGCGCGGCTTCGGCGATTTCGCCGGGACGGGCGATCCGCCCGATCGGATGGGAATTCTCGTAATCCTTCCGCTTATCTGGATCTCCTCCTGTCATGTTCCGGAAGATTCCCGTGTCGATGCCTCCGGGAGAGATGCAATTGATCCGGATTCCGTTTTTGATGTTTTCCACCGCCGAGGTCTTCGTCAGATTGATGATGCCGCTCCGGCTTGCGTTGTAAGCGCATCTCCCGGGCCTGCCGAGTATCCCGCTGACCGAGGCCATGTTGACGATCGTGCCCGCTTTCCGGACGAGCATCTGACGGATCTCGTACTTCAGCAGCAGAAAAGTTCCTTTCAGATTCGTATCGACGATTTTATCCCATTCGTCGACTTCGAGTTCCGTCAATGACTTCTTTTCCCCGTCGTATCCGGCGCAGTTGAACGCGCAATCCAGCCTTCCGTAACGTTCCTGAATCGCGAGGATCAATGCGGCGATATCCTCTTGCTTGGAAACATCCGTACGGACAAAGACGGATTTTCCGCCGGCATCCGCTATTTCACGGGCCGTTCTCTGTCCGTTCCCGATGTTCCTGCCCGCGACCACGACTTCCGCTCCTTCCGACGCGAACAGGAGACTGGCGGATTTTCCGACCCCAGAACCGCCTCCGGTAACCAGCGCAATTTTTCCTTCCAGAAGAGCCATTCATTCCGCCTCAAGATAAGGTTATATATTCGTTCCAGGTTCCTGAAAAATCATTTCTCTACCAGACCGACAACGAAGAGATTGGGCAATTCCGGCAGAGCCTTTTTATAGACGGAATACGTCTTCCCGTTGATCACGGTTTCAAAGCGGGTATGGCTTTTCAGTTTCTCGCCGAAAGAACGTATATCCGCCGGATTATTCTTGTAAGTCAGCAGATATTCATCCTGGATGAACAGATTCTGCGTCATCTGCTTGACATAGTCAAATTCTTTCAGCACCTTGATGTTCAGCTTTTCCTGGGCTGTCTTGTTTGCGGAAACGACGGAACTCTTCTCGGTAACGAAGAGAAGAGGGATTTTCGACTCCTTCAAGATGCCGGAAGCTATCCGGGTCAGATAGACATCCTCGGAAATGACGGAATCGAACTTGCCGTTTAGATCCACCGGCGAGATGCAGACGACGATCCAGCCCCCGCCGCCGAGAATCACGAAGGGATCGCTGAGCCAGACGTATTTTCTGCCGGGGTCGTTCTTTTCGTTTGCCAGGGTAATCCATGGGAAGTTGCGAAAATCGAACTTCACGGTGATGAAAGAGAGCCAGTCGATCCATGGATACATCAACGCCGTCGAGTGATTGTGATCCATGATAAGCATGTCCATGACATCGTTGGTCACCAGTGTCTTCATCAGGGGAGTCGCGTATTCGAAGAGTTTCAGTCTCTTCTTGATGTTGTCGTCAACCGGGAAGAATCCCGTCGAAAGCCCCGCCGCGCCGCCATCGTTAGTGTAAGTATAATAATACGTCTTTTCATACAGCTTGTATCGGCCGCCGTTCTGAAAGTCCATTTTATCGATCGAAAGGTCGTACTTTTCCTGATGCGCAAGAAGTTCCTCGACGAAGGCATCGAGTTTGATCACCGATTCCTTGGCATAGACAAACTGCGAATTCAAACGGTCTGCGGCTTTTTCGGTTTCCGTTTGCATCGATTTCACCCGCAGGCCGCAGGAGGCCAGAATCAGAAGAGCGGCTAGTGAAAAAACGAAGAACTTCATAATTTCCTCCTGATGCATTTTCGCTTCATATTATCAATCCAGAACGGATTTGTCAATTATTTTTTCGCATCGCCACCTTGCCTTCCTTAAGGAATCATGGGGAACAATCGTGATATTTTTCCGTCCTGACCTTATACTGAGTTATCATGAATATTGTCATAAGGCGAGGCTAACATGGCTCTCAGGAACAGGGTCCTGAATCCCTTGGAATCGGCTTTTTTCGAAATGAATCGATCCCAGCCGTTCATCATCATCCAATGTGTTTATCTGAATCGGGAGATCTCCGTTGAAATCCTCGAGAAAGCCCTGGATATCATGTTGAAAAGAAGCCCGCCGTTATCATGTGCGATTCGGGAACTGGACCGGTCTCTGGAATTCGTCGCCGTCGAGAATGCGCGGATTCCGGTGAAGACTATCGAGAATGCATCCAACGAACGGTGGATCGAAGAGTGCAGTCGGGAAATCAATCTCCCCCTGGAAACCGTGACAGCCCCGCTGGCAGCGGTTATTTTGGCGATGAAGCGCCGGGGTGTGGATGTCATTTTCAAATTTTCCCACATTATATCGGACGGAATATCCGTGTTCCATTTTATCAGTGAAACCTTCCAAATCATAGACCAGCTTTCCCAGGGGAATGTCAAGTCTGTTCCGGATTCCGAACCGGATATCCATCCTGATCCGGCCGACTTTCCCATTAGACCGGTTGCATCGGATATCTCAATTTCGGAAATCAACCGGGATAATAAAACGATGGATCTGTTCAAAGACGTTCCTGATTTTCCCCTCAAGGATCGTTCGACCCGGATTATTTCCACTGTCTTGAGTTCCGATCAGTCGGAATACCTCCTGAAAGCGGGTAAAGAGAAAAACAACACAGTCAATTCCCTTCTCGGTTCTGCATTGGCGATTACTTTGAAGAGAGATATTCAGGAAAAATACCATCCTGCGTTGCCTTATCGGATCAAGTCCAGTTCGGGATTGAATCTTCGAAAATACTACAAATCCGGGCCGAAGGATTCCCGATTAGGATGCTGGGCCGGTTTCGGATATGTATTCATGCAATCCGACGAACTTGATTCATTGTGGAAATGCGGTGAAACATACAAGGAACGGCTTAGCCAATTCATTCGAATCGGAAAACCCTTCGCTCACTTGGAAAAACTGATTGAGAATTATTCCAGAATGGACACGGAGGCCGCATCCGGAAGCAACGAAAGCAGAATACCCTATGCGATATTATCCAATCTCGGGATTTGCAGCATCGATGAACACGCAGTCCGGCAATTCGGCATCGAAGGAATCAGTTTCATGACTCCGATGCACCGGAACTGGATCAACGACATGGGATTCGGTCTCTGTGCCGCCACCTTCGACAGCCGCTTGAACTTGGTATTCCATTACATGCATCCGGCAAGAACAGAAGAACAGGCAAAGGTTTTCATCCGGAATTTCATGGATCTGCTATTCCAGGATCGACCGGAGCTGATCCGGGGTATTTCCCTTTCCTGATTGTCCCATCCAGTTTTCGGAGGCTTTGATGAAACCCTGCGGATTCCTGATCGACCTGGACGGAGTGGTATTGAAGAATTCGCTCGACCTTGCCGCCGAATTCATCAGGGACTACATCCAGTCCCTGACTCCTATATCCATCGAAACGGTCCGAAGCTGGATCCGGGGATTCAACTGCTACCCGGCGGGCGAATTTTTCCGGTACGTTTTCCATTCTCTGGAAATCGAATCCCATTACGAGGATTTCCTCCGGAGGATCGATAATTTCCAAGGGGCGAACGGCCGCGAAATAATCGTGGATCCGTATTTTGAAACCTTCCTGAAAACCTGTGCAGAACAGGGTATTCGCTTTCGGATTGCATCCCTGGCTCCGATCAAACGGATTCAAGCCACTCTTCCCTTTCTCCTGAAAGAAGACATCTATTCTCTGCACGGAATGTCCAAAGCCTCTCCTCATACGTTCGTCAAGATCGCCGGAGATCTGGAAATCCGGCCGGAGGAATGGGTGTTAATCGACGACGATCCTTTCTCGCTCCGGTCGGCGAAAATCGCGGGATTCCGGACGATGATGGTGCTCAATAATTTCTTCCGTGAGGAGGAATATTCCATGTACCGGGAGTTCGTTGACCGAAAGGTCCGGGACTTTCGGGAAATCGTGGAATTCCTGAAAATCGGCTGATATCGCCGCTCAAACCCTTTCCCGTTCCGCTCGTACGAGACAATACCTTTTAATTGATTCCCGGAGAATTTCAAAATCGGCCTTTTCCAGAAGATGAAACCGGAAGCCAGCGAAATAGCGGCCGCCCTCCGGTTTCACCCAGATAGCCTCGCAATGTCCCCGGATAAATCCCGTTTCCTGGAAGTGGATTACGAATTCGAAACTCCTTCCGATATCGGTGTCGGTGATCTCGTTCTCCAGCTCCAGGCGGAATCCCCCGTAAGAGATGTCCCACAGCTTGGATTTGAGATAGCGCTTCTGCATGGTATCAAATATGGAGACAGGGCTTTTTATGTTATCCGCGGGATAGAACCGGTGCATCGGATTCGTTTCATTCCGTCCCTCGCGCAGCCGGGAAAAGAGCTTTTTGCTTACTGCCCTTCCCTGAATGATCTGGTGGGAGCAGACGTTCCCGTTCTGGAAAAAGGTGGTCCGGAATTCGAGAGACCGCCACTCTCCCGCTTTTCCATGATCCGCTTGAACCAATTCGCCTCTGAGCCCGATGGGATAATGCAGATCGACGTAATCCATGTATTCCGCGTTGAAACGGTTCAATATAAACTGGATTCCTTTCAGCGGCACTTTCCCGTAAATATGCCAGCAGGCAGTCGTGAACTGGCGCGCGGTTTCCATCATCATGATTCCGGGCACATGCTCGTTGGGATGCTCGAAAAAGAAATTATGACCGGAAGGTACGCGCATTTCCGCATAGAACACGTTTTCCCGCGATATGTAATCCATCGGATCCAGCAAGTCAGAAAGGCGCTTGCGCACCTTTTCCGGCATATGAATTCCGTTCCGGTCCAGTAATGCGTAAATTTGTTTTTCTTCGATTTCGGATAATGACACTTTCAAACGGTATGTGCCTGAGTGAGCGGATTTCCGGTAGAAATTGCCGAGAATCTTTCTGTCCTTGTCGCCTATTCCGTTAGTCCCGTCCCGGTTTTCGAAGATTTTGGCATCGATTTCATGAGGAATATGTGATAGTAGGTAACCCTGCCGGTTGCGCATCTCTGGAAAAGGAAAATCCTCTTCCGCCGTATTGACAGGTTCATGGAACTGGTAATACTCGGTAAACACCGCACGATTCGCGATGGATAGTCCGGGAATGATACGGGTTTCGACCGTTTCGCGATCAATCCATGAGGGAATACCCCGCCTGAGGTATCTGAGAAATACGTTGTCCTCATAGTCCTTGTGGACGTATTTCTTATCGAGCAGACCATCCAAGTGGATTCTCATGGTATTCCCGCTGAAAATAAAACCATTCGGAACGGCTTGGAACGCATTTTGGCCCATCCTTCCGGTATTTCACGTATATTCTTAAGGAACTTCGCCCCTATCTCATGGTTATCGGAGACATTACCTGCCAGGAAATTCCTGAAACCGGCCGTTTATCTGGAATACTTGACCACCAATATTATCGACCCCTTCAACCCGCATATTCAGAGCTTTCTGCCTGAGCACGGATGCGATGATACGGTGATCGCGCTCCGGAAAGCCGGCATTCTCTGATCGATTCCATCAAGCCGGATAACCGTCGTGGAAGACGGTGAATTCCTTCCAACCCTTGCGAATCTTCGGCCGGGGAACATCCCCTTCACCGGCGTAGCCGAAGGGCGACATCACGAGGGGTTCTTCACCCGCTTCCAGATGGAAGATTTCGCGAACGGCCTGAGGATCGAAAGCGGCGATCCAGCAGCACCTCAAGCCTTCATCCCACGCCGCCAAGACGAGATGGTCGAACATAATCGCCCCGTCCACGTCGGCGTAAAGCTTTCCGTCGCGCCGTTTCCATCCGGTTTCCGGATAAACGCTCGCGAGAATCACCAGCGGCGCTTCGCGGAGAAAGTCACCCCGGTAGACGCGTTTGAAGTCGTCCTCATGGCCTTCGACCGGCATTACATGGAGCCGGAAGGGCTGAAGGTTTTTTGCCGTGGGAGCAAGAGCGGCGGCGGAAAGCACGCGTTCCATCTTCTCCCGTTCCACGGGGCGCCTCGTGTATGACCTCACGCTATGGCGATCGGCGGCAAGATCGAAAAATTTCACAGTCCCTCCCCGAATTCGACACGGTTGCGTCCCGCGCGCTTGGCGACGTAGAGATTCGCGTCTGCTTCTTCCACCAGTTTTTCCATAGTCTGGCCACGGAACGCGGCGACACCTGCGCTGACGGTGACCCGTTCGGAATGACCTTCCGGCTCCAGATTTTCCACGCTTTCGCGGATGCGTTCCGCGACGATTCTTCCGCCCGGCAGATCGGTTTGGGGCAGAAGGACGAGGAATTCCTCGCCGCCGTAGCGGCCCGCGATGTCGATATTGCGGAGAGTCATGCGGATGGCGTCCGCCACAGCGGCAAGGATGCGGTCGCCTGCGGCATGTCCGCGGCGGTCGTTCACCTGCTTGAAGAAATCGATGTCGAGCATGATGACCGAAAGACGGGTGCCGTATCGCCTTGCACGGTCGACTTCCACCCTCAGGCTGTCCATTATGAAACGGTGGTTGTAGAGCCGGGTGAGTCCGTCGGTAATGGCGAGCCGGGCGAGAGCCTCGTTGGCGTCCTCCAGTTCGCGGTTCTTCTCGCGCAGTTCCTCCTCGAAGCGGACCTGTTGGGTGATCTCCGTGCAGGCACCGATTACCAGTTTGACCCCGCCCGATGCGTTTCTCTGGAAAACGGCGTCGCGTGCGAGTACCCAGTGCCAATCGTTACGGTGGTCGCGGAGCCGGTACTTCACGATCGCGACATCGGTATCGGAAAGTTTCCGGACGCGCTCGAGATGTTCGAAATAGGCGGGAAGATCGAGGGGATGAATGAGGGAGCGAGGGAGTTCCGTACTCGCGGAATTCATTTCTTCGCGTATGAACCCGGTAAAATCCATCGCCTTGGCGTTGAAGTAAGTCATACGCATCAGTTGCATGTCGAAAATGTAGAGAATGTCGGGTACGGTGTTGGTGATCTTCTGGATGAACCGTTCGGATTCCTGGAGTTCACCCACCCAGTGACGGAGTTCCTGGAGCATCTGGTTGTAAGCCAGGGACAACTCCCGGAATTCCAAGGCGTCCGGCACGGGAAGGGGATCCGCGTCGAGGAACTTCATTCCATGACTGTGAATCCGCTCGCGCATGAGGGACAGCGGCAGAAGTTCGCGCCGGACGAAATAATTCGTCAGGAAAACGACGAGCGAAATCGAAGCGATCATCAGGATGAGGAAAACCGTCCACGCGGAACGGATCGGTGCGTAGGCTTCTTTTTTCGGGAAATTGGCCGCGAGAAGCCAATCAGAGGAAGGAATGCGCTTGACGGTGGCGATTACCGGGAGTCCGCGCGAATTCAAGACGTCCATGGTTCCCTCGAAACCCTCGATGCCCGCATCGAACAGGTGATTGGCTCCCGGAGCAACGTCTCTCTGGAGAATGCGCGAAGGGTCGGGATGGAGGAGGATGGTACGGTCACGATCATAAAGGTAAAAGTACCCGGTTTTACCATTTTTTACGCGAAGAAACTTCTGGAGAACGTTTTTTCCCGCGAGGTCGATTCCTCCCGCAAGAACTCCCTTCAAAACACCATCCCTGCCGATGAGAGGGACCGATAGCAGTACCACCGGATGCCTGGGTTCCCGATCGCCCAGAAAGGGTTTCGAGAGATGGCTTTTCCGGTTCCTCGCCGTTTCGCGGAAAAATTCCCGATCGCTGAAATTCGACCCATGCTGGGAGGTTATTGCCGGGTATTCGGCAACCAGGTTTCCGTCGCGGTCGAAGGCGAAAAGTCCCCGGTCAAAAATGGAGTCCGGATAAAACTGGGTCGAGGGCAGATTGGACAGAAAATTCTGGATATAGTTCAGGTCGTTCAACCGTTCCGACGGAACAAGGTAAGACAACCGCGTCAGGTAATCCCGGGAGCGCTCGATTTCTTCGTCGATGTTGCCGGCGATGACGGAGACTAGCTCGTTCTGGCGGCTGAACAGGACGTTCCGATAACCCACCTCGATGGCGGCCATCAGGAAGAGGCCCGATACCAAAATGGCGACGACGAAGATCGCCCCCACCGCGAGGGAAATGCGGATCCGTACACTGGAATACCGGATTTGCCTCAATCGGACCCATGCACTGTGCAACATGCTACCCTTCCCCTATTCCCAACCCGAAATCTATAGGCAAACATTATAAGATCGGCGCCTGGAAAATTCAAGCCGATTCGACGGTTATAGAAGGATATCGGCAAAAGTTGAGACTTCGACGCCCCGATGCTAACATGATGGCCTTCGAGGAGTGTTTTATGGTGCAGGTCCAGAATCTATCCAAGAGTTACGGCGGCCAGACTCTTCTGGAGAACGTCAGCTTTCAGGTGAACGCGCGCGAACGACTGGGCCTCGTAGGGCGGAACGGCTACGGAAAGACCACGCTCCTTCGCATCCTCACCGGCGTGGAGGAACCCGATACCGGAACGGTGACCTTCCCGCGCGATTACCGCGTGGGCTGGCTCGATCAGCACCTCCGCTTCACACAGCCTTCCGCCGTCGAGGAAGCCTGTCTCGGGTTGCGTCCGGAACACAAGGACGACAAATGGCGCGCGGAGAAGATGCTCGCGGGTCTCGGTTTTACGGTCGACGATATGAAGAAACGCCCTTCGGAGTTTTCCGGCGGCTACCAGGTACGGATCCAGCTCGCCAAGTGCCTCGCGGGCGAGCCCGACATGCTGCTCCTCGACGAACCGACCAACTACCTCGACATCGTTTCCATCCGGTGGCTCATCCGCTTCCTGAACGCCTGGAAGGGCGAACTCATCCTTGTCACGCACGACCGCGCCTTTATGGACAGCGTGTCTACCCACACGATGGTCATACACCGGCGCAAGGTGCGCAAGATCGCCGGCGGCACCGAAAAGCTCTACGAGCAAATCCTCCAGGAAGAGGAAGTTTATGAGAAAACGCGGCAGAACGACGAAAAAAGACGCAAAGAGATAGAAACCTTCATCACCCGTTTCCGTGCGAAGGCCCGCCTGGGCGGTCTCGTGCAGTCGCGCGTGAAACTGCTGGAGAAGCAGACGCAGAATGCGGCTCTGGAAAAACTGCCCGAACTGGAATTCCAGTTCACGGCTCTTCCCTTCGCTACCCGACGGATGCTGGAAACCGAGAATCTGCGTTTTCGCTATCCGGACGGGCCGTTCCTCATCGACGGACTCATCTTCGCCGTGGAGAAAACCGACCGCATCGCCGTCATCGGCAAGAACGGCAAGGGAAAATCCACTCTACTGCGCCTCCTCGCGGGAGAACTCGAACCGGTGGAGGGAACGGTCAAGCCGCACCCGCAGGTGAAGACGGGAATGTTCGGTCAGACCAACATTGAGCGCCTGCATCCGTTGAACACGGTGGAGGAAGAACTCTGTCTCGCGAGCCCTGACGACAAGCCTCGCGCGCGAGCCATCGCAGGAGCGCTGCTTTTCGAGGGCGACTTGATGCAGAAGAAGGTGTCCGTTCTCTCGGGAGGCGAAAAAAGCCGCGTGATGCTCGGCAAGCTGCTGCTTTCCCCGTCGCATCTGATCATGCTCGACGAACCGACCAACCACCTCGATATGGAGAGCTGCGACTCGCTTATCGCCGCGCTCGACCGTTTCGACGGCGCGGTCATCGTGGCGACGCATAACGAGATGCTGCTCCACGCGCTCGCCAACCGCATCGTGGTTCTCGACCGCGGTAAAGTGACGGTCTTCGAGGGGACTTACGAGGAATTTCTGGAGCAGGTGGGCTGGGAAGGCGAAGAGGAGGAAAAGACCGAGGCGAAAAAGGCGGAGGAAGGACCGATCGTCAACAAGAAGGATCTCCGTCGCGCGCGCAGCGAGATCCTGGCGCGCAAGCAGAAGGAAACGAAGCACCTCGAAATCCGCATGAAACAGATCGAAGCCGAAATCACATCCAGGGAAACCGAACACCGCGCCGCGCAGGACGGCATCGTCGAAGCAAGCTCCACGGGCGACGGCAAGCGCATCGCCGAATTCTCCAAGAGTTTCCACCGCCTTACGGGCGAAATCGAGGCGTTCTATACGGAACTCGAAACCGTCACCAGGGAGTTCGAGGCCATCGCCGCGAAATACGAGAAGGAGCTCGCGGGGCTGGAGTAGCCCTCACCCCGGCCCTCTCCGCAAGCGGAGAGGGGAGAAGTTCCAGGGGCGGCCGGCCGGAAATGGTGCAGACCGACAGGTTGGAGCGGTTGACATGGCTGGTGATAAAGTCGAAATCGGCGTTGTAGAGGAGATCGATCGGTTGGGAGCCGAAAGCGTTGCTGGAAGCGAGAAAGATCAAGAGTAAGGCCAGCTTTTTCATTTGACCTCGGGGAAGAGAATAGGATAAACCGGATGGCTGAATATTTCAAGGTTTGAAACCCCTTGCCCTTTTGCGGAAATCGCATTACAATATTCTCAGCAACCATTGGAGATGCTGCTATGACCGATTCTGCAACCGTGCTGGAACAACTCTCCGCGCTCCGTCCCGAACTGGCGGGGCGCTACGGCGTCCGCGAGATAGGCCTTTTCGGTTCCGTCCTCCGCGGCGAGCAGACGTCGGAAAGCGACGTGGACGTCCTGGTGGATTTCGAGCGGCCTATTTCCTTATTCCGCTTCGCGGAGATGGAAAACTTTCTGGCGGATCGGCTGCATGAAAAGGTGGATTTGGTGATGAAGAGCGCCCTGAAACCCGCCATCGGAAAGCAAATCTTGCAAGAGGTCCGTTACCTGTGAAGCGGGATCATTTAGATTCGCTCCGGGACATCCGCGCTTCTGCAGAATCCGCATTGCGCTTCACGGAAGGGATGACTTACGGGGAATTCGCTGCCGATGAAAAAAACCAGTTTGCGGTGATCCGCGCATTCGAGGTGATGGGAGAAGCCGCAGGGAAAGTGCCGCCGGAATTGCGGCAGCGGTTTCCAAATATTCCCTGGCCTGCCATGGCGACGATTGTAAACGCGGGACACTTCCTTGTCCCGTTATTATTATACCATTCATTTTGATAACCTGTTCGGTCGAAATTTCAGAAAAGGCGATTATTCCCCTTCCCAATAGGATTTTCCCATGAAAATCTTCTAAAGACACCAGTTTTCATTGACAAATTCTATTATTGTATGTTAGAATTAACTCGTTTGATATCAGTTGAACTAATTCGAGAATAAGATGATAGCAGTATCAATATGATTATCGTTGCTCATGCCGCCTGTCTTTGACAGACAGCTCACCATTCAGTAAGATCAGAAAATACAGCCTGGGGGATAGAAGATGCGTCGGTTTCTGAGTTTGATTTTTCTTTTGGCTGTTGCAGTGCTATCAGTGGGTGTCTTCGGAGCACTCTATCCGGATGTCCGCATCTTCGTGATGCCCGGAGGCAATGTCTACGGGGATGGCTATGGCTGGTCGGCCACCGGGGGAATCAGCCTGGAAAGCCGCAGCGGGATACCCTGGAGCCTGGGACTCTGGGGCGGCTACTCTTCCGTTCAGCAAACGGGGCTCACTTCCGCGGCCTATGGCGGAGGTTTGATGCTGGGCTTGCCGTTATCCATTCCGGGAGTTACTTTTGTTCCGCTCGTTTTCGGCGGGGGAAAGATGGACAACCTTGGAGGAGGCGCCAGCAACTACAATGTCCCGGCCGCGACGGTGGAACCGGGACTGGAAATCCGGTTCGATTTCCTGCTTCCCTTTGAAATCGGTCTCTATGCCGGTTACAGCATGGACTTTTACCAGAATTTTACCAGTAAAAACCTGCATTGCGGCCTTTCCCTCGCGCTGGATTTCGTGGACAGGACAAACACGACCCAGCCTGCAATGAAAGTACATGAAGACAACCAACCGGCAGTCGTCACCAACATGGTGACCGTGACGGTAACCAATTATGCAACCAATCAATCACCTTCCCAGGCGGATTTCGCCAGAGAGATCCAGGCAGACCTGACTGCGGGTCCGACAAACGCCGTCAGTACGACCAATACAGGCACAAGCACAAGCACAAGCATGAACACGAACACGAATATGAATGCGATAAGCAACCAGAATGCCGTTTCTCCTGCAACCAATACCAATATCGCTCCGACGGCGGTCACCAACGATGCCACTCCCGCGCTGGAAACCAAAAAGGACGAACTGGACATCCGTTTCTCGGAAGTGCTGTTCGACAAGGGGAGCGCAGAACCCGCGGAACAGACCCTCGAAATTATCCATAACCTCGCCAGCACCTTCAAAAAGTATCCGAAGTTGCAAATCATGGTGGAAGGGCATACGGACAACCAGGGCGATCGGGCATTCAACCTGGATCTTTCCGAAAGGCGCGCGAAGGCGGTCACGGAAGAACTGATCCGGAACGGGGTTTCCAGCAACCAGTTGCGCTACCAGGGCTTCGGTGACCAGAAGCCGGTCGCGCCCAACGATACGGAGACGAACCGGAAAAAGAACCGCCGCGTGAACATCCGCGTGCTTTTCACGGAAGAGCACTGACGACAAGGGACCGGGTATTCTGAATTGATGGTTAAGGGATGATAAGAGCATAAGGAGCGTTTTATGGTACGGTTGATGTCGGTATTACTGGCTTCGGTCTGGGTGCTTGCGTCCGTTTCGTGCACCAACATTGCGGATCTGAAGAATTTCTACAACAATTACAGCCCCAATAAATCCACCAGCTCTGCAACAATCGGCCGCAGTGTAACCATGAACATCAACGATGATGTCAAAGTGAATCTGGATACCGACCTGAAGCTCAAGCTCAAGCTGGATCTCAAACTGAAGCTGAAAGCCCCGAAGCGGGAAGTCGTCCGCCGGTCGCCGACGGACAGCAGTACGCTGTGGTCGCTGGTCGGCATGAGTCCCGACGGTAACCGTTACGCCTCCGCTTTTGATTCCTCCGGAAACGCCTCGGTGACACTTCCCACCAACAAGGTGCTTTCCCTGTACGTCGAGGAAACTTATACCGGCTATACCAACGCGATGCTGTTATCCTATCCCAATGGTTGCGTCAGTTTCAAGAACGGCCCTTCCGCTTCCGGTACCACGGACGCGATCTCTCTGGGCACTCCCTCGGTCACCACAGACGGACGCTGTGTCGCTGCCGTACAGCCCGACAGCAATATTTCCACCTCCGGCAACGGTCAGCCGGACGCCGCGGTCTATACTAACATTTCCTCGATGGATCGCTATGGATCCGGCGTTCTGGATATCTTCTCCGTGCTGGATGCGAACCAGGACGGCATTCCGGACGCATACGAGATGGGTGCTGGCATGCTTCCCAAACCTGCGGTGAACAGCAGCGGGAATATCGGCGCATTTGTGTCGACCAATACCAACTCCCCCGCCGTGGTTCTCGCGCTGACGGTGGATCCCAACACGGAAGCGTACACGAACGCGCCGTCGTGGTCCAACGCGCAGGTCAATTTTGCCCTGAACACGAATTTCAACGCTCTCCGCACCAACTACCTCTCCGATTGGTCCAACAGCGTGGTAGCGGTGGCGATCAATTCCAACTTCCAGACCTTTGTTAATACCAACCTGGCTGCCAACTGGTCTAACGCGGCGGCGGCAGTGGTTGCAACACCTGCCTTCACGAATCTGGTTCCGGTCAGCCAGGTCGCGGCATTCACCAATCTGCAGAACAGCGTGACCAATAACTCCAGTTGGGCGGCACAGTCGAATATCACATTTGCTGGAGTCGATCC
>Ga0326727_10012258_pt1 | contig 19576 bp, 12 predicted proteins | sample MB2enrmetagenome_FD_207643 | JGI IMG/M metagenome (GOLD analysis project Ga0326727, IMG submission 207643) | Lab enriched peat soil microbial communities from McLean, Ithaca, NY, United States - MB29MY | ecosystem: Environmental > Terrestrial > Soil > Wetlands > Peat | place: USA: New York...
TCTTTTCCGGTGTGGGACAGAACCAGTGGAATTACAGCTACCCGGCGACTTCCGACGCCGGCTCGCACGGACTCACCATTACCGTTTCGCCGTCGGTGGCCGGCACGGTGTTTGACGCGCTCGATTACCTCACCAGTTATCCGTGGGGTTGCACCGAACAGACGATGTCGAGCTTTTTACCCGACATCATCGTGGCGCAGGCGGTGGACAAGCTGCATCTGCAGTCGCCGATCGACAAGGCCACGTTGAACGACATGGTCAAGGCCGGCCTTGAGAAGCTCTATGGCTTCCAGCACGAAGATGGCGGCTGGGGATGGTGGCCCGACGACGAGAGCCGCGTATTTATGACGGCGTACGTGGTGAGCGGCCTGGATCAGGCGAAAGCTGCCGGCTATGCGATCGACGAGCAGCGGTTGAATCGTGGCCGCACCTGGATGCTTTCGACGCTCAACGCGCACCCAAATATGATCCCGGATTTGCGTGCGTACACGGTGTACGCCCTCGCCACCACCGGCGGCGCGCCGAAAGAGGCTCTCGACCTGGTGTGGAGCGGTCGTGACAAACTCAGCGACGAAGGCCTGGCGTTTACAGGTCTGGCGCTGGCCGCCGTGGGAGATAGCCGAGCCCACGACGCGGCTGTGTTGCTCGAAAAGAAGGCCAAAGTCACCGACTTTGGCGCGTATTGGTCAGGCACGTACGACGGGTTGCTGGAGTACTGGGACGATACTTCGGCGGAGACGACGGCATTTGCGCTCAAGCTGATGGTGCTTGAGGATCGCGGGAGCGGGTTGATGCCGAAGGCGGCACGGTGGCTGGCCGAGCATCGCGATGGCGACTACTGGTACTCCACCAAGCAGACGTCCATGGTGATCCAGGGGCTTGTGGATTACCTTGCGCTGAGCGGCGAACTCGCCAACAGCTCCGATGTTGAGGTGCTGGTAAACGGCGTGAGCGTGGGCAAACACCACTTCGGCCCCGACGATGCCTTCGCGCGTCCGTGGCAGGTGAAAGTCGCTGCGGCGCAGGCCGCAAGCGGCGGGCAGGTAACGATTCGCAAGAACGGCAACGGCATTACGTACTGGTCAGCCGAGAACAACTGGTATACGGCGGACCGCAAGGCGTTCCAGCAGGGCCAGCTCTCGCTGAATATCACACGCGACTATTACCTGCTCCAAAAGCGGCAGGACAAGCCAACCGACTCGATTACGTACGACCTGGTTCCGCTCCAGCGGCCGGTGCATGTAGGCGACATCGTGGCCGTGCGGCTGGCGCTCAATGGTACTGACTGGAAGTACTTGCTGGCCGAGGATCCGATTCCGGCAGGCACAGAGTTCCTGCCCGAAACCGGTCTCTACCATCTGAACAGCAAACCCGCATGGTGGAATGACTGGTTTACGCGCAAGGAGTTTCATGACGACCGCGCGGCATTCTTCAACACCGACTTCGGGCCGAGAACCGAGTATGTTTACCTGCTCAAGGTCGCAAATTCCGGCAAGTTCCAGATAAGTCCGGCGCAGGCCGGGCCGATGTACCAGCCGGAGATTCAAACCACCACCGATCCCGCAACGCTGGAGGTGCAGCCGTGAGCGAAGGTGCACGCGTGAGCAATGAGGCAGCGACGAGCAAGTGGAGCGATCTGTTGTGCCGGCTTCGTTTGAGTCCTGGGTGGGTTGCGGCGCAATACTGGGCGACGCTCCTGATTCTCCTGGGGGGAATCGCGTGGACTCGTCTGCCCGACAAATACGCGTGGCAGGTGGGGCTCACGTTGCTTATCCCGCTGATGCTGCTGGCGGCACTTCTGGTGCTCGAAGCGGGAACCATGCGCAAGCTGGTGAATGACGAGCAGGGCCGCGTGGGGATGATCCACGGCGCGTTGACGCTGCTGGTTTGGATTGCGTTTGTGCTGGTAGCGTGGACAATCCTGGGCTGGTGCGACGATCAGACGTTTTTGTGGTCGGGATACCTGAACTCGCGCGTCTCGGCGCATCTCCGGGCCAGGATTCTCACCTATCAGCATATTCAGCTTTCGATCTCGACGCTGATCTGGATCTTTCGATGGATTGTGGTGCCGGCCAAGGTGATTCCGCCTGCGATTGCGTCGGCGCAGTGGGGATGGCGATTGCCATGGAGAAGGCTGATCCGGCTGATGCTGAACTGGCGGTGGTGGCTGGCCATCGTAATTGCCGCGCTTATGGGTGTGGCGCTTCCCGGGCGATTCTTTGCCGGTTTGCCAACGGGCACGGTTTCGCATCAGATTTGGGCGGTAATTCTGAAGCTGGTAGGCGCCTGGTTGCTGGCGATCACGAGTTGGGTGCTGGCGCTCGCATGGGGCGTGGTGCTATTGGCGCGTGTGCAGCAGCCCGCTCCCGACGGATTGGACCAGCGTCTCTTCGCGTGTTTGTGGTCGGGAAGGAAGTGGATCCTGGGCTGGGCGGGTTGGGTTGCTGCGTCAATGCTCTTCGATTTCATCATGGACGCTCTGCCTGAGAACCTCAGAATCAGTGGCTGGGTTAATACCCCGGTCGCAATCGTTCTGATGATTGCGGCGCTGGTGCTGCAAGTGGGAATGACCCGTGCGATGACGCGGTTGGAAGAGAAGCAGGTACGGCCGGTCTGGTCAGCGTTGAGTGTACTGGTTTGGCTTGCTGCGGCTGTTGGGCTATGGTTCCTGTTGAGCCTTTGGCATCATGAAGTCGCAGAATGGATTGTTGATTGGATCATCATTCCTGCTTTGCTGATTCCTTTTGCCGCTTCTTCGGCACGTTGGGGTTTAAAGCTGCCATGGCGCCGGATTTTCAGTGTCCTGTGTAACTGGCGCTGGTGGGTTGGCGTCATTGCTGCGGTGATAGTTGGCGTAGGTCTGCCTGATCTGATCAAGGCCGTTGCCACCGGCGGAAAGGCATCGCAGAAGGCATGGTTGAACACCCTGTGGAATGACGTGCCTTTCCTGCTGACGATGGCCGCTTGGATCGTACTGATGGGTTGGTTCGCGGCGCTGATGACAAAGCCGGAACCGCATAGCCAGACCGCCGCTGATTCACCGCCGCTTGAGACCGGCGAGGGCACTCGCGGGAACGCCTGAGCGCAGCCACTCAATCACCTGCCCTCGGCCATAACGTGCCAGCAGTTGCGCAGCGTACCATTCAGCGGCGCGATGGGCTTGTTCGGCCTCGGCCTCCGATGACGAGTGAGCCAGCGCGGAATCGACGGCGTCAGGCGGGAGAACAGGCGCTGGTTTTCGCGCGATCGCGCCCGCTGCCGAATCGTCTGGCTCGCTCCACAGCTCAACCAGCCCTTCTCGCAACCAAAGCGGCGTGCCTGGGCCGGCTTCACGTTCAACAAGCGCGTGAAGAAACTCGTGACGCGCCGTGTCTGCGAGCAAATGTCTCGACGCTAAGACCCGCAGCGGCTGGGTTCCAATCCAGTCGCCCTCAGTGAATGCCGCAACCCAGCCGGGCGCGAGCGTGGCGGCGCGAAATGCAGGCGTGGAAGCGAAGGCGCGAACGGTAAAGGGCGACGAAGCGCTAAGGCCGGAGCGCTGGGAGGCCTCGGCGCGTGCGCGGCTCAGTTCGGGCAGGTACGCGGCGTCGGCGGAATCGAGAGTTTCGAGAACAAAACCGCCACCCGCCAGGCTCGCCCACTCGCGCCCGCTTGCCTCGTCGGCTGCATCGGCGCCGGGAAAATACTGCTCCAGAATCTCACGCGCAGTATGGCCCTGCGCCGCCATCGCTGCCGCGCCCTTCTGGCACAGGCCTACGCCGTGGCCCCATCCGCGGCCATGGAAGGCGAAACTGTCACCCTGCCGGCTGACCTCAAACCACGTGCTGGGGATCTTGTTCCATCCCAGCGACTCGCCAACCGCCAGCCGGAAAGTTTCAGCCGCGATCTCCTGCCCGTCGAGCCGCAGAGTGACAGCGCGCCCTGACTCGCCGCGCCGTGCTATGGCCAGGTTCCGCCAGCTTGCAGGCGCCAGCCCGTGCGAGGCCAGCGCCGCCTCGAGATCGGCTCGCGCGATATCCGAGGCCCACTCTCTTCCGCCGTCCCGGGTACAGAACTCGTCAGGCTTCGACGGCAGATATGGGACAGCTTTGGCATGCGGCCATACGTCGATCGGCGAGGCCGTCCGTCCGCCGCAATCCTTGCCGAAGTAAGCCAGCGCACGCTGCCCGTGGAACCAGAGCGTCTCGCCTCCCGTGGCGAGCACCGCCGCGTGGGCCGCTGCTCCCCGCCCGCTGTTTGCGCCCCAATGCAGAAGCTGACAGTGGGTTGAGTCGCACAGGTCGTAGTCGGCATGGCCATGGGTCTCATGCAGCGCAAAGCTTCTCACTACAATTGCCATCGCCTTGAGTGATTCTGCACTGTCTGCGGAGCTGCTCTCGCTCGCCACCACGCGCTCAACGTAACTTTCAATGGGCATCGTGACAGCAATGACAAGCACGCCGGAGCGAGCCGAAATGGAGACCGGATACGGAAGCGTCACCGATTCACCATGCGCTGTTAAAGTGACCCCACCTGAAATCTGGAGGCGCTGCGCATTCCCAGTTCTTCCTGCGCCGATGAGGGTCAGACCGTCTCCCACGGCCTTAACGTGAACCGGTTCTGCAAGAGCCAGGGTCGCGCAATTGGTGCAGGTGTGCAGCGTGGTTTTGTGTGCAGCGCCCGCAGGCGAGAGCGTGACTTCGCGATCGTGCCAGAGCGTCCACATCCCAACGCGAAGGGTCTCGCGCGGTGCGGGCTTAGCTAAGGAGGTCATGACGCCCGGTTGCGCCGCGGGCGGCGTACCCAGCCACAACACGCCAGCAGCAACAAACAGGCTTGCGAGTGTCCGAACCACTCCCTTCCCGCTCATGGCCGCTCCATTGGCGCATGAGCGAGAATCTCTCCTGCAGCGTGCGCCGCGTCTGCTCCGCGGCCTACCGGCAGATACGCCACAATCACTGCCTTCGGCTTTTGTGCCGGCGCGAGGCCCACAAACCATCCATGCGTTTGGCTGGACGCAACTCCCTCTGCGGTTCCGGTCTTGCCCAGCACCGCGACGCCGCCCAGGCTCGCGGGGCCGGCCGTGCCAAAGCTGGCCGAGTCAGCGAGCCCAGCGCTCACAACCTGCGCGGCTTCAGAGTCAGGATGCGCGGCCAGTTCAAGAGCCAGCCAGCGATAGGCGGCGGCCAGTTCAAGCGGCGTCACTCGCACGCCATCCACGCCCAGCAGAGCCAACTGGTTGTCATCCATCGATTGCGGCTCGCGAAACTCGGCAACTGCCTCATCAGGCGCGAGGCCGGTTGCGCCCAGCAAACCCGTTGGCCGAAGAATCCTGCCCATCTCCCCGGGCTTCAGCGTGCGCGCTACGGCAGCGAAGTAGCTATTGCAAGACCAGGTGAGCGCCTCGCGCGCATCGAATGGAGGCCCAGGTGGATGCGTGCATGCCAGGCGATGCCCCGCAACCACCAGGCGGCGATCGCAGGCTACGCGACGAGCCGGATACCATCGGCCCGCGGCAACAAGCTGATAAAGGGCCAATGGCTTGAGCGTCGAACCCGGCGCGGCAAGCGTTCGCGCCGCATCGCCAAGCTGTCGCGATGCGAGGAGGCGCCCACTTGCCAAATCGAGCACGACGATCCGCGCTTCAGGCGTCTCGTGAGCCGCCTTGTTAACCGCGATTGGCCAGGATTGCGCACTTGTCTGGCTGCAGACACCCAAACTGACGAACACCGCCGCAAATGCAATAGAAAGTTGGATTTTGCGCCCCAGGAAAGTATGACGCATGGAACTAGACTTTCAACTTCCTGCGAATCGGCTAATCCGTGTCTCGGAAGCCATAGAGTTTGAAACAGCTCTTTTTTAAGCACATTCACCTTTCATTTTCAGCGTGATAGAAGGAGCGACTGGACGAAGTCTTTACGGCCGCAATGGCGGAAATTCAAGGGGTTTGGCCGTTTCAAAAGGCTGTCGCCGCAGATCGTTGTTCGACACCCCTTTTGAAACGGAATCTGTGAGGATCCTGTCAGAGATTGGATTCCGGAAGTGTTACCGGCCATCCATCGCCAACGCGTTTTTGAGGACACCTGTGCGTCCGATGGACACCTCCTAGGGTCGGGCAAGGTGAGCGAATCTGAACACGTGAATTTCAAGGTTGCTCGCTAGGGGGAACATCAGGATTTGTGCCTTGAGTTCTTGCAGGGAAAGAGGAAACTCCGACAAGCAAAAACGAAGCCAAAACGCGATGGCTCCGTTACCCCCGACTACCGACACCTTATTCGTCGATCGTCTCAACGAAAAGCCTCAGAAAGAGGGATCATGGGCACACCAAAACGCAACCCCGGCGCAACTGGCCGCGGGGGACTAAGGGCAACATCTCTAGTAAGTTGTTGATTTGATTGGTTGCGGGGGCTGGATTTGATCACAGGACCCCATTCCGTTTCGAGGTTAGGCCACTTGGGCGGATCGCACGTAAATAGCAGATGATAATATAGTTAGTTCTGAAAACTGGATCCGGCAAATAGACCATGAGAACAACCAGCGATGTGATGGATGGGCCTTGCGCATCGTGCGGCAAACTTCGATTCCGTCTATCCCGGGCATAATGATATCGAGAAGCACTGCGTCGAACTGTGCTGTATTCGTCAATGCCAGGGCCTTTTCCCCGGTGCCCGCCTCGACTACCGTATAGCCATAACTGGGAAGTACGACCCGCAAAGAGTCCCGCATTTATCGCTCGTCATCGACGACAAGCACCGTGCCAAAATCGCAGTTCACTTACATCTCCTTCCATCCTGCGGTAGCGAAAGAAAGAAGGCGGCTTTTTCATTCGCGTTGCTTACAACCCGCGCGTAGCTCCCGTGCGCGTCGGCAGCCACCTTTACTGCTGACAAACCGTCACCCATGCCCGCAGCCGAGTGACTCGATCCCTCGCTCATGACCTTGTGTCACTTCGGCGCTGCTTCGGCAGGATACAAGTATACGTCTGTTTTCGGCATGACCAAGACGCTCCGACTGCCGCTCCGGCATCTAACATCGGCGATGATTCGCACGTTACACACTTTCGCGGCCGTTCTTGACGAAGCCAATAAAGCGTCGCGCCAGTTCATGAATGCGATCATCCTGACGCCTTCGCAGCGCGTCGTGCGGTAGCAGTTCTCCGCCAACCCCAATCGCCGTCGCTCCGGCGCGGATATAGTCCGTAGCGGTCAGTTGATTCACGCCTCCGGCAGCAATCAGTTTGATGTACGGCAGCGGCAATTTGAGTGAACGAAGGTAGAGGTCGCCTCCGACCGGGGCGGTGGGAAAGATCTTTACGAAATCCGCACCTGCTTTCCATGCGGTGATCACCTCGGTTGGCGTAAGAGCTCCGGGAATCGCAACGATATCTCGCTTGAGAGCACATTCAACCACCTCGGCAATAAGTCCTGTACTTGTAAGAAAACGCGCTCCGGCATCGAGGCAGCGCTCGGCAGTTTCCTGATCGAGTACGGTGCCCGCGCCGACAACCATGTCAGGGAAGCGTCCGGCCAGTTGGCGGATTACGCCAATGGCGCCGGGAACGGTCATGGTGATTTCAGCCACGGGTATGCCTGCGGCATAGAGTGTTTCCGCGGCGTAGACGGCCTGATCTTCTGAATTGACGCGGATACCAGGGAATATCCCGATTTCCTCGATAATGGCGCTTACGGCTGGCCTGTTCATACAGTTTAGGTGCCCTCACTGTCTTTTGGAATTACTCAGTGGAACAAAGTCTACATGTGCCGGACAAGAGTTGTCGCAGACGGTTTCTACGGAACTGTATCGCTGCCGACGGCAAGATTCAGTTGGCCGACGGCAGTGAGATAGGAGCCGAGTAACTGTGCGTAGGCAAGCTGAATCTGTCGATAGTCGCTCTGCGCATTCAGGAAATCCATCAGGGATGCGCCGCCGTGCTCGTAAGCGAAGGTTACCGTGTCGCGCACACGCAAAGCCTGATCATTGTACTTCTCCCTATAGGGCTTGAGGAGAGCAATGTTGCTACGCACCAACTCATAAGCCGTATCCACATCGCTGAATACCTGCGCGCGCGTCGCGTCACTTGCTTGCCGACTGCGATCGATGTCGATTTGCGTGCGTTTCTTTTCGCCCTGGTTGCGATCAAAGATGCGCAACGGAATACTCACGCTCGCGCCGATCGTCTCAGGGCCATTGGGGTTGTTCGTAGATGAGTTATTGGTGAACCAGCCTGCAAAGGTCGGATCGGTAGAACCGTTCGACACTGCCAGCTTGTGGTTGGTTTGTGCCTGTTGAATCGTCTGCAGTGCCGCCTGCAAGTCAGGACGCGCCGCGAGCGCTGCCTGGCGGTAGTCCTCGAGCAGTTTAAGGCTGTCGGAGAAGTCGAAGGGACCGATCACATCGAAGCGGTCCACCGGCGTGCGGTCGTTGATCAACTGCAGCAGTTGAATCTTCGCGGTACGCAGATTGACGGTCGCGGTTTCAATCTCCGACTCGTATTGCACTCGCTGCAGCTCAATCCGATCGAGATCGATCTGCGCCAGATCTCCGGCCTTGAAGCGGGCACGGCTGATGTCGATGATCTTGTCGTAGTATTCGAGGTCCGCCTTCGCCAGATCGAGAATGAACTTGGCCTGGAGCGTCGCCACGAAGGCCGCGCGTAGATTGAAGATCATGTTGCGCTGCAGGTCTTCGTGTTGCGATTGCGTGATGCGCGTGCCTTCCTGTGCACTCTCCAGCCGCAGCTCGCGCTTGTGATCGCGCTCGTGCAGGTAACTGAAGTTCGGCTGTTCAGTCGTTCCCTTGAAGGGAGTCCAGACCCCATTGTGCGGCGCGGCTTGGTTTCCATCCACCGACAGAGTGAACTGCGGATTAGGGCGGAGGTAGGCAGTAATCTCCTCTGCCTTCATTTCATCCACATTGTCCGCATCGGCTTTTAACGCCGGGTTGTTGGCGATAAATCTCGCTTTCGTCTGGTCCCAGTCCAGGAGTTGCTGGGCAAACGCTGGCGGTAAGACGGTCAGCGCTAACGCCACCCCGCAAACAAATACCCGCGCCTGCCGCTTCACGATACTGATAGGCATAAGAAAGAGAACCTGATCAATGTTCAAAGGACGCCCCCGTTTCCGGTTCCGGTAGCTTGTCGCCCTCTCGTGCGAACCAGACATACAACGTCGGCAACAGAAAGATGCTCAACGCGAGAGCTGTCACGAGTCCCCCCACAATGACAATGGCAAATGGGCGCTGCGAGTCGGATCCAATGGCGTGGGACGTCGCCGCAGGAAGAAGTCCCAGGGTAGCTACCACCATCGTCATCATGATGGGACGTAACCGGAGAACAGCTCCCTCCACGGCGGCGTCTTCCACCGTATAACCCTTGGCGCGGAGTTGGTTGATGTATTCGAGCATGATGACTCCGGTTTGGACAGACACCCCGAAAAGCGCCAGGAAGCCGACACCGGAAGATACGCTGAAGTATGTGCCAGTCACAAGAAGAGCGAGCAAGCCTCCAACGGGAGCCATGGCCACGTTGGCGAGAATCAGCAGCGCCCATTTGAAGGAACGAAACATCATGTAGAGAATGATGAAGATCAAAAAGATGGTCAGGGGCACGATGAGGGCCAGCCTACTCTCGGCGCGCTTTTCGCTATCGTATTCTCCCGACCATTCGAGGTGATAGCCACGAGGTAGCTGCACATTCTTTGCGATCTTGTCGATGGATTCCCGGACCGTGGTGCCCAGATCGCGCCCGCGAACCTCAAAGCGGATGGCCACGTACCGGGAACCGTCTTCCCGGTAAATGTCGTAAGCGTCATCGCGAACCTGGGCTTTGGTCACCTGAGCCAGCGAGACGCGCTCTCCCGAGGGAGAGAGCAGTCGAATATTCTGGATAGCCTCCTTGGTATCGCGATATGGTTTCTGATAGCGCACAACCACGTTGTAGACTGCCTCTCCCTGCAACACCTGGCTGACAGGATTACCGCCGACCGCGGTCTGAATTGCATCCTGGATATCGGCGACATTGATGCCGAAGCGCGCAGCCGCCTGACGGTCAACGGTGAGATCGATATTCGGCTGGCCCGTGTCGCGTTGAATTCCCAAATCCTTGACCCCGTCAATATTGGCCATAACATCTTTGATCTGGTCGCCCTTTTTCTCGAGAACGTCCAGGTCCGGCCCGTATAATTTGGCGCACAGTCCGCCCTTCGTACCGGTCATGGTTTCATCCACGTTGTCCTCAATGGGCTGCGAGAAATTCCAGAAAGCCCCTGGGTGTTTCTCCAGTTCGCGATCCATCGCGGCGATCAGCTCCTCTTTATTCCGATGAAAGACGGGGCGCCATTGGTCCTTGGGCTTCAAGTCGACGAAATACTCCGTGTTGCCGAATCCTCCCGTGTCGGTTCCATCGTCGGGCGCGCCAGCTTGCGAGACGACCTTGGTGACCTCGGGGAACGAGGCGAGAATGTAGCGGGATTGCTGGGCGAAGCGCGTGCCCTCCGTCTCGCCTATGCTGTTCGCCATCGCGCCACGCGCCCAAATGGCGCCTTCGTCCAAATGGGGCAGGAACTCCGAGCCAATGATTCCACTGAATGCCAGGAAAAGAGCGACGGCCAACGAAGCCAGGGCAACGCCGACCACAATCACGCGGTTTTTGACAGCCCAGCGCGCGCTGGGCCGGTAGCGTTTGGTAAGAAAAACCATGACCGGATTGCGCCACTCCTTGACGCCATTCCGGAAGAAGATGGCGCACAGCACCGGCGCGATCAGGATCGAGAAGGTCATGGCGCCGAGAAGTGCGAAGGCAACGGTCCAGGCCATGGGCCGGAACAAACGCCCTTCAACTCGTTGCAGCGTGAAGATCGGCATGTAGGCGGTGATGATGATGGCGATGGCGTAGAAAACCGGCCGCTGAACTTCGTGGCAGGCATCGCGAATCACGGCCGAAACAGGCCGGGGCAATGTGGTTCTTCCGTTTGGCTGGCCGTTCGCTTGCTTCCCGTTAGCCCGATTCGGCCCGAACTCCCGGCTCATATGGCGAACAATGTTTTCCACCATGACAACTGCGCCGTCAACGACCATACCGAAATCGAGAGCGCCAAGTGAAATCAAATTCGCGGGGATATTGCTCAAATTCAGAAAGATTGAGGCGAACAACAGAGAAAACGGTATCGTGACCGCAACGATCAAGGCCGCGCGAACATTGCCGAGGAAAAGCAGCAGGATGATCGTAACCAGGATCATCCCCTCGCCGAGGTTGTGCAGCACTGTGTGCAGCGTGTAATGAAGCAGATCGCTGCGGTCCAGCATGGGAATGACCTTCACACCCTCGGGCAGGATGTGATTGTTGAGCTCGTCCACCTTCTTGTGAATCCCTTCGAGCGTGGGGCCCTCTTCAGCCCCCTTGCGCATCAGCACTCCGCCCTGGATGACGTCGGGCTCATCTACAATGACGCCGTCCGGACGATGATCGGCTCTGGCCATGTGCCCCAGCCTGATTCTGGGTCCCCATTCGACGACTGCGATGTCTTTTACGCGAACTGGCGCTCCATTCGAAGTCGTCAACACGGTATTCTCGATATCCTGCACATTGCGGAAAAGTCCGAGTGCCCTAACGTTCAGTTGTTGCGAGCCTTCTTCCACGAAGCTGCCGCCCGCGTTCACGTTGTTGTTGGCTAACTGCTGCTCGACCTGGCTGATGCTCAAGCCGTAGGAGATGAGCTTATTCGGGTCGACGCGCACCTGATATTCGCGTGCGGTGCCGCCGAAGTCGCTCACGTCCACAACATTCGGAACTTTCCTGAATTCCTTGTACAGAGTCCAGTCTTCAATGCTCCTCAAATTCATCAGGTCATACGCCGGATTCGTGCTCCGGATCGTGTACCAGTAGATCTGGCCCGTCATGCTCCAGTCCGTTCCAATTTGAGGCAGCACGCCTGCCGGCACGCTAACCTGCGTAAGCCTTTCCAGCACTTTCTGGCGGTTCCAATCGTTGACCGATTGGTCGTCGAAGATCAGCGTAATCAAGGAAAGACCAAAAATCGATTCCGACCGCACCGTCGAGAGATGCGGAATCCCAAACACCTGAATTTCGACGGGAACCGATACTTGCTGTTCCATCTCTTCGGCGGAATGTCCGGGCCACTGGCTGATGATGTTCACGTAATTATCGGCAATGTCGGGATACGCCTCGACGGGCATGTTATGAAACGACACTGCCCCCCAGCCGAGCAATAGCAACCCAACCGCCAGCACCACGTACCGATTATTGAGAGCAAAATCCACGAGATTGCGAATCATGGTTTCTTCCTCGTGCCCTGGAGTCGAGAGTTATTCATTGTCGATCGCATTTTGGAGATTGATCGCGTTTGTCACCACCTGCTGGCCAGGCTGCAACCCGGATAGAATCTCCTGCATGTTGTTCGGCAACTGTTCGCCGCTGACGACCTGAATCCGCTTGAACTTCTCTTGCACCGGGATGAAGACCCAATCGCGGTCGTGCAGATGCACGATCGCGGACTCCGGAAGAGCCGTGTAGGTTTGCTTCTCCTTGCCGAACAAAGTAGCAGTGGCGAACATGCCCGGCCGCATCATCTCGCCCGGATTGGCCAACTCAATGCGGACCTTTGCTGTGCGGATATTCGGATCGAGAATCGAGCCGATATTGCTGATCGTGCCCTTGAGAACTCTATCCGGATAGGCGTTCAGCTTGACGTCGGCGGGTTGCCCGACGCGCACGTTGGCCATGTCGCTTTCGTAAACGTCACAGACGATCCACACGGTGGTCAGGTCAGAAATAGTGAATGGATTCGGCGTAGAGTAGGCCTGCACAGCCGCCCCGTTAGTCACTTCCTGATCGGTGATCACACCGGAAACCGGGGCGACGATATCGACAATTCCCTTCGGGTTATCGGGATCGCTGCCGAGCAGGTGAAGGTGCTCAGTGGAGGTATCGAGTGTGGTCTTGGCGTCGTCCTCGTTGTCTTGCGCGACCTCCAGGTCTCCCAGCGCTATAGCCCCGTGTTCGTACAGCAGCTTCGCTCGATCCAATTGCTTGCGCGCAAGAAGCTCATCGGATACGGCCTTGCGGTAGGCATCGAAGCCTCCCGAAATGTCGTCGCTGCGAACACGCAGCAAGAGCTGGCCCTTCTTTACCGCGTCGCCGAGGCGAGCGCGGATGTCCACAATGCGGCCGGAGGCAAGCGAAATCACCGGAACAGTTCGCGCGATGTCAGGAAATACAGTCCCGGTCACGGACAATTGCGACGGGGCCTGGTATTGGGTCGCTATTGCGATCGGATACAACTCCGGATGCTCGACCGCGAAAAAGGAGACGTCCACCCCGGAAATCACTTTGGCCGGTGGCGGCGCTTCTGATGCCGCATTCACATTACCGCTCTTGCAGCCATTAATGGCGAGAGATGCGCTTAGCACTATCGGCAACAGCGCAAATCCAATAGCTTTGCTTTTCATGATGATTCCTGCACCCCCATGTGCCTTTCGACCATCTGGACGCCCAGATACCTTCAAATAGCGGTGGCCGTTGTTAACATCGACGGATTGTGGAACAAGTCTCTTTCCGAAGCATTCTCTGCGCATTGCTTCGCGCAGCAGCCGCAGGAAGTGAACCAGCCTGGAGTTTGATCGAATCGGAGGAGCGGATCAGGCGGCTGGAGGAGGGCGATTCTGAATGGAGGAGAGAGCGGGAGCTTTCACCGTGGGGATAAGGAGACTACCCGGCACAGCAAAGCGAAACGCGTTGAAGGGGATCTCCGCGGCAAGCGTGGGAATCGATGCAACGATCGTATGAAGTGGGGCGTGCGCATGCGCGCCTAAATCGTCCTCGCGCTGGAAACAGCGTGTTTCGGCAGGATTCTGCGCCATAGCCATGTCGTCATACATCGTGATGACGGTAAACATGGTGAAAAGCACTAACGCCAGCGAGACGAATTGCGCCCAGCGTCCCCGGCCCTCGCGCCGCGCATGGCGCACCCACAGCCAGCACATCGCTGCGGCCATCGCCATCCACTCGAGATTGAGGGCCAACTCCATCAGTGTTTACCCTTGCATTCCACTTTCATTCTGGCGAGCATGTGTCAGCACTTATGCGCTGATAAATCGCCGCTGTGCGGAAGTTACCGATACGCTTGAGCAGCACCGGAATTACGAGAATTCCCGGCGCTGCATGCCAAGCCTTCGGTTAAATTGTCTGTCCACCGTCGCAAGGTGCGGTCAGGCGAACCGTGCCGCGGCTAAAACCGGACCATGATTGCAAGGGTGCTGACCGTCTGATTAGTGCGCAAGTCGGGCCACCAAATGGCGCTGGTGTTGGGTCCGGTTCCGTTCCCCGAGTTATAGCAGACGGCTTCGGCTGAACTTAGACTTCCGTAGCCGTAGCCGGACGGAGCGCCGTTGGCGCAGGCGTACTGGCCTGGTTGACCGTTGTTGAGAGGAGGGCCGCCTGCGAAGGCCGGAGGGGTAATTCCGCGGCGACCGGTCCAGTATGGCGTGTCGGAATAGCGATAACCAGTCTCGAGCCGGAAGGTGATGAACTGACTGGGCATGTAGTCGAAGGTGATGGTTCCGTCGTGCATCTGAGCGCGATCCCCGCCGTTTTCGGTATAGTACGGCGTACCGGTGATCGCGGTAGCGCCGTTGATGGGCGGAAGAAGAGTCAGGTAACGGCCGGGATTGCTCATGACTCCGCCGCCAAGGGTAACTGCATAAAGATCGTGCTTGAACCAGTAGCGGTTATAGATCATATAGCCCAGGAACGACTGTTTTGGTCTGCCATTCTTGCTGTTATGGCAATTCACACCACCGGCATATGTGTCGGCGGATCCCATCTCCGGTGAGAGCCCCTTAGGGTCGTAATGGCCGACAGCAGGGCCGCCGCCGTATTCGCAACCAGCGTCGCCGGTAATTGTGAACGCAATCTTGTCTAGAGTCTTCGCGGGCTGGTCATACGCCTTGACTTGGGCGCTGTAGTCGGCATGGATGCGCGAGCGGCCGGGATAGCCGATATCGTCTTCACCCAAACCATAGTTGTTGAAGACAAAGTCCAAGTATGACGTTGGACGCCACAGAATCTGTCCGCCTAGCCCAGGCTTGCCGTTGGGGCGTGCGTAGGTCTGCCAGCCATTAATGATCCACGGCTCGATCTTCAGCTTGGCTGTCGGGAAATACTGGATGCGTAAACCATTGAAGAACCACGGCGTGTTTGAAGAAACAAACGAGGGCTGATAGGTCCAGTTATCGAAGTTGTAGTAACTGAACAGGCCAATGTAAGAGACGAATATACCAGCATCCACATTTACGCCATGAGCATAGTCCCAGTGATAACCACCCCAAGCCTCAGAAACGTATTTGTAAGCGCCGGCTAGATCCCATTGGCCGCGACTGGGGCTGGCGTCGTTACGGACAGTAGTCGTAGAGAACAGGCCATTCATTGTGAGGATGCGCCCGCGCACATTGTTAATACGAATGTCGCCGCCGGCGCTGATCTGCTCAAGCTGCCACTCGTCGGAGCGAAAAGTCTCCGTCGAACCTCCCAGGGAGTCGTCCTCGGGATGGTTGTAATCGATCGTGTAGTTCGCGTCGGCGCGAAACTCGGGCGTGAAGTATTTGGTCGACATGGGGCTGTCGGAGGCGTGCCCATTGCTGTTGAGCCAGGTCCAGTCGCCAGGGAAAGGCTCGCCCTTAGTTGTGGTTTGAGCGCCGATCTCGGGGGCAGCCGGCTCGGCGGGAGCGGCGGCCGTGCTCGCTGCCTGTAACGACGGTGAGGCTCCTGCAGCCCCCGCCGCGGACAGCGTTGTGGCGGAGACGCTGCCGGCAATCAATTCGTGCTCTGCGGTCTTCAGCGCAGCCGTGTCCTCGCTGTCGGCCAAGGCCCGCGCTTTCTGTTCCTTCACCTCATTCTCGAGCTGCTCAATCCGCTTCGTTAGCACCTCAATCTGCTGCGAGACTGTCGGCTGCAACTGCGGTTGCGCCATTTTCGCGGATGGATTTGCATCGGCGGCCGCACCAGGTGCCGCGCTGGCGATCAGCGGCGGCGAGGTGGTGTTAGTCGACGCAGACTGTGCAGAACTTGCACAGCTCGCCCCAAGTATGAATGCATACGTCACGGCAATTGGAAGTAGCTTCCTCATCTTCACCTCTCGCTTTCTACTGGAACTCCAAAAACTGACTACGTGCTTTTGTTAAACGGCTAGACTCGCTGCAGCACCCGAATATTGCCATCTTCACCCTGAATACTCGATTTGCGATTGGCGAAGAATTGGAGACACTTTACTCACACAATGGCCGCGACTTGGAGTTACAAGGTTGATCTCGCTCGAAGTCACTCGTACTACCTATTGCACGACGACTGTCATAAGCGAGACATAAAGCCGACGTAGATTCTTCGTAAGAAGGATCCGCTATTCAATCACGGTACTTGATACTGCTGAGAATGTGAAAGCAAGCTGATAGGCTACACCGTTACGTGCAAGGTGCGGCTAATCTGCGCGCTTGATACCTGGTGCACTGCCACTACTGGCAAGCTTGCTGCTAGGCACAACTCACCTCGGAGCACCAAGTGCTTTTCATCAAGCGCGGGAAAGTGCGATATCAGTGGACTGAGCTAGGATGTAGTCTTCCGCATAAGGAAAGCATGAATGGCGCACAAAATCCGTCTTGCTCGTTCGGTCGCCAGTTCAAAGCGCAGGTATGTTCAGTATTTGCGTCGCTCTTCGGTTGCAGATCGAAGACCAAGAGAGCCGAGAGACGAGATGTAGTGCACGGCTGTAGACGAAGCGATATCCGTATTAATTCGTCTCGAACTCGGCGGAGCTGTCAGGGCCTTTATGCATTCTCTACAATCTCCTTTGTAGCGTAGGGCAAATACAATTGGAGATTGCCGATGCCTTTCCTTCCGAAAGTTGGCTTCTTGTTGCCGTTAGCCTTGGCGAGCCTCGTGTTCGAGACATCCAACCTTCGACGCAGGCGGCAATGTCATTGGCCTCCGCGGGCGTTTGTAAGTTTTTCGGGGAACATTGCAGGTCAGTATTCGAGAGGAGCTTGGGCCTGAAGCGGGGCGCGGTTCATTCACGCAGCCGACGTCTCTGCCCTCACAGCTGGTAGCAACTGTGAGGCCCGCACCAGAGCCAACCAGTTATTCATCACCGCCGAGCCTGGGCTCGATCATAAAACCGATATCCGAGGCGATGCCTTGTTTCTGAACCTATAGGTTTTGCAACGGCTGTTTTCATGCAAATTTACCTTTCGTTTTCAGTGAGATAGAAGCCAGGATTGGCGAAGGCTTTCCGGACAGCAATGGTGGATACTCAAGGGGTTTGACCGTTTCAAAAGGCTGTCGCCGCAGATCTTTGTTCAACACCCCTTTTGAAACGGAACCTGTGGGGATCCTGCCAGAGATTGGATTCCGGGAGTGTTACCGGCCATCCGTCGCCAGCGCGTTTTGGGGATTCCAGAGCGGCTGACAGGCGCCAGCCAGGGTTTAGGCGGGGTAAGCGAACCTGGATTCGGCGATTTCAAGGATGTTCGGAAGGGGGACGCACGAAGAGTTTTGTATTGATTTCTTGCGGGGGAAGGGGAAACTCCGACAGGTAAAAACCAAGCCACAACGCGATGGCTCCGTTATCTGTCCCTAACTGTCCCGGGCGGGATGCATTCACTAAGGCGTAAGTTGTTGATTTGATTGGTTGCGGGGGCTGGATTTGAACCAGCGACCTTTGGGTTATGAGAGTGAGGATCTCAGTATTTTCAACAAGTTAGACAACACGGATAGCATCGAAAAGCACGCTTGGGAGCCACTGGAAATCGTTATTGGACCCTTATTGGACCCCCGGTGAACGTGGGTTTTCCAACCGATTGATTTGCGGCTCCGAGACCCAACATAGCAGTACTGATCTGAGCGCCTCGAGAAACGCACCTTTTCAAATCGCTCAGAATCTAGTTTCCGATTGCCCGCGAAAAACCTGGATAGACGAATGCGCCGCGGATTGTATCGGCGTCCTTGACTGAAACGCCGCACTGAAGAGCGGTGCTGTACCAAGTCTTCTCCACCTGTTCCTGCATTCCATAGACAATTCTCTCCGCCTCCGCGCGCTCGAGGAGGAAGCGCGAACACTCGGAGAGAATGTTAGTGGCATTGGCAAAGCGGCCTTGACGACCGCATTCCATGGCCAGATCTCGGCGATCCTGGCTGACGACTGGCTGGGGGATCAGATCGTAGGCCGGCGAGAGCCTCCAGTTCCGGTCGAAAGCTATAAAGGCATGGTTACGCGGATGATCGTCCGTATTCGAGATCAGGGCATTGAAGCAGATGCGATGATAGAGTTCCCGAGCATCCGCCTTTGGTCCGGAAACGATGCGGCGCAGCTCTTCGGCGAGAAGAACGTAGGACCAGCCCTCTCTTGCTGTCGGCGCATCGTCCGTTCGTAGAGCTGTCATACCGCCAATCATGCGCGCACGAGTGTAGCCGGCGGGCGTTCTTTGCCGGTCGAAGCGCCGGATCAGGAGAACATCTTTACCGGCCACGGTCACGAGCCGGCTTTCAGCCGCATCGATGCCGCACTGGCGCGCGAGCTCCAGCATGGCGTGCTCGACGCGCGGATAGTTCCAGCGATCATCGGGCCGGGAGAATTTCGCGATCCAGAGCCCACTTTCGCTCTCGATGACGGCCTTCGGGCGTGCTCCGCCCATCGAGGTTCCGAGCAGCAATAGGTCCTGAGCCTGTTCGGCGTCCGGATGGCTGGGAATCTCGTCCCGGACCAAGGCTTCGGCGATGGCCTGAAGCGTTTCGAGCTCAATGGACTGATTGAATTTGTACGGCGGCGCGGGGGGCTTGCTATTCGTACCGAATCCGAGAGCGCCGGCGCGATCGTCGGGCGATTCGAGCAGGTAGTCGATCTCCCGGAGTTTTGGGATGCCCGCACGCTTCTCAATAATGCGGCGGCCCCAGAAGTCGGGGCCGGCATCGCGCAAGGCGCCGAAGACACCGTTCATCTTGATAGTGTCGTAGGTGGTCTCGGCGAGCTTCAGCTCCACCGGATCGATGTCCACCGCTTCTGGGTTTTCGAGGTAAGAACGGCCAAAGACGAAGCGTCCCAGCGGATCGCCGCGCTCATCTGTCTCGATCACAAATTTGCCCGCGGTTATGGCTGACACTGCGCCCGGCAGAGTGATGTAGACAAAGCACTCTTGCGCAACATCAGAAGTCATTGTTGAGTCCTCGGGCTTTTCTCGCACGCGCAGGTTGTTTGCGACGGGCTAGGGCCAGACCGTGCGCATCTTTGACAGGATTGGCAAGATCTTCAAAGGCCGGAAGCAAATCGTATAGCCAAAGCAATGCTGCATAGACGGCAACGCCGGTAGAGGGCTTACCTCTTTCGGCGTCCATTACGGCGCGATAGCCAGTCCCAATCTTTTGAGCTGCCGCCTCGATGGTCAGTCCCCGCCGAATTCTTGCCATGCGAAGATTACCCCCCACCGTCTTGAGTGCACGCTCAACGGGGTAGGGTTGCGACGCGAGTAGCTGATTCCAGGGCATAATCTTCTCTCTAGAGCAGATTATATAACTTAATCATCTCTATAAGGCAACATT
>Ga0326727_10012259_pt1 | contig 19575 bp, 16 predicted proteins | sample MB2enrmetagenome_FD_207643 | JGI IMG/M metagenome (GOLD analysis project Ga0326727, IMG submission 207643) | Lab enriched peat soil microbial communities from McLean, Ithaca, NY, United States - MB29MY | ecosystem: Environmental > Terrestrial > Soil > Wetlands > Peat | place: USA: New York...
AGCAATCCATTCCTGCTGTTCCAGCCGGTGGAGCGCCGGGTATAGCGACCCTTGTTGCACCTGGAGGGAGTCCTGCGAGATTTGCTGAATGCGCTGCGAAATCCCCCAGCCGTGCATCGGCTCGAGGGCCAGCGTTTTCAGGATGAGCAAATCCAAAGTCCCTTGAAGTAGATCGATTGACTTTCCCATAAATCTCCCTTTAATGAATTTCAGCGCCAGCAGTGTGGAAACCTCACCGGATGCCGCGCTTCAAGAAGGCCAGTTGGTCGCCTGCGAGGTGGTGTGGGCCGAGGTCGCTGTTTCGTTCGCCTCTGCCGCGGCAGCTCAGGACGCCTTGAAGTTGTTGAACATGGAGTTCAGCCCACTTACCATCGAAGCGGCTCTCAAGGCTGGAATCGCCTGCAAGGAGTATCGGGCGCGCGGCGGCCCTAAGACGCGAGTGGCCGACTTCCTGATTGGCGCCCACGCTCTGTGCCAGGCCGATCGCCTGCTGACCCGAGACCGCGGGTTCTATCGATCGTACTTCAAGCGTCTGAGGATTATGGATCCCACCGCGCCTTAACCCGGAGTCCGAATTATGGGAGTTTGTCCGCATCAGCAAACGTAGCGCGGAAGGTGCCTTGAGTGGTGAAAAGGCGGCGTCGAGCCGCCGCAGTCCAAGGCGCTTCGCGCATTTGCATCCTTGGGTGTGAACGCGTTCTTGGCGAACTTTCCGGGAATCGTCACGCCGGAGCCTCCCCTCACCCGGTATCCGCTTCGGGCAATCGAAAATCGTCAATCGAAAATCGACAATCATTCGTTCCTCAGCGCCACCATGGGATCGACCTTCGTTGCCCGCAGGGCGGGGATGCAACATGTGATAACACCTACAAGCAGCAGAAAAAGGATTACGGCACAAAAAATAAGCGGGTCGGTAGGACTGACCCCATAAAGCACGCTTGAAAAAACACGAGTGGCGGCTAGTGCGGCGAGGATCCCGGCTCCAAGGCCGAAGATGATGATTTTGAGGCCTTGGCCGAGTGCTAGCCAGAGCACATCGCGCGGCTGAGCTCCCAACGCCATTCGGATACCGATCTCTCGTGACCGCCCCGCGACCAGGTAGGCGACGGTTCCGTAGACCCCCACGGAGGCGAGAATGAGGGCGAACAGACCGAACACTCCCACCAGTTCAGCGGCCATACGCGGCTGGGACAGAGAATTGCTGACCTGCTGATCCAAGGTCTCGATGTCGTAAAGCGGGACGGTCCTGTCAATTGCGGCGACGATCCGCCGAACCGGCTGAGCCTGTGCCAAGGGCTGCCCGCGGGTTTTAACCAGCAACCTCATCTCGGCGTAATTCTGCAAGGCGGACAGATAGAAGTAAGGCTCGGGACTTTCCCACAGCGTGTGGACTTTGACATCTTCAGCAACGCCTACCACTTCACACTCGCGCCCCAGTTCAGGCAGCTTGAAATGCTGTCCAATCGGATGCCTCCCTGGCCAGAAGCGCTGTGCCATCGTTCTGTTAATAACGGCAATGGTTGACGCACCTTCCCGGTCGGCAACTTCCATGTCCCGCCCCGCGAGAAGCCGAATCCCCATCGTTTGAAAGTAGGCAGGCCCTACTGAATTGAATTCGATTTCGCCCTCTGTTTCTCCTCGTGCGGTCGCTCCTCCAGCAACTTCCATACGCGTTGTACTTCGGCCCAGACCCAAGGGCAGTTCACTTGTCAGCGTTGCGGATTGCACACCCGGTAACGCCGAAACCCGGTTCAATACATCCGTCCAGAACCCGAAGGCACGAGACGCCGAGTATCTCAGCGAGAAGAGGTCGATTTCCACTGCCAGGACATTGTGTGGGTCAAAACCTGGCCGCACGTTTTCCAGCCGGCGCAGGTTCACGAGCAGGAGGCAGGCGGTAATCACCGTTACCGTGGTCAGTGCGAGTTGCAGCCCGGTCATCATCTTCTGGAGACGCAACGTCGTCGCCCCTGCCGAGAACTTTCCCCCGGCCTCACTCAATGCCTCGCGAAGATCCGTTCGGGCGGTCCGCAATGAGGGCAGCAGCCCGAAAAGAAGCACCGCGGCCATTACTGTTCCCCCGGTGAAACCCAGCACTTGAACATTCAGGCGAAGACCGAGTGCCATGGGAATGTGAAACGGCAGCTTGTAATGAGGAACCCAGTTCATAATAGCCGCGGCGACCAACAAGCCCACCGTGGCTCCCGCGAGCGAGAGGAGCAGGTTTTCAACCAGAAGCTGCCGAAATACGCGGCCGCGTCCCGCGCCCAGGGCTGCCCTGACCGCCATCTCCTTCCGGCGCGCCAAACCTCGGGCCAAGAGCAGCGTCGCGACATTGGAGCAGGCAATCAATAGGACAAGCCCCACGGCGATGGCAAAGAGACGCAAGAAGCGCTTTACCTCACTACGGAAGGCCGGCCAAAATCGCCCCTCGGTGGCGTGGAGCACAACTGCCCCGCTCTCCCCGTTGGTCGCCGGGTAGGATTTGGCCAGTTGTTTCGCCAACAACGGCAATTCGGATTGCGCCTGGGCAAACGTCGCCCCTTCATTCAGCCGGCCAACCATCAGGAACCAGCGCCCCTCGCGCATCTGAAGCAGGTCGCCGGCGCCGGGAATAGCGATTTCCTGAGCTGCCATGGGTAACCAGAACGCCGGCGGCTCCCCCCAGTCCAGGTTTATTCCTCCGAATCCTTCCGGGGCCACTCCGACAATCACGAACACGCGGTTATTCAGGCTTACCGTTTTGCCCACCACGTTCCGGTCAGCGCCCAAATACTGTTTCCAAAACTTGTAGCTAAGCACAACCACTCGCGCGTTGCTGCCGGGGTGGTCATCGACGGGGGAGAACAGGCGGCCCAGACTTGGGCGTATACCCAGAACCGGGAAGTAGTTCCCTGACACCAATTCCGACCAGGGGAGCCTCGGCTCAGAGGAATCCTCCCAGCTCAATGCAACGCGTGCATACGCAATCAGGCCGGAAAGTGTCTGGCTGTGATCCCGGTAGTAGAGATAATCGGGGTAAGAGCTGGAATCGTATGCCGATCCCTTCTCGCTCGTGGTGTAAACTGCCACGAGTTCGTTGGGGTGGTAAGCCGGAATGGGACGGTAGAGCACAGATTCGATAATGCTGTAAATCCCGGTGTTCATCCCGATCCCGATTGAAAGCATCAAAACGGCAACCGCCGTAAAACCGGGGTTCTTCGCCAACATGCGCAAACCAAAGCGAATGTCCTGAAGCAGCGTGTCGATGAAGCGCACGCCCCAAGCGTCGCGGCATTCTTCCTTGACCTGCTCGACGCCGCCAAATTTGCGCAGCGCCGCGTAACGAGCTTCCGCCGCGCTCATTCCCGCCACCATGTTTAGCTCGATCTGCTTCTCAAGATGAAACGCCAGCTCGTCGGAGAGATGCTGATTCAGTTCCTCTTTCCGGAACAGCGCACGGAGACGACGAACAAATTTCATAGTGACCTACCTTAGACGGAGCGGGCGCAGCCCGCTTTGGACTGCGGTAGCAGCAGCTACCGCTTTTCCCCCCCTCCACATTTGCCGTATGAACCCAAGACGGAAAGCGGTAGCTGCTGCTGCCGCTCGACAAGGTCTGAGCGGGCGTCCCGCCCGCGCTACGTCCTGACACCTGACACCTGGCACCTGACACCTATTCGTTCCTCAGCGCCACCATGGGATCGACTTTTGTGGCGCGCCGGGCGGGGAGGTAACCGGCGATCAGCGCAACAACCGATAGCACCGCGACTGCCGCGATCATGGTCATGGTATCGCGTGGCCCGAGCCCGAACAGCAATTGCGGAGGACTCGCGTGGCCGCCAGCGAGATGGCGGTGCCCGCCACAACGCCGACAGCGAGAACGGAAATGACATTGCGCATCACCAATCGCAGAATCGAGCCCGGCTCCGCCCCCAGTGCCATGCGGATGCCAAACTCGGTCTGCCTCTGCGCCACCAGATAGCTGAGCGTGCCGTAGAGCCCAATCATCGCCAGCAGCAGCGCCAAAGCGCCGAAGAAGCCGGAAAGCAACGCGAGAAGCCGTTCCTGGACCATCGAGTCGTTCACCTGCTCGGCCAGGGTGTGAAATTCCAGCGGAATCTGCTTATTCACCTCCCCTACAGCGGCCTGCACCACCGAGACCAGGGCCGACGGCCTCACGCCGGTGCGCAACTCGAACATCTCCGCCTCAGAATCTCGAGGTATTTGAGTGGCCGGGAAGAACGCGATGGGTGAAGCTTCCTCGCGGGCCGATCGATATTTGGAATCCCTGATAACCCCGACAACCTCGATGGGCGGACCGGGCTTTCCGCCGATATCCATGATTCGGAATGTCTTGCCGATCGGATTCAGATTGGGGAAGAAGCGGTGCGCGAGGGTCTGATTGACAATCACCACCGCCGGCGCGGTCCTGGTGTCGCCGCCGTTGAAATTGCGCCCGGCCAGAATAGTCATGCGCAGCGTCTCAAAATACCCGGGCGAGACGAAACTGAACCAAGCAAGCGAACGGCGCCCCGTAAGCGCTTCTGACCATTCCGTTTGAATCCAGCCGTTCCACCCGGATCCACTGATCGGCGTCATCAACGACCGCCCGGCGGAAACAACCCCCGGCAGAGCTCGGAGCCTGCTCTCAATAGCTTCCAGAGTCGAGAGTTGCTGGTTTGGCGGCACGTTCGCGGTCTTGAGGCTGGTGCTCACAATCAGGACGTTGTCGCGGTCAAATCCGATATCGAGAGTGGCGAGCTTGGCAAAACTTCGCAGAAACAAGCCGGCCGCCACCAACAAAACCAGGGAGAGCGCCACCTGGGTGGCCACGATCCAATGCCGGCTGCGAAAGTGTCCGCGAGGCGCACATTCGATTGCCAGTCTGCCCTTCATCGCCCAGGTCAAAGATACCCGGGTGGCGCGGAGAGCCGGCAATAGGCCGAATAGAACGCTGGTGAAAAAAGCAATCGCCATGGTAAATCCCAGAACGCGGCTGTCAAGCGAGAGATCGAGGAACACCACATTTTTGCCGGTCGAAATGTAGCGAACCAGCAGAGCGGTTCCCCAACGCGCAAAGAGTACCCCCACCAGCGCCCCCGCCGTCGAAAGCAGGACGCACTCCGTGAGCAACTGGCGAATCAGCCGGATCCGGCTGGCGCCCAAAGCCTGGCGCATGGCGAGGTCCTTTTGCCGGGCAGCCGCGCGCGCCAGCATCAGGCTCGCGATATTGGCGCACGCGATCATCAGCACGAGTCCGACAGCGACCATGAGCAATCGGAGAGGCCGATCAAACTCCTCCCGAAGGCTGGATGTTCCTGTGGCGGCCGGAGTGGTTACCAATACTTGTCGCAGAAAACCTTTCTGTCCGTCCGCATCCCAATCCTGCGGTAGAGCCCCATTAAAGATCTGAGGGGAGTGCGAGCCCAACCGCGCCGTCAACTGGCTTAGGCTCACCCCAGACTTGGTGCGGCCTACCACGCTCAGCCACCAATTAGAGCGCCTATCGAGCCTGGATTTTGCGCCGTCGAAAAGCGCGGCGGCGCAGATCGGTATGGCCACATCGAATTTGCTGCCGACGTCCATACCATAGAAGCCGGGGGGCGCGACGCCTACAACTTCAAACGGGTGGGTGCTGAGTGAAAGGGTGCTGCCGACGGCGCTGGGAGCACCGCCGTAATGGTCCTGCCAAAAGCCGTAGCTCAGTACCGCCGCGCCGGAGCATCCGCGCTGGTCATCAGAAGCTGTGAGCAAACGGCCGGCGGCGGGGCGAAGCTCCAGAGTCTTGAAAAAGTCGCCGCTTACCCAAAGTCCGTTCGCGTAGTGAACTGCCCCGCCTTGCGCCAGGTCGAAGCGGTCACCGCTCCAGGCGAAAACGCCGGAGAAGACGTCCTGCCGGTCGCGCAATTGTTCCCAGAGAGGATTGGTAAACTCCGTGTCGCCTTCGTCGCCAGAATGCGGATCAACCATGCCCACCAGCCGCAATTCCTCCGGCCTATGAACCGGCAGCATCCGCAGCGTGACCGCGTCGATCAGACTGAAGATTGCCGAATTGGCCCCGATGCCTAGCGCGAGGGTCAGCACGGCCACGGCGGTGAAGCCGGGATTCTTGGCCAACATCCGTAGGGCGTAGCGAATGTCCTGAAGCAGGGTCTCGAAAAAGCGCACGCCCCAGGCGTCGCGGCATTCCTCCTTGACCTGCTCGACTCCGCCAAATCTGCGCAGCGCGGCGTAACGTGCTTCCTCCGGACTCATCCCCGCCGCGATGTTCTGTTCGATTTGCTTTTCGAGATGGAACGTCATTTCGTCCGAGAGCTGCTCGTTCAGTTGCTCTTTCCGGAACAAAAGGGGCAGACGAGGGACAAGTTTCATATCCACCTACTTTCGCTTTCACGTTAATAAACTGAGGCGCTCACATTTACCCCTAGACACTCGACAAGGGAAATTTACGTCCCGTCTTGTAGATTGTCAAGGGGAAAAGATCGGTATCGGCGACAATTGGCCCGGATTCCAAATTCAAGGAGTCCTGAAGGGGTATAAATGCTTATTGTTGGTTTTTAACGCCTAGAGCATTTCCATAAACAATGTAGCTTAGAAAATGCGAACACTTGTGGGAGAGTGGGCGCATGCGAGCCATACCAATTCCCCTTCGCAAGCGCATTCTCGAACTTTACGATCGGGGCAAGAGCACGCGGGAGATCGCGCAGTTTTCCGGCTTCTGCGTGGCGGCGGTGCGCCGGGTGCGCCAGCATTTTCGGCAGCGGGGCACGCTGGAACCTCAGACGCACCGGTGTTGGCGCAAGACGCTGCTCACCGAAGAGCGGAAACAACGACTACGCGAACTCTTATGCGCGCAGCCCGAGGCCACCCTGGCCGAGTTGGGCGCGCGCCTGGACCGCTCTTTCCGCACTTCCACGATCGATCTCTGGTTGCGGCGGCTGGGCTGGAAGTATAAAAAAAACGCTGGCCGCCGATGTCCGCAAGGCGTGTCGCCTTAGGGGGACGGCTTGCCGCCCCCTGGTTCCGCATTCACCCTGCGGAACGCCGGGTAGGGCAAGCCCGGCATCTCGTAATTGCATTCACCCGTTCGAACGGCGCCTCACAGAAAAATCTTCCCGGTTGAACTCGTCACTCGTCACATGTCACTCGTCACTGCCCTGCGCCTTTGACAATGTGCTGCAAGCGTAGCGCCTGTTTGGTAGGTCCGCTGCCCTTGTCCACGAAAGGCCGCAGAGCTTGAAAAGCGGCTCTGCGCCAGCCGGCCGAGGGCATATCCTTTACGGCGGTCGGTCAGTATCTGGGCAGAATGTTAGACTTTATCAAATCGCAAAATACGAAGTAAAATTATGTTGCCACGCCTCCCGGTTGGTGTTAAATACTCGCCATTACCGGCGGCCTTCGGAACGATCTCGTAAGCCCTGCGCCTTTTCCACCAAAAGGGCGAGATTCCGGACAGTAGAGACAAGCAGGGCGCGGGGCGGCGGCGGTGACGGCCGGAAATTCTGACGAGAACTTTACCGGCCAAGTGAGGCACTATGACCCTGACGATTCGCACGGAACAATTGGCGGTTTTCGCGGAGGTGGAGACCAAAAAATTTGTAGACCGCATGGTCATTCACCTCAAGAAGTTTTTTCCGGAGCAGTGCGAGGTTATGGACGAGTCGCAAATGGGCGAAACCATTCGATACGGGATTAAACGCGCTGCTGCTTACGGTATTACCATCAAGCGTGATGTCTCGAAATACGTCGATGTGATGGTGGTATTCGGCCGCGATTTTGACCGCGACCCCGGTTTGCCCTGGGCGCGGACCATACTCGCCGACGCCGCGGCTGACCCGACTGTGAAGGTCAATCGCTTGTATGTGACGGCGACAGATGAACTCGAGAAGGGTGAGATTACCCTCGAACGAGCCGCCTGACCCCAATAAGGAGCTTGGCCAGCGCAAGGGGCTTGAAGGGAGGATGCAGTGCCGGTTAATGGCAAGAATCCTTTAAAGGGGGCTGACCATTCCAGTCTTTCTTCCAGCCAGTCTGTCGGCGACCCCCTAAGAACGTGTCCTGGACCGACAGGGCACTGGATTAAGGTGAAGCTGCTTAGAGAGGGCGACGAAAACCCGCGACCCCAATATTGGCCTAAAAATAATCCCCTCCCTTACGCTAACGAGCATTTCAAGGCCAGCATCGGCGGTTTTGGTGATAATTCGCTCACCTCACAGGGGTATTCTTCTATCGAAAACGTTCCTGCTGGCACGTGCACCTTCAAGTTCGACAAATTTTACGCCGACATCGACGTTTATTTTGAGAAGCAACTAAAGGAGTAACTACAGAAAAAGTAGCGGATACACGAAAATGCCCGAAAACCCAATCACCGTCAAATGGTACGAGGTTGACAAGGAGATTTCCGCCAAGGAATTAGCCGTAGACAAGGAGCACGTTTTCCAAGTCCAGCGGGAGGCCATTCCCCTGGTCTTTGTCCCCGGATTAATGGGCAGCCGCCTTCGAGCTGGACCCCGTGGAAAGTCCGCCGGGCTACCAAATAAGCGCTGGGACCCCTCCCACCCATACGTATGGTTGTGGCCAAAGTACGGTAGCTGCAACCCGGCGTACCGAAAGAGGATGCTAATCGGTGACCATTTCGATCCGGGCTTCCTCGAGGTGATCAACGAGAAGCCGCCAAAGGGTTACATTGGTGATGGCTTCGATGGCATTATGGGAGACTACTGTGATTTTCTCAACCTGCTAAAGGCTAACAACTGGGGGCCGCTGGGAAAAATCTTCGAGTTTCCTGTCTATGCCGTCGGTTATAACTGGACAGACGACAACGAAAAGTCGGGGATATTGCTCGCCGCAAGAATCGTTGAGATCATTGCCGAAGCCAAAGCAGTAACGGGCCTTTGCGAAAAGGTGATCCTGATTACCCACTCGATGGGCGGGTTAGTAGCCCGCGCCGCGAGTAAACTCTCCCAAGCCGAAAGTCTGATCCTCGGCATCATTCACGGTGTCCAGCCTGCAACCGGCGCGCCGGCTGCCTATTGGCGGATGAAGGCCGGATTTGAGGGGGAGAAAAAAGACAAGACCTCAGATACGCTTGGCGGTTCGGGACCCCACGTGACCGCCATATTTGCCAACTCCCCGGCAGTCTTAGAATTACTGCCGAATCTGAATTACCGAGCGGACGAGGAAAAAAAGGAGCAGAAGCAATGGTTGCCCGTAATGATAAATGGTAAAAAAGAATTACTCCCTAAAAAGAATCCTTACTTAGAGATTTACAACTTCTGGGCGGAGGTGCGACCGGATGAAGGCAGTGAAAAAAGCGTCAACAAATACTGGGCGCTGGTGGATCCTGCCCTTTTGGACCCTCAAGAGCCAAACCCGAAGTCGGCCAAAGGCGCCGAGAAGTTAAATGTCGAGAATCCACCTACCCACGTCTTTCGGGAGTACTTGGACCACCTTTTCGACGCAGCAGAATTCCACCGCCGGCTTGGCAAGTATGCGCATCCTAAAACTTTTTGCTTTCGAGGTACTGGAAAGAGCGGTAAAAACCAGACCGCAAACGTGATCAAGTGGGAACTCAAATCGGGCTGGCCTGAGAAGGAGGAGCATTACCTGACCCGAGGCTTTGTGGGATACTATCGGGACAAGGATGGAAAGCCCATGCAGGCGGTTCTCAAATATCCGGCCGGCAAGGGAGACGGCACTGTCCCCTATTCATCGGCGGGGCCGGGGGCGCTCGATATCACGGACAAGCCGCCGATTCCAGACCACGCTGAGTTTCCCGTCGATCACCAGCCCGCATATCAGAACCCGGACGTTCAGAAGTATACCATTAAGGCGATCATTGCCCTTTGCAAGTGCCGATATGACGAAGTGAATCCCAAAAAAAACGACTCGCAAGCCACCCCCTCCCCAGGGGTGCAGTGATGAGGCGCAAGAAACCGACTCGCAGGCCACCCCCTCCCCCAGGGGGGGCAGTGATGTGGCCCGAAAAAGCGACTCGCAAGCAACCCGCTCCCCCAGGGGGAGAGGGGAGAGGTTTTGGTCACTCAATTTTGCAGTGATCAGTAAGTGAGGGGAGTCGGGCGGAGTGCCCGAAACCAAGTATGAATGGTGACGACAGCGAAGACACCCAGTGTGTCGGGCGGTTCCGGATGTCCGTGCCGAAGGCGTTGGCGGTGGAGGGCCGAAGTCAAAGCATCTACCGTGTCGATGTGAGGACCGTTCCCATCCCGTCCGGCGGCCTCGAGGCAGTGTGGAACGACCGGCTAACACAGATCCGCGCCCTCAAAGCGCCCCCCGAGGTCGCGGACGTCATCGTGCGGACGTTTGCGTTGGAGCCTGAGGTTCCTGCCGTGTGGTACCGGCGGAGCTCGGAATTCGCCCGGCTGCTCGCTCTGGAGGCCATGAGGGCTGTCGGCTACCATGTACTTCTGGTTTCCCGCGGCGCAGAATCCGGACACGAGCCTGGCATAGAGGCACTGGTGAAGATTGTGGTTGACGCCTACGAGCCGTCAACAAGCAGCGGATTCTGCGTCGGGTACGGTTCTATCACCTCGGAACCCAGCCAAAGCGAACACGCCAGTATTTCTTTTGTGCATCGGATGCTGCCGGATATCACCCTCAGCTTCAACTCCCAGACCGTCAGGGAGCCCAATGAGACATATTTCCTTGACGACATCGAGTCGGTGGAGCGTGGGCTCGCCGCGCAGGGTGGAAAGCTCAAGGTGTTGCGCAATGAGGTGCGGTCTGCCGCCGGATTAAAGGGGACGGAAGAGTGGATTTCCGTCACCGAGCGGGGCGACCAGCCCCTTTCCCTCTTCTCCTGGCACTTCCCAGGTGTAGCAGAGAGCAGCGAGCAACCCGATGTCGTCCTGAAGGGGGAAGCACCAGCGGAGCATCAAGCCGAGCTGGAGACCCTTTGGGAGGAGATGCTAACGTCCCTCCAACCGATCCCGCCTTCCCCAACATCAGCCCGCTAAGCCCGCACTAACGAACCGCACAGACGAAACCCCGCAAATGTTAATACTCTTTCTCGCTCTCCCCGATTTTGACCTTACCGGCAAAACTTCGGTAGACATGAATCGTGTAGAAGGCGACCAAAATCATGCCTATAATCCACCACGCCAAACCGATGCGCAGACCGTAATCGCCGGCCTTGGCGTTATCGACGGTGAGCGAGTAGGTGGGATTGGTGCTGGCGGGCAGAACCAACGGGTACAATCCGAAAACGACGCTGGTCAACATGCCCACGATGTAGGTGCAAGACGCCAGGAAACTTTTTAAATCGTCATGCTTGCGCATGAACCATGCCATCCCTGCCAGGCCGGACAGCGCCAGCGCCGGAAAGATGTAACCCCAGGGGTGGGCGGTTAAATTCGCGGGAACCCCCGGCTGGACTTTGAACGTAATCGCGGTGAGCACGATAGTCACAACCAGGACGATCCACCACGTGCCGCGCGCCAAACCGAAGGAGCGATCGTGCACATGGCCTTCTGTCTTTAAGGCCACCCAAAGAGCGCCATGCAGCGTCAAGGTGACGAGAGCCGCCATGCCGACAATGGTCGTGTACCAGTCGAGAATGCCGGTATTAGGTCCCAAGCGGAAGTTGGTCCAAAGCGCCTCAAAGAAGTAACCTTGATCGTTCAAAGGCACGCCGCGCACCACGTTGCCCAGCGCCGCTCCAAAGAAGACGGCAAGCAAGAGACTTGCCCCGGAAAAGACGACGTCCCAGAATTTCAGCCAGACGGCGCTGGTCAGTTGCCCGCGGAACTCCACCGCAATCCCCCGCAGAATGAGCAGCCACAGAACAATCATGAGAGGCAAGTAGAAGCCGCTGAAGCCGGAAGCGTATAGAGCCGGGAAGGCAAAGTACAAGGTTCCTCCTGCCGCCAGCAGCCACACCTCGTTACCATCCCACACCGGACCAATGGAGCGGATAACTTGCTGCCGCTCCCCCTCACCCTTCGCCACCCACAGGTGAATGGCGCCGGCACCGAGATCGAATCCATCCAGTACCACGTACATGGCGATCATGATTGCGATGAGACAGAACCAAACCGTTTGCATGAACAAACCTCCTTGAAGAGCGAGTGGTTAGTGGTCAGTGGCTAGCCGCTGGCCATTAGACACTAACCACTAGTCACTGCCTCTCCCGGCCCTTTTTCGATGGCACGATAAACCAGAAATAGAAACAAGATGCTCAACACAGTGTACATGCCCATAAAGCCAATCAGGGTGAACCAAACGTTGCCGGAGGACACCTGCGGCGAGATGCCGGCTTGCGTGCGCATGAGCCCGTAAATCAGCCACGGCTGGCGGCCGAATTCCGCGGTCATCCAACCAGCGGTGTTGGCAATGTAAGGAAACGGCAACGAGAGCATGAGCGCCCAGAGCGTCCCCCGCGAATCATAGAGGGTCCCTCTCCGCAGCATCCACGCTGCCAGCACCATGATGGCGATGAAGATGGTGCCGAGCCCCACCATGATGTGGTAGCTGTAATAGAGCAGCGGAATATTGTCAGGCCAATCCTGCTGAGGGAAGGCATCCAATCCCTTTACTTCCGACATCCAGCGCCGGTAGGTGAGAAAGCTGAGCGCCCGCGGCACCTCGAGCGGATTATCCAAACGCTGGTTTTGAACGTCAGGCTGCCCGATCAGGGCAATCGGCGCACCCCTTTGCGTCTCGAACATGCCTTCCATGGCCGCCAGCGTGACCGGTTGGTGGGCCGCCAACATGCGGCCTTGCGCGTCACCCGTCGGTACAAGCTGTAATAGCGTGGCCACCAGGCCCGCGATCACGCCCACCCGCACAAAGGTTTTCGCATGCGCCTGGAATTGTTTCGTCAGCAAATAGAATGCCCCCACGGCGGCCATGACAAACGCCCCGGTGATGACCGCGCCACTCATGTTATGCGCGTACTGCCAGAGCGCCCAGGGATTGAACAGCAGCCCCCAAAAACTCGTAAGCATGATTTCGCCGTGCGGACCCAACCGGTACGCCACCGGGGATTGCATCCAGGCATCCGTGGCCACGATGAGGTAGCCCGAGAGCCACGATCCCAGGAAGACCATGAAGGCGGCCCACCAGTGGCCGCGCGGGCCCAGGCGCTTTTCGCCGAAAAGGAACAGCCCCAGGAAACTCGATTCCAGAAAGAAGGAGAACACGCCTTCCATGCCGAGCGTCTGGCCAATCACTCCGCCCGCAGCGCGGGAGAATTGCGCCCAATTGGTGCCGAACTGAAATTCCATGGGAATTCCCGTCACCACGCCCATGGCGAAGTTGATGCCGAAGATGTGCGCCCAGAAGCGCGCCGCTTCGTTGTAATGTTCGTCACCAGTGCGCAGCGCCAGCGTCTTCAAAATCACGATGAGCAACGCCAGTCCCATGGTGAGTTGCGGGAATAGATAATGGAAGGTGACGGTGTAAGCAAAGTGCAAGCGATGAACGGTTAATGCGTCAAGCATGAGGGCCTCGAATTTGATGCCGGTGATTTTTCTCCCCGGCAACCGGCTCGTACCGATAACGGCGTGAACATTGGGCTTACATTTGCGGGAACGAAAATGGGCACATCAGTTCAGGCATAGTGGACAGAGGGCATATCCCCGCAACTGCTCGCAACTTCCCGCGGCATGGCAGATCACCCCGCTCCATGGGCTCTGACTAAATGTCCCCATTCCACCCCTCCGCAAGAGCGCTGCATGGATACCACTACCCGACTTGCGAGTCAAGGACTCAGGCGCAGAGGGGTGCGCGACATAAAAGTGAAAAGCGGAGGGAGCGCGGGCATCCTGCCCGCTGTGAGGCTGTGAGAAAAACCGGCGCCGCTACCACGGTTTTTTTCACGGCTTCACCGCGGGCGAGACCCCGATGAATCGGGGCGGGCAGGATGCCCGCGCTCCGTCCGAGCGATCGGCTTTCACTTCTATGTCGCGCACCCGGCGCGGCGAAAGCGCGTAGGATTTGCGCTGTAATCTCGAGTGCAAAAAACGGACTGACCACGTGACAGTTTGTCCATTCTCGAACCTGTTTTCATGCAGATAATCGGATCATTCTTCATTTTTAACATCTTTTTTGGACTCGCGCTTCTCCCCGCCTCCGCATCACGATAACTTCCTTATTTCCAATAGGTTGATGTTTTGCCTCTTCCATCCGATTCGCTCCAATTGCGCTATAACTACTTTTATTTTCAATAATATAGTCGCCTGGGAGGCAACTTTCGTTAACTTTCGGCTCGATCAGTCTAACTACCTTTTTTTCAATGACTTGAATTCTGGCTTCTATCCTCAAAATTCTCCCCGAACTCCCTGTTTTTCATATATATAGTCGCCTCTGGAGGGTTCTTGAGTTTCCGCCTCCTCGGGTGCGCGGTTGATCAAGAAGAATAGTGGATAGTGCGACAACAAAAAGTTCTGCCCGCCGCCCACTGCTCACTGACCGGTGTGGGGTGGGCGATTTCACCCCGCCACCGTACTCCGTTTCCCACCCAGCACGGTGGCGGCCATAGCCTACGCCTGCGGCAACCTGCCGCGCTACGGGCCCGCGGCGGGGCGCCGGCACTGGGCGAAGGTGGAGATGCTGATTTCGGTTTGCGCGCAGGTATAATTCAGCCAGTTATCCGGAGTCAGAAACCAAGCCACTCCCGCCCCATAGTAGCTCGCGTACTGTTTGCCCACGCCGGAATGGGGATTACCCTCGCGAATCTCGCGGCTCAGTTCCTCCAGCGCGGCAAGGTTGGGCCGAGGGCGGCCGTAGGCCTGCGTGAAGACATATTCCATCGTCCAGGCCGGCTTCGGGTTGCTGAGGTCCAAATAGAGCGGCGCGTAATCTCTCAGCTCGCCGTTGCTCTTCTCGTACCAGCCGATTTCCACCGCAGGGTTATTGATATAAACGGGGCTGACCGCCGGAACAATGTGGATCGCACACAGCGGTTTTCCCTCGCGGTCGGGAAAGATCCGGAAATCATCCCGATGGATATGCCCCGCGTAAATCTCGCGGACGACTCCGCGGAAATCGCTCAATTCTGCGATCAACTTTTGCGTGCAGCCCTCGGCCCAGAGCGATTGGGGTTCGCCCGCGGACGATCTCATGGCGTCGATGCCGGGGAGAACGTGCATGATCAAGGTGGCCGTCCCGCCCGCGTGCCTGACCCTGTCCAAGACTTCTTCCAGCCATTGGAACTGCCCGCCCGGATCAGGGTCCGCATCACTACAAGCTTTAGAATTGCGGGCCGCCCAGAGGTTGCTGTTCAGGATGACGAGGTCATCGTTCGGAACGGTAGGGTGGGGCAGCGCATAATTCCCTGCCCTTTCAAAGGACGCCAACGCCATTTCCCGCCTCGCCGCCGGATTGTTCCCCCACGCGCGGCTCCAATCCAGCCCCACGCTCTGAAGGAAAATCTTGCTGGGTTCCTGGTAATCCCCCCGGTCCGAGTCGTTGTTTCCCAGTGCGGCGAAAACCGGCACCCCGGGCAGGGCTTTCGAAATCATGGCGTCGACGAAAATGACCGTGTCGCTGGCAAACTTCCGATAGGCTTCCTTCTCGCTCCCCACACAATGGCGATAGCGCGTGTCGAAATCATGCGCCAGGAAGTCGCCGGTCACGATGACGTAGTCGTAGTGGATATGATTTTGCACGGCCGTCGCCGCCACCTGGTCGAGAGTCGACTTGAGAAGAGGATAGTTGGTATCGCTGCCAAAGCTCGAAAACGATTGGGAAGCAGGAGCCTGGCAGACCGGCAGAGGCTTTGCCCCAAGTTGATCCATGATCGCGGGGTCCGCGTAAGGATCGAAGTGAATATCGGAAAGCATCAGGAACATGCCCGTACCGGGATAAGGCTGAAGCGCCGGAGGGTCATTGGGCAGGCCGAGGGCCAGGGTGGTGAGGACTGAAATCAGGACAAGGATTTTCGCGGCCACGCTGCGCAAGGTTTTTCCTCCATGGGTACGGCAAAGGGCAATACCGTCGGCCCCCCAATCCAAAAGAGAGAGTATACACCGGCCGCGCTGCGCTCCTCGCTTGGTTGCAGCCGAGCGCCCGTAGCGCGGCTCTTGCTGCGCAAACTGAGCGATTGTGGCGAGGCGAGCGGGTAGCATCGAGCGGCGCAGCCGCCCACACCGCGGGTGTGCGACATAAAAGTGAAAAGCGGAGGGAGCGCGGGCATCCTGCCCGCTGTGACGCTGTGAAAAAACCGGCGGCGCTACAGCGGATTGTTTTCACGGCTTCACAGCGGGCGAGACCCCGAGGAATCGGGGCGGGCAGGATGCCCGCGCTCCGTCCCAGGGATCGGCTTTCACTCCTATGTCGCGCACCCTCACACCGCGGTAGTGTCTTAAAGTTGCGTTGACGGCTCCGAATGAATTCTTGATTTCTCAGCGAATGAGCTTTAACTTTGAACAGTGAGGGATGGGCAATGACGATTGAGCGCCGAATTCTGGTTGGGTTGGATGACATCCAAGCGGTGTCGCTACAGTGCAATGATTGCGCTTTTAGGTTTACCTTTTCTCCTGACAGGGAAGTGAATCTTCCGAATAAATGCGCTTCCGGTCACGAGTGGCATATAGGGGAGAAGGTGGGGATAATACTCCCCCTTACGGAAACCCTTATGAAGCTCGTCAGGGATTTCAGGACGTCAACTAGCATGAAATTGATGGGCTTCAAAATCATTTTGGAACTCAGAGAGCCAATCACGAAAGAGGAATAGCATGAAAGCAGAATCAAACCGTCAAAGCCTCGAAGCACTCAAAAATATGCTGTCTGAAACCGACCTGCTTTTGTCTACCACCACGCCGCTGCCAGAGAATCGCACAGTACGATGCCGCGAATTGCTCAGTGATGCGTTGGCGCTCACCGACGACTTGCTGAAGCAAGGAACCGTGTCTCAAGCCGTCGCCATGGGCCACAAAGGGGGCAGCACGACCGCACGAAGACATGGAGCGGAACACTACCGTCAAATGGCAGCCGCACGCAAGGTCCATGCTGGCGGACGGCCGCGGAAGAAAGCCGAAAATCCCACCTAGATTTTTGCTAAAATCTTGTAGCCGTCTAGCCCGGCCAGGCGACAAACGGGAACCCTACCCGCTGGCGGCTACTCCCCTCTAGGGCATCGCAAAGGGAGCGATGACGAACGACCCGTTCAAAGAGCGAGAGAAACTTCTCCTACAAAAACAGCGGCTTGAATTAAAGCACTTTGCCGCGAAGCGCCAACTCGAATTGGAGCGCCGCAAAGGAGCTGGCTTTGGTGAAGCGTTGGTGTTGAGGCTTGGTCCAGACCCACTTGAATTACAAGCTGCCGAGATGAGAGAAAGACACCGATGACCCCGGTTACTGAGTAAGTATCGGAAAGAGTTTCAAATACCTGCGGAGCCTTTGCCATGTCATCTCATTAGGATGATTGATCGCGCTGATTCCTGGCGAAAGGGACCAGCGACAAGCTCTTGGCTTAAGGTATGCGCGTCCCGCTGACCGAAGGAACGGAAACGTCGACTCCCGCCGACGCAGGAGCCACTTGCCACTTAAATTCTACAGGAGACGGGAGGCGGAATTCCCTGAATCTATTCATGAACTTCAACTTCAGGTCCTCTGAATTGTCGAGGTCCTCAAAATATCGTTTAACGCCAGTCTGGAAGTCGAAAAAAACATCTTCAAAATTCTTAACGATCATCTCTCCGGTAAGATCCAGGACATTATGAAGGTGAGGTTGCCCGTGTGTGAGAGCTAAACCCTTATCGATTGCGAAATTGTGAGCGAGCGCGCATCGAAGTTTCTCATACATGTTCTCCGGTAAGTATCTGGGCATGTATTCCCTGACGAATGATTTGTACTGTTCCCCAGTTCCGTGCTTGCTTACCCTACCAGTATAGAACCCTGAAATTGCGTCGATACCGCAGGACAGCAGGAGGAATGCCGCCAACGGGGTCCCGCCTTTCTTGTCTCTCTCGCTCTCGCTCGTAGCGCGAAAGGTGATCTCGATGCTTTTGATTACCCAATCTTCGAATGTGCGGCGAACAAAATCTCTCGCCGCCTCAAATTCCTCTTTCCCCGGACTTTTGGCGAAGTTTGGCATAAATTTTCCTTAGGTGTTCTTTCCACAAAACTGGCATGTCTTCATAACATGACTATCAGACACGTTAGGCCAAGTGGAACATTTTCGGCCAACTGCCCGGCGAAACGCACGATATAGCTCATTGCGGTCTATGTTAGCCCCCGGCAACACTTGCGATATTGCGTCCTCCAATGCTCGCTTCATGTCGTAGCTGAGATGATCGACGATACTCTCAATTCTCACTTGTGCCACTTTATGCCTCCAACTGGCCAGGGAACGACGCCAACGGTGATTGACGATGATTACGGGAGTGATTCATGACGCCTAACCTCCCAGGGGTTCCCGGGCTGGCGAAAAGATGACGTGATTAAACAACTTATTAACGGGGGATGCAAGGGGAAAGAACAGGGGTTAGGGGTTAGGGGTTGGGGGTTAGGGGTTGGGGGTTAGGGGTTAGGGGCGGGAAACGGGACACGGGAAACGGGAATCGGGGCTAGGGATTTGGGTTAGGGACTGGGTGCTGGGGAAGACATCCAGAACCCAGCCACTGCGAGCCTTGTTTTCCTCAAGGTTTCTTAGGAATATATTGAACCCCAGCGATCCCTTTGAAGTCGGCGTCTTGGGTCCACACGGTCGCTTGGTAAAGACGGGCGGTAGCAAGAATGATGCTATCTGCCATCGGCATTTTCTCCCCGAGACTGATTTCCGCTGCCAAGATGGAGATGTTTGCCGTGAGGTCAACGACAGAACCCTGCATCATCAGGGCCACCGCTTGCAGGGCGTCGGATTCATTACGCTGGCGCAAAACGGTTTTAAAGACTTCGTAAATGGTAATCGAGGGCACGATCAACTCAGCGGTGTTCTGAAGGGGGCGCGAGAAGAATGCGGTATTGGGGCCGCCAGCGAAATACTCAAGCCAGCCCGAGGAATCGATGATGTTCATACCCGGTCAGGTTCCCTCTCCACTTCCGTGTCAATCCCCTTCAGGAATCCCTCCATCTCGGAGATCTTTCTCAGCGGGATCATCTCAATCCTATCGCCATAAACTACCATTTGGACCCTCTGGCCCGGCGACAGCTTTAACGCGGCTCTAAGCTTCTTCGGGATTACCACGTGAAACTGCGGTGAAATCTTGGCTGTCTCCATCCGAATTCTCCGTCGATATGAATTTCGTAACATTGTAACCGGGCCGAAGTGTCAACACAAGGTGACAGGTGTCAGGTTTCAGGGGCGGGAGACGGGATACGGGACACGGGGTTCGGGGGCGGGAAACCGGGTGTCAGGTGTCAGGTGCCGGGGGGCGGGACACGGGATACGGGACACGGGATACGGGACACGGGGGAAAGGTGTCAGGTGCCCGGGGCGGGAGACGGGATTCGGGGCTCGGGGCTTGGTGGCGGGAAACTGAAGTGGGCCGCCCCGTCAACAACAGGGGAAAGGGCACAGATAACAGAATCCCGCTTACCGAAGAGCGACTTCGAGTGGCGTCTTCTTCAGGGAACTGACACGCAGCACGGAAAACCCTATGACGTTTCCTTCCTCGTCCACTCGTTCCA
>Ga0326727_10012260_pt1 | contig 19574 bp, 13 predicted proteins | sample MB2enrmetagenome_FD_207643 | JGI IMG/M metagenome (GOLD analysis project Ga0326727, IMG submission 207643) | Lab enriched peat soil microbial communities from McLean, Ithaca, NY, United States - MB29MY | ecosystem: Environmental > Terrestrial > Soil > Wetlands > Peat | place: USA: New York...
CCGCGTCTTTGAATTTGACGCCGGCGCGCTCCTTCCGGTCATCAAGCAGCACGTCGAGGCCGGCAGCTTCCAGAGCCGAGGCCAGCTTTTCGCCGGTTTCCACAAGCAGTTCGTCTCGCATGTCGGTCACCGCGACGACCACCGTGAAGGGGGCGATCGAGGCCGGCAGCCAGAAGCCGTTCTGGTCGTTCGATTGCTCGATGGCCGCGGTAAGAATACGCTCGATGCCGATGCCGTAGCTGCCCATGATCGGCGTCACTTCCTTGCCGTTAAGGTCGAGCACGCGCGCGCCCATCGACTCCGAGTACTTGTAGCCCAGCTTGAAGATGTGGCCGATCTCGACCGCCTTGCCGACCACCAGCTTGCCATCGCAGCCAGATTTGGGGCAGCCCTCGCCCTCGTTCACGCTGCGAATGTCGGCGAGGAGGGTCCAGGTGAAGTCGCGGCCGGGCGTGACGTTGCGCAGGTGGTAATCGAGCTGGTTGGCCCCGGCGACCATGTTCTTGCGGCCTTCGAGAGCCTGATCGGCAATCACGATCGGATGTTCGTAATATATACGTGCCTTGGTTTTCTTTCCTTCAATTTCACTCTCGCAGATTTCCTGGTCATCTTTCACTAAAGATTTTGGCAATATGCCGTTTTTCTGAATGAATTCCAAGTCGCTTAACGCTAACGGATTGATACCGATAGGGCCAAGGAAACCTGCAGGGGCTTTGAACGTTTGGTAAATCCATTCATCCGGCATCATGTAAACCGGATCAACCCCCTTAATGATGGAATTCAATTTCGTTTCGTTTACTGCGTGATCGCCACGAAGAAATGCAACTACAGGCACTCCAGCTTGCCCATTGGGACCTTCAAAAATAGCCATGTAGGCCACACACTTGATGTCCGACGACTCGGACATTTTGAAGAAGGCCGCCACCTCGGCGATGGTCGCGCAGTTGGGCGTGTGCACCGGCTCCGGCTGGCCGTCCCCGGTCGGTTCCATCTCGACGACCGGCTCCAGCCGCGAGGTCGCCTTTTCGAGATTGGCCGCGTAGCCACAGACCGGGCAACTGGCGATCAAATCCTCGCCGGCGTCGGTGTAGACCATGAACTCCTGCGATTGCGAGCCGCCCATCGAGCCGGAATCGGCCTCGACGGCGACAAACTTCAGTCCGCAGCGGGTGAAGATTTTGCGGTAGACGGCGTCGTGCAGCTCGAAGCTCTTGTCGAGGCCGGCCTTATCAATGTCGAAGGAGTAGCTGTCCTTCATGGTGAACTGGCGTACCCTGAGCAATCCCGATTTGGGACGCGGTTCATCGCGGAACTTGGTCTGGATCTGGTACCAGATCTGCGGCAATTGCTTGTAACTGCGCAGCTCGTTCGAGGCCAGGGTGGTCATGATCTCTTCGTGGGTCATGCCCAGGCAGAGTTCGGCCCCTTTGCGGTCTTGCAGGCGGAACATATTGTCGCCCATCGCGGTCCAGCGGCCGCTCAGCTCCCACGGTTCTTTGGGCAACAGGGCGGGCAAATAAAACTCCTGGCCGATCTGGTCCATCTCCTCGCGAACAATGGCAACGATCTTGTTGATCGCGCGTGTCCCAAGGAAAAGATAGCTGTAGATGCCCGCGCCCAGCTGGCGAATGTAGCCGGAGCGGATGAGGAACTTGTGGCTGGCCACTTCGGCGTCTGCCGGGGCCTCGCGAAGAGTGGGAATAAAGAGCTTGGACCAGCGCTGCATAGAGATGTGGGCAAACTTTCCCGCCGGTTTCCGGCGCAAGGCATTTTCTATTGTGTCCATTCTAAATCTTTCCGGCGCAGGGCTTTTCTGAAGGAAGCCAAAGGGGGCTGGATGGCTTTCTGAGAGCATTCTTAAGCGATTTGCACAAATAACACTCATAAATTGCTCGGTCAGGGCCGATGGAGTAAGTGTTGCGGTGCGGACAAACAGGCGCTGGCCTGTCTGGCCATGGGGCCGCCGTTGGCGTGACAGGGTTGCCGCTCGAAGTAACGGGGCCGCTGTTCGGCTAACGGGGCTGCCATGCGGGGTGCAAACGCAACTTGCATCGGGAAAAGTCTGTTGCCGGCGTTACCGGCAGGTTTTTCTTCACCAGGAAAGGAGTCAGGCGTGTCCATCACCTTGGAGCAAATGGAATCGCTGAGCGTGATTCACCTGGAAGGCGCCATCGACATTGCCTCGGCCGCAGAGCTGAAGGCGCTGCTGCTGAAGGCGTTGGGGGGCGGCGGCGAGGTGCGGGTCTCGATTGACAAGCTGGACAAGCAGGAGAAGGCGACCAGTCTGGATGTGACGGCCGTCGAGCTGCTCTGGGCCGCCGGGCGCGAGGCAAAAAAATCCGGCACCGGTTTTTCGCTGGCCGGGCAGGCGCCTGGAGAGGTCTCCGCCGCGCTGGCCGACGCCGGTCTCGATCTGATGCAAGTTTTTCCAGGGGCCAGTCGGGCCTAGCGGGGTGGTTTCTTGTCGAACGAGGTCAATGCCGACATCTTCAAGCAGAGTTTTCGGGAAGAGGCGCGCGAGATTCTGGTCGATCTGGAGTCGGCGCTGCTGGAACTGAACGATAACCGCGGCGACCAGGAACTGGTGGGCCGGGTCTTCCGCGGCCTGCACACCATCAAGGGCTCGGGGGCCATGTTCGGCTTCGAGAGCATGGCCGCGTTTACCCACAATCTGGAGACGGCCTTCGACGAGGTGCGCAACGGACGGCTGCAGATCGGCTCGGAGCTGATCGACCTGACGCTCTCGGCGCTCGACCAGATTCGGGCGATGATCGAGGAGACGGGGGAGACGGCGGCCGATCCGGTCGCCTGCGCGGAGATTCTGGCCAAAGTGCGCAGCCTGTCCGGCATCAAGGAGAAACCGCCGGAAAAAGTGAAGAGCGCGGAGGTGGGCTCCGGCGCTGAAACCGCCTCTCAAGCTACGGAATCCGGCTTCGGGGCTGATTCGGGGGCCGCGGCCGGCCCGGTGCGGGAATGGGCGATTCACTTTGCTCCCGGACCGGATTTCATGTTGAACGGTACCAATCCGCTGCTGCTGCTGCAGGAGCTGAGGCAGATGGGCGGGCTGGCGGTGAGGGCTTCGATGGCGGCGATTCCGCCCCTGGCGGAGCTGGACCCGGAGCGCTGTTACATCAGCTGGGAGATGATGCTGGCGACCGCGGCGGGGCTTGATGCGATTCGCGATGTCTTCATCTTCGTCGAGGACAGTTGCGAATTGACCATCGAGCCGTCCTCGAGCCCAGCTGAAGAGAGCGCGGCTGAAGAGGCTGCTCCCAGGGCTCCGGGCGCCGCCCGGCCAGCCGCGGATCAACCGCCGCCGGCGGAGGCCGATCTGACGGCCCAGGGGCTGGAGGATAAGCGCGCCGTCGCCGGCGGGAGGCGCAACTACGACAAGCCCGACAACGCCTCGAGTCTGCGCGTGCCGGCCGCCAAGCTGGACCAGTTCGTCAATCTGGTCGGCGAGTTGGTGACCGTGCAGGCCCGGCTGAGCGAGCTGGCGGCGCGCAGCGAAAATGCGGAAATTGTCCTGGTCGCGGATGAGATCGAGCGGCTGACTTCGTCCTTGCGCGAGAACTCGATGACCATCCGCATGATGCCCATCCGGTCTACCTTTGAAAAATTTCGCCGCCTGGTGCATGATCTGGCGCGCGATCTGGGCAAGAATGTCGAGCTGACCATCGAGGGTGCCGAGACGGAGCTGGACAAGACGGTAATCGATCAGTTGGGCGATCCCTTGATGCACCAGATCCGCAACAGCATGGACCACGGCATCGAGCCGCCGGAAAAGCGCGCCGAGTGCGGCAAGCAGGCCACGGCGTCGATCCATCTATCAGCGCGGCACTCCGGGGCCAGCGTGCTGATCGGGGTCTCGGACGACGGCGGCGGCATCGACGCCGAGGCGGTGCGCGGCAAGGCCAAAGAGCGTGGGCTGGTAGCCGCCGACGCACAGCTGACCGAGGCCGAAACCTTCGCGCTGCTCTTCGAGCCTGGATTTTCGACTGCCAAGCAGGTGACCGATGTGAGCGGCCGCGGCGTGGGCATGGACGTGGTCCGGCGGGGTGTCGATAGCCTGCGGGGCAGCATCGATGTGGTCTCGAAGTCCGGCGAGGGCACCAGCGTAACGCTGCGCCTGCCGCTCACGCTGGCCATCATCGACGGCCTGCTGGTGAGCGTGGGGGAGGCGTTTTTTGTGCTTCCTCTGGCCAACATCCTGGAATGCATCGAGCTGAGCAGAAAGGACATCGAGCAGGCCAACGGCAAGCAGGTGGCCACCGTGCGCGGCGAGATTGTGCCTTACATCTGCCTGCGCCAGTACTTCAACATTCACACGGCCCGGCCGGAGATCGAACAGATCATGATCGTCGAGACCGAGGGGGGCCGGTTCGGCTTTGTCGTGGACCGGGTGCTGGGCGACTGCCAGACGGTGATCAAGAACCTGGGCCGCGTCTACCGGCACGTGCAGGTGGTCTCGGGAGCCACCATCCTGGGCAATGGCATGGTGGCCCTGATTCTCGATCCGGAGCGTCTGGCGGCGGACGCGGTGCGTTCCGCCTCGCGCGGGACGCGCACGCTCCCCGGCACGGCGGCAAGGCCTGGCGCCAGAAGGAGCGACGCCGCACCGCAAAGAGCTTCCTAGGGCTCTGACCGCTTGTTTTTGTACCACTCATGGGTGCCCCAGGTCCCGATTTTGGGACCTGGGATTGTATGAACTCGAAGTACAAAGTCAAGCGGTCAGAGGCCTGGAACATCGTCGGTGCTGGATCGAATGCCAGCACTCGCCAATAACGATTCAACCTGCTGCATCGCGCGCATTCCGCGTTCAATGATTTGCTGCAATGGGCTGAACGCATGGAAGAGAACGAATTCAAGCAAGAGAAAGGAACAGATTCATGCCGACTGCATTGGTAAGTGAAGGCCGGAAGCTGCGTGACACGGGCTCTGGAAGTGGAAATGGAAACAGCCACAAAGGGAATGGCCGCAATGGGAACGGGCATGAAGCCCGTGGCCTCGTGAGTCCGAAGGCGCATCCGGCCAAGGAAGACGACTCGGATCTGGTCTTGCAGGAGATCATGCGCCTGGTGGACGCGTCCAAGGAGGGGCGGTTCACCGAGCGCGGCAAGGCGACCGTCTTCAACGGCATGCACTGCGAGATGATTCAGGGCATCAACGAGATGCTGGACGCGATTCTGCTGCCCATTGCGGAAGAAAATCGCATCCTGGGGCAGATTTCAGAGGGCAAGATCGACGAACTGATCACGCACACTTACCAGGGCGACCACGAAAAGATGAAGCTGGCCATTAACAATGTCGCGCAAGTGATTCAGGGACTGAAAGGTGAGTTGTCGCGCCTGGTTGAAGCCTCCAAAGAGGGGCAGCTTTCCGAGCGCGGCAAGCCGGAACAGTTCCAGGGCGCTTATGCCGAGATCGTGCGCGGCGTCAACGTGATACTGGACGCAATCCTGCTTCCCATGGGGGAAAGCAATCGCATCCTGGAGCAGATTTCAGACGGCAAGATCGATGAGTTGGTCACGCAGACTTATAAGGGCGACCACGAAAAGGTGAAGCTGGCCGTCAACAATGTCGCACAGGAGATTCAGGGGCTGGAAAAGGAGTTGACGCGTCTGGTTGAAGCCTCGAAAGAGGGACGGCTTTCCGAGCGCGGCAAGCCGGAACAGTTCCAGGGCGCTTATGCCGAGATCGTGCGCGGAATGAATGAGACGCTGGACGCGATTCTGCTGCCCATCGCGGAAGAAAATCGCATCTTGACTCAAATCTCTGCCGGCAAGATCGACGAAGTGATTACCGAGACCTACAAGGGCGACCACGAGAAGATGAAGCTGGCCGTCAATAAGGTCGCTGATGTCCTGCAGATATTGGAGAAGATGCTGGTGCGGATTACCAATGCCGTGAAGGAAGGCAGGCTGGACGAGCGCGGCCATCCGGACCGGGTGCAAGGAGCCTATGCCGAGATTGTGCGTGGCGTGAACGGCATCTTGGACGCCATTATTGGACCGCTGAATGTCTCCGCCAAGTACGTGGACCTGATCAGCAAGGGAGACACCCCGCCGCCGATCACCGACAGCTACAATGGCGACTTCAACACCATCAAGGACAACCTGAACGCGCTGGTGGCGGCGATGAACGAGATCACCACGGCGGCCGAGGAGATCTCCAACGGCAACCTGACGGTGACCATCCACGAGCGCTCGCCGCAGGACAAATTGATGCAGGCGCTGGCCGGGATGGTCGGGGGGCTGACGCGTACCGTCTCCGAGATTCGCGTCATCGCAGGCGAGGTCTCGTCAGCCTCACAGTCGATCTCGACGGCCTCGATTCAGGTCTCAAAGGGCGCCAGCAACCAGGCCGCGGCGGCCGAGGAAGCCTCATCGTCGATGGAGCAGATGGTCAGTAACATCAAGCAGAATGCCGACAACGCGCAGCAGACCGACAAGATTGCCAACAAGAGCGCCAAGGACGCGCAGGAGAGCGGCAAGTCGGTTCTGGAAGCGGTGGCGGCGATGAAGGAGATCGCCGACAAGATTTCGATCATCGAGGAGATTGCGCGGCAGACCAACCTGCTGGCCTTGAACGCGGCCATCGAGGCGGCCCGCGCCGGGGAACACGGCAAGGGCTTCGCGGTGGTGGCGGCTGAGGTCAGGAAACTAGCCGAGCGCTCGCAGAAGGCGGCCGGAGAGATCAACCAGCTCTCCACCACGACGCTGCGGGTCTCGGAGAAATCGGGTGAGATGCTGGACAAGCTGGTGCCCGACATTCAGCGCACGGCCGAGCTGGTGCAGGAGATTACCGCCGCCAGCAAGGAGCAGGACACCGGCGCCGAGCAGATCAACAAGGCCTTGCAACAGCTGGAGCAGGTGATTCAGCAGAATGCCTCGGCGGCCGAGGAGATGGCCTCGACCACCGAGGAGCTGACCGGGCAATCCGATCAACTGGTCAGCGCCCTGTCCTTCTTCCGCACTGAAGACGAGGACCGCGAGCCAGCGCGCACGAACGGCGGCTCCAGAAGTAGCGGTTCCAGGGTTAGCGATTCCAGGAGCGGTGGCTCCGGGAACTCCAGGTCGGCGCCGGCTGCTCAACGCGCGGCGAAGCCGAATGGCCACGCTGCTCCGGCAGTCGCCCGGCCAGCCAAGGCGGGCGGCGGGGTCAATCTGCGCCTCAAGGACAAGCACGACGAGCTGGACGGCGAGTTCGAGCGCTACTAGTACCGTGACCGCGTGATTTTGTAATCATAACCACGAACATTGGGTGCCCCAGGTCTCGATTTTGAGACCTGGGAAAGTAACAACTCAATCGGTCACGTTACTAACCGGGTGCTGGCCGCACGGGCGGACACCACGGGCGGACACTAGGAGCGGCTCTTCGCGTTGGGGAACCGCTCCAGTCTTCACAGCCAGTCTTCACAGTGAGAGAGGAGTTGACGTATGAGTGTAAGTGAAATCACGGAGACGCGGCAGTATCTCACCTTCAAGCTAGGCAACGAGATATTCGCCACCGAGGTAGCCAGGGTCAGGGAGATTCTGGACCTGACCACCATCACCGAAATTCCCCGCACGCCGGAGTTCATGGCCGGGGTCATCAACCTGCGCGGCAGCGTGGTCCCGGTGGTCGATCTGAGGCTGTGCCTCGAGATGTCGAAGACCGAGAGCACGCGCAACACCTGCATTGTGGTCGTCGAGGTGCTTTTGGACAACGAATCGACGGTCATCGGTGCGCTGGCCGATTCGGTCGAGGAGGTGATCGATCTCGAACCGGATCAGATTCAGCCGGCGCCCAGGATCGGCACGCAGATACGGACCGATTTCATCAAGGGAATGGGCAAGCGCGACACGCAGTTCATCATGATTCTGGACATCGACCGGGTTTTCTCGGCCGAAGATCTGGCTGTGGCTCGCGGACAGGCCCAGGACACCGGCAAGCAGTTGGAAACCAGCAAGCAGTTGGCGGAAGTGGCTGCGTAAGGGAAAGTGGCCGCGTAAGAAAGGAAATGGGGCGGTCGAGGCCGCCCTGTTTATACGATGAGCAATCGCGATGAAACTATCTCCAGCAGGGACTATGCGCGGCTGTGCGAGCTGATTTACGCCGAGGCGGGCATTCACCTGGGAACGGAGAAAAAGACCATGCTCGAGGCGCGCATCAGGCGGCGCTTGAAGGCCCTCGAACTGCAATCCTACGGGCAGTATTGCGATTTTCTTTTCGGACACCAGGGAATGAAGGAGGAGATCGTTCACTTCATCGACGTGGTGACAACCAACAAGACCGACTTTTTCCGTGAGCCGGGGCACTTCGATTTCCTGGTGGAGAGGGCCCTGCCCGAGAATTCGCGCAACGGAAGCGGGCGTCCTTTTCTGATCTGGAGCGCGGGCTGTTCAACCGGCGAGGAGCCTTACACGATGGCCATCGTGCTCAGCGAATACGCGCAGACGCATCCTGGCTTTCGCTTCCGCATCCTGGCCAGCGACATCTCGACCGTGGTGCTGGGCAAGGCCGAACTGGGCGTTTATAGCAGCGACGTGGTGGACCCGGTGGCGCCTCAACTGCGGCGCAAGTATTTCATGCGCAGTCGCGAGCCCGGCTCCGAGCGGGTGCGGGTGGTTCCGGAACTGCGGCGGTCGATCGAGTTTCGCCGCCTGAACTTCATGGATTCCGATTACGGCGTCCCGGAGAAGGCCGACGCGATCTTCTGCCGCAATGTGATCATCTACTTTGACCGGCCGACGCAGGAGCGCATTCTCCTGAAGCTCTCCAACTGCCTCGCGCCGGGCGGGTATATGTTCGTCGGCCACTCCGAGACCCTGCACGATATGAATCTGCCGCTGGAGCCCGTGGCCCCGGCGCTTTACAGGAGAATCGATGCCGCTGCTTGAATCAGTCTTGCCGGAGATCTACGTGCAGCCCGGAGAATCGCACCTGGTCAGGGAACCGGCGATTCTGCGGACGGTGCTGGGCTCCTGCGTGGGCGTCACTTTTCTGATTCCGCGACTGGGCGTGGGCGCGCTTTGCCATCCGATGCTGCCTTGTTACCCGGCAAAACCGCCCGCCGATTCGAGTCTTGCTTCTGGCCGCCGTTATGTGGATTTTGCCATTCATGATTTGGCCCGGCAGTTCGACGCGCTGCAGGTGCGCCGCGGCGAGGTTCAGGTGAAGCTGTTTGGGGGTGGAGATGTGCTGTGGGTCAGCGAGGACGCGTCGCGGCCCACCGTGGGCAGAATGAACTGCGAAGCGGCCATCAAGGTGCTCGAAGAGGAGGGTTTTGCCGTGACGGCCTCTTCGCTGGGGGGCGCCTGTGGCGTCAACATTCAGTTCAACACCGAAACCGGCGAAGTGCTGCTCCGGCGGCACTCTGAAACCGGCATTGCGCGCGAAGACCCGCGGATGGGCGAAGAGTGCCAAAATCCGGTGTACCCACGCAAGAAAGCAAAGAGGCACGGCTTATGAGTGCAAGGAAAATTCGCGTTTTGATCGTGGACGACTCCGCCGTGGTTCGCCAGACGCTGCGCGAGGTGCTCGAGTCGGACCCTGGGATCGAGGTCATGGCCACGGCCCAGGCCAGGTTGCGCACGCTCACACCCAGCCACACGGTCGAGCCCAAGCTCAACGCCGATTGCATCTTGTCGCCGGCCACCCATGCAATGGCCGAGACCACGGAAAAAATCGTAGCCATCGGCGCTTCGACCGGTGGTACGGAAGCGCTGAAGACGGTGCTCGAAATGCTGCCTGCCGACACGCCCGGCATCGTGATTGTGCAGCACATGCCGGAGCTGTTCACGCGCGCCTTTGCGGCTCGGCTCGACGGTCTCTGCGCCATTACGGTGAAAGAGGCCGAGACCAACGACACGGTGATTCGCGGCCGCGCACTGATTGCGCCGGGGAACCATCATATGCTGCTGAAGCGCAGCGGCGCGCGTTACTACGTGGAGATCAAGGACGGGCCACTGGTTTGTCGTCACCGGCCCTCGGTCGATGTGCTCTTTCGCTCGGCGGCCCGCTATGCGGGGCGGAATGCGGTGGGCGTCATCCTGACCGGGATGGGCGACGATGGCGCCCGCGGCATGCTGGAGATGAAGCAGGCGGGCGCGGCAACCATTGCCCAGGACGAGGCCACCTGCGTGGTTTTCGGAATGCCCAAGGAGGCTATCAAGCTGGGCGGCGTCAACAAGGTGCTGCCGTTGCAGTCGGTGGCCAGGGCAATTCTCTAGGCAGCTGCGGTGCGGTCAACGGCTCGCTTTTCGCTCGCATGAGGCCTGTACCTTCCCATATCTGAAAATCCAGACCCTTCGGCCAGCTCAGGGCTGGCTCTGGGGCACCCACTTTTGGTGCAAAATTAAGCGGTTGCAGCACCACGGGCCGCGCGCGGCATTCGCGGAAGCGGGCGCGGCGCATAGGCCCTCCAGATATAATTCGAGGATGGATTCTTGCGTCCGCCAGGCGGGTCGACCGGCATGAAACGATTTTTGCGCTTATTGCGCTACGGCGTGCCTTTTTGGGCGCAGGCGCTGCCGGGAGTGTTGCTGCTGGCCATGGTGGGCGTGCTGGACACCTTTCGCATACTCCTCCTCCAGCCCATCTTCGACCAGGTTCTGCGCCCGGACGCGCCCGAAGGCCCTATCACTCTTGGCCTCCCCAACAGCCGATGGCACTTCGACCTGAGGCTTGCGGTTCCCCATTTTCTGCACATGCACAATGCCTGGACTGTGGTGGCCTTCGCGCTGGTGCTCTCGACGGTGTTCAAGGGCCTGTGCGACTATCTCGGCACCTACCTGGTCAACTACGCCGGCTTCGGCACCATTACCGATCTGCGCAATCATTTGTATGAAGCCACGCTGCGCCGGTCATCGACTTTTTTTCACCGCCATCCGACCGGCACCATCCTCTCCACGCTCATCAACGACGTGGATCGCGTACAGGAGGCGCTCAGCTCGGTCATCAGCGAGTTTCTGCAACAGTTTTTCACCTTTGTCGTGGGATTGGTCTTTGTCATCCGCCTCGGTGGGCAGCTTAGCTGGGCGCTTTTGCTCTTCATTCCCGTCGTGGTCGCCTCCTCGCGCAAGATCGGCAGCGAGGTTCGCACGCGCACGCGCACCGGTCAGGACAAGCTGGCCGAAATTCAGAATATTCTGCATGAAACCATCACCGGCAACCGCATCGTAAAGGCCTTCAACACGGAGCTGTGGGAGGTTTTGCGCTTCAAAAAGGCTGCCAAGCGGCTGTTTCGCGCCAACCTGCGCAGCGTGCGCATTCAGTCCATCAGTTCGCCCCTGATGGATTCGATCGGCGCGGTGGCCATTGCCATGATGCTATTCATCGGGCGCAATGAAATTCTCCACGGGCGCATGACCATGGGCCTGTTTGGCGCCTTTATCATCCTGCTTTTCAAGCTCTACGACCCGGTGCGTAAGTTTGCTTTCTTCTACAACAGCTTCCAGCAGGCGATGGGTGCCTCCGCGTCGATCTTCGTCTTCTTCGACACCGTGGACGACGTGAAAGAAAAGCCGCACGCGGCCACCCTCCAGCACTTTCAGAAATCGATCCAGTTTCAGAATGTGGGCTTCTCTTACTCAACCGCGGAGGGGGAGCATCAGATTCTGCACAATATCGATATCGAGGTCGAGGCCGGGGAGGTGCTGGCGCTGGTTGGGCCCAGCGGCGCGGGAAAATCCACGCTGGTCAATCTGATTCCGCGCTTCTTCGACGTCACTTCGGGGCGCATCCTCATCGACGGCCACGACCTGCGCGAGCTGACGCTGGGCTCCTTGCGCCGCCAGGTGGCCCAGGTCACGCAGGAGACGATCCTCTTCAACGATACGGTGCGCAACAACATCGCCTATGGCCGGCCCGATCTTCACCCCGACCTGGTGGAAGAGGCGGCGCGCAACGCCCTGGCCCACGATTTTATTCTGCGCCTGCCGCAGGGCTACGACACCGTGATCGGCGAAAAGGGCTTCCGGCTCTCGGGCGGCGAGCGCCAGCGGCTGGCCATCGCCCGCGCCATTTTGAAGAACGCGCCCATTCTGATTCTTGACGAGGCGACCTCGGCTCTGGACGCCGAGAGCGAATCGCTGGTGCAGACGGCGCTGGCCAACCTGATGCAGAATCGCACCGTGCTGGTGATCGCGCACCGCCTGGGGACGATTCGCCGCGCCAACCGCATCGTCGTGCTGGAAAAAGGGCGCATCACCGCCATCGGGCCACACGAGGAGCTGCTGACCACCTCGCCCACTTATCAGCGGCTCTATCAACTGCAATTCATGGACGTGCCGGAGACGGCTCCGCTGGAGCCGGCCCTGACCGGCGAGGCGGAGGAGTAGCGAAACAGGGACGAGCACTGCGACCGCGTGAATTCGTAATTTCCAGGTCCCAAAACGGGACCTGGGGCACCCAGACTTTCGTGGTCAGCATTCCAAACCACTTGGTCACTGTACTAGGGAGCAGGGAATAGGGAACAGGAACGGAAGACCAGCAGCGCCGAGGAAGTCTACTATGCCGATTTATTCGATGACCGGGTTTGCGCGCGCACAAGTTCGCGTGCCCCTTCCCAATGAGGGCCAGCTCGGTTACACGCTCACGGTCAAGAGCGTGAACCACCGCTTTCTCGACGTGCAGTTGCGCCTGCCCTCGGGACTCGACGCTCTGGAGATGGAGTTGCGCCAGGCGCTCAAGGAGAACCTGGTGCGCGGCCACGTCGAGTTGACGCTCTCGGTCGATCGCTCCGGCCAGCAGAAGGCCGGCTACAACCGCGAACTGGTGAACGGCTACCTGGCCGCCTTCGCCGCCGCGCGCGATGAGCATGGCCTCCTGGGTGAGCCGGATCTGAACGCCATTCTGCGCCTGCCCGGCGCGCTGCAATGCGACAATCGCTCGAATGGCGACGAGGATCTGACGGCGCTGGCTGAGAGTGTGCGGCAGGAGGTGGCGCCGCTGCTTGAAGAACTGAAGACCATGCGGGCGCGCGAGGGCGAGGCTCTGACGGCGATTCTCAACGGAACGCTGGACCGCCTGGCCGAGGCCACCGAGGGCGTCGCGGCATTGCGTCCCGAGGTCGAACAGCGCTGCCAGGAGCGGCTGGCGCAGCGGCTGGAAGCGGCCGTTGGTCCGGAGTTCAACCGCCAGCGGCTTCTCGAAGAGGTGGCCGTGCTGGTCGAGCGCAGCGACATTGCCGAGGAGTTGGCCCGCATGACGGCCCACATCGGCCACTTCCGCGAACTGCTGGCGGCTGGTGGCGAAGTGGGCAAGAAACTCGATTTTCTGCTCCAGGAGATGAACCGCGAGGCCAACACTATGCTCTCGAAGACCGGCGGCGCTGGCGGCCAGGGAATCCGCATCACCGAATTGGGCCTGGCCATGAAATCGGAGATCGAGAAGGCTCGTGAACAGGTCCAGAATGTGGAATAGACTTCCCGGAGGTTTCGCGAGAGTGAAGGGTACGGGCTTAAGCCCGTACATTACGGGAAGGCAACTGATTGGGGCTTTAGCCCCTGAGGAATGTTTTTGCTGAATTGTGTATTCCCTCAGCGGCTAAAGCATTTTCGGAATTGGTGTAGACCGAAAGCACGCACTCAAGTGGCTTTTTCCTCAAGAAAAAGCCACCCTTCACGGCTCTCAAAAAGTCTATTATGTATTCCGAAAATGCTCTAAAGCCGGCAATCAAAATCGAATCGGAACGGATGGGCTAAAGCTCATCCCCTTCAATTCTGTTGCATTGGGACAGAAGTACGAGGACAATCGCACGTGGCAGGAATTCTTTTCATCATTTCGGCGCCTTCGGGCTCGGGCAAGAGCACACTGGTCAACGAGGTGCGCAAGCAGTTGAGCGGAATCGAATTTTCCGTCTCCTGGACGACGCGCCCGCCGCGCGGCTCCGAGGAGGATGGGCGCGAATACCACTTCACCACCCGCGACGAGTTCGAGCGGATGATCGCCGCCGGCCAGTTTCTGGAGCACGCCGAGGTCTTCGGCAACTACTACGGCACCGCGCGCGCCTCGCTCGAAGAGGCCCGCCGCGAGGGCCACGATCTTCTGCTGGACATCGACGTGCAGGGCGCCGCGCAGGTGCGGGCCAAGATGCCCGAGGCGGTCAGCATCTTCGTTTTGCCGCCCAATCCCAGGGTTCTGCGCACCCGGCTGCGCAATCGCAGCCGCGCCGAGGGCGTTGTTAACGAGGTCGAGGTCTTCCGCCGCCTTGGTGAAGCCAGCAAGGAGATTGAGAATTATCGCGAGTACAGCTATATTTTGGTCAACGACATTCTGGACCGGGCGGTGGCGCAACTGGAGGCCATCGTGCTGGCCGAACGCTTCTATCGCAACGATGAGCCTATCGCCTATCGTTCGCGCCGGGTGCTGGAGGTGGCCGCGGCCTGCCTGCAGGCTAACTCGCAGGAGCGGCTGAAACCCGTGCTCGAGGCCTTCGGGATTCTCAATCCCACCGGCCAGCAGCAATTGAACTTTGAGGAGGATTTCGATGACGATTGAAACTGGCTTCGACTCGAATTATCGCAAGGTTCTGGTGGCCGCCCGTCGCGCCCGCCAGTTGCAGAGCGGCGCACATGCTCTGGTCGCGACTCACTCCACCAAACCCTGCCGGATCGCCCAGGACGAGATCAGCGCAGGCAAAATCTCCTACGTCAAAGCCGAAGTGCCGGTCGTCAAACCCTCGGTTGAAGGCCCTGGCATTCCTATCCTCTTCAGCTAGGTCTCTAACCGCTTGTTGTTTTACCTATGCGGGTGCCCCATTCTTGCGGCTGTCATTCTGAGCGAAGCGCAGCGAAGTCGAAGAACCTGCGTCTTGACACTGTTGCTGCAAGGGTGGGAAGGCGCAGATTTGCGCGGTCAGAGACCTGGCGGCGTTTTATCGGATTATGTAGCGTTTCTGGTAGCCGGGAGTGGCTTTTTCTCGAATAAAGATGATTTTTCTCAAATTCAGAGGCCCCCGGCGGTGATCGGCTCTTTCTCTGTGGCAACGGGATTACCGCTTTAGCCTTTCCGCATTCCACCACTCCTGATCTGGCACATGAACAGGAGAACTGCTCTACAATCGATCCATGAGAGTAATCGTGGGCGTCTCCGGCGGAATTGCGGCCTACAAGGCGGTGGAGTTGGTTCGCACGCTGCAGCGGCAGTCCATTGAAGTCCACGTGGTGATGACCGAGGCGGCCTGTAAGTTCATCCAGCCGCTCACCTTTGCCGCGCTCACTGGCCACAAGGTCATCACCAGCCTGTGGGACGAGACCGGGACCAGCGCCTACGACTCCTCCATCGAGCACATCGGCGAGGCGCAGTGGGCCGATGCCCTGGTGGTTGCCCCGGCCACGGCCAACATTCTGGCCAAGTTTGCCCACGGCGTCGCCGACGATTTCCTGACCACCCTCTACCTGGCCACCAGGGCTCCGGTTCTTGTCGCTCCGGCCATGAACGTGAATATGTGGGAGCATGCGGCCACCCAGGCGAATGTTGAAACCCTGCGTCAGCATGGCGTCCGCGTCATCGATCCGGGCACGGGCGAACTGGCCTGCGGCATGGTGGGAGCGGGGCGCATGGCCGAGCCCGCGGACATTGCCGAGGCCGTGCTGAGCGCCGTGGGCCGGCGCAACGATCTGGCCGGAGAGGTGGTTCTGGTCACCGCCGGAGGCACCCGCGAAGCCCTCGACCCGGTCCGCTTCCTCGGCAACCGCTCCAGCGGCAAGATGGGCTACGCCCTGGCCGATGCCGCCGAGAGCCGCGGCGCCAAAGTCATTCTTGTCAGCGGCCCTTCCGTGCTTCATCCCCCGGCGCATTGTGAATTGATTAAAATCACCACGGCCGACCAGATGCGCGAGGTGGTGCTCGCGCGCATGAACGAGGCCACGCTGGTCATCAAGGCCGCCGCGGTGGCCGACTACCGGCCGGTCAACGTCTCCCCGCAAAAGCTCAAACGCGATGGACCGCTCACCCTGGAGCTGGCGCCCACTGAGGATATTCTGGCCGAGGTCGTTCGCCGTCGCCGTCCCGGCCAGCTGATCGTCGGTTTTGCTGCCGAGACCGAAAACCGCATGGAGAATGGCCGCGCCAAGCTGTTGCGCAAGGGGGCCGACGCCATTGTGATCAACGACGTCAGCGGCGAAGGCGTGGGCTTCGACGCGGATTTCAATGAGGCCACCTTCCTCACCCTCTCGACCGCCATCGAGCTGCCCCGAATGCCCAAGCGCTCGCTCGCCGACCGCATCCTCGACGAGATTATCGCCCTCCGGCAGCCGCGTTCGCTGGTTCTGGAACTGGATGAGAGTGAGGGCGAGAAGAGCCGGCAGGATCGTGTGCGCAGCGAGGCCACTTCGCCCGCCGCCGCCCGCCGGCAACTGATCGTGGAGTGAAACAATTGGTGGTCCGATATAGCGTTTTCGGAATTGGTGTAGACCGGAAGCACGCACTCAAGTGGCTTTTTTCAAGAGAAAGCCACCTTCACGGCTCTCAAAAAGTCTATTTGTATTCCGAAAATGCTCTAAAACACCTGCCTTGGGAGTGAAGAAGTTGGCGTCATCGCTCGATCCCGCAACCCGCGCAGCCCTGCTGACCCGCGTCCGTTTTTACCGCGATCTCGGACTTACTGAGTTTTACCGCCGAGCGGTGGACCCCGCGCTCGCCGCCCAGTGGGCCGCTGAGTTGGAGGCCGCGGGCGCTCCAGCAGTAGGTGCGGCAGTCCCAGGTTCTACTACTGGCTTTTCTGGTGAAAAGGCGGGAGAGCAAGAATCTCAGCCAGCGCCTGCACTTCAGCCCCATTTTTTGCCCCATTCCTTGGAGGACCAGCCCATTCCGCCCCGCAAACTGATTCCAGCCCCACCGCAGGTGGCCGCCGCCACTCCGCCGGCCGATCACGCCGCTGCTCTTGAACTCATCCGCGAGGAAATCGGCGAGTGCACCCGCTGTACATTGCATGCGGGCCGCAACAAGCTGGTCTTCGGCGACGGCTCGCCCAACGCGCGGCTGATGTTCGTCGGCGAGGGCCCGGGAGCCGACGAGGACGCGCAGGGCCTTCCCTTTGTGGGCAAGGCCGGGCAGCTTTTGAATAACATGATCGCCGCCATGGGGCTGAAGCGCGACGAGGTCTACATCGCCAACGTGGTCAAGTGCCGCCCCCCCGGCAATCGCGTCCCCGAACAGGAAGAGGGCGCCACCTGTTCGCCATTTCTCTTCCGTCAGATCGACGTGGTGCGCCCCGAGGTTCTGGTCGCCCTGGGCGCCACAGCGGCCACCTGGCTGCTGGGCCGCCGCCAGCCCCTGGCCGGTCTGCGCGGCCGCGTGCATTCGGTTCGCGGCACAAAGCTCATCGTCACCTATCACCCCGCCTATTTGCTCCGCGACCCACGCCAGAAGAAAGAAGCCTGGGCCGACCTGCAAATCGCCATGCGGGAACTGGGTCTGAAGCAGCCTTCAAAGGTTTGATGTACCTTTAACTGTGGCTTTGTTTGCTGGTCTGTTGGTGATTGTGAGCAGATGATCTGAACCGGCGAACAGAACAGCATTTTTCGCCGGATGCGGCCTCTGGTGTGTGGCCGGCAGGAAAAGTTTGGAGTTCGGTTTCCGATGATGGAGTTTCATATAGCCCGGAGCGCGCGTGAACGCTACCAGTTCACCGAATTGCTGTTTTCCTTCGCAGGGAACGTCGTTTTTGCCGATCTGGCCGCCTGCCGCGCATTCGCGCACTGCATGAACCAGATTCGCGAGGTGGAAAAACACCCCGAACTGGCGGTTCATGCCGGCAAGCTCTACGCCATGGGCCTGATCGACGAGGCCAGCCACCTGCTGATGGCGCGCTACCGCGAGCAGTTTGACCCCGCTGTGATGACCTCCGCGCTGGATTTTTTCTCCGCGCAGGTGGGTGCCGAGGCGCTCGATAAGCTGCTCCTCACCTTTGTCGAGCATTTCCCTGGGATTTCAGTGATGCGCGGCCAGGAAACGCCGCGGCAGTGGCTGTCGGGAGCTACCGGTGGCGCGCCCCACCGGGCCGCCGCGCTGGAAGAGCTGCTGCTGCTGTGGACCGCCAACCGCAACGAAGCCTTTCAGCCCTTCGATGAGCTATTCGAGGAAAAGCCGCTGGCCGAGAAGACAGTCTACCGCCAGGTGACGCAACAATTTCCCGATTACTTCGCCACGCGTCCGCTGATTCTGCTGCCGAATGCCAAGCCAATGAATCTGCTGGAGCTGTTGCGCGCCCCGGCCATCGGCGCGCCCCGCTCGCTAGCCGACCAACTGGCCCTCATTCGCAAGCTCTGGAAGCCGCTGCTGGGCGATAGCCTCGAACGTCTGCTGTCCATCGCCACCGGGATTCTGCATGAGGAAGAGCTGTCCATCTGGAGGCAGTTCAATCCCCCCGGCGCCACGGCTCGGGGCCGCCGCCAGCAAGGGGCTCAGGTCGTCGCCAGCGCCGAGGTTCCGGTCTTTGGAATGGGCGATCAGGCCCGCGAATACGAGAAGTTCAGCCAGGATACGGCCTGGATGCCCACCACCGTGCTGATCGCCAAGAGCACCTACGTGTGGCTGGCGCAGATGAGCCGGCAGTACGGCCGCTGGATTGCCCGCCTCGATGAGATTCCCGACGAGGAGCTGGCGACCCTGGCGCGACGCGGGATCAACTCGCTCTGGCTGATCGGCGTCTGGGAGCGCAGCCGCGCCTCGAAGACCATCAAGCAGCTCTGCGGCAATTCAGATGCCGTGGCTTCGGCCTATTCGCTCTTCGACTATCGCATCTCCGAGGATTTGGGCGGCGATGCGGCTTACACGAACCTGCGCGACCGAGCCTACCGGCATGGCGTTCGGCTGGCCAGCGACATGGTGCCCAACCACATGGGCATTGATTCGCCCTGGGTCGTCGAGCACCCGGATTGGTTTATGAGCCGCCCGGAGTCGCCTTACCCGGCCTACAGCTTCAACGGCCCCGATCTCTCCCAGGACGGGCGCGTCGAGATCAAAATCGAGGACCACTACTTCGAGCAGTCCGACGCCGCCGTGGTCTTCCGCCGCCGCGACCGGGCCAGCGGCGAAACCCGCTTCATCTACCACGGCAACGACGGCACCAGTTTTCCCTGGAACGACACGGCGCAGCTCGACTACCTGAATTCAGCCGTCCGCGAGCAGGTGATCCAGACCATCCTGCACGTGGCGCGGCTGTTTCCCATCATCCGCTTCGATGCCGCGATGACCCTGGCCAAGCGGCACTTCCACCGGCTCTGGTTTCCCGGACCCGGCGCGAGCGGCGCCATCCCCTCCCGCGCCGAGTACGGCATGAGCCAGGCCGAGTTCAACCGGGCCATGCCGCACGAGTTCTGGCGCGAGGTGGTCGATCGCGTGGCCGCCGAGGTTCCCGGCACGCTGCTGCTGGCCGAGGCCTTCTGGCTGATGGAGGGCTATTTCGTCCGCACCCTGGGGATGCACCGCGTTTACAACAGCGCCTTCATGGTGATGCTGCGCGACGAGGATAACGCAAAGTACCGCTTGGTCCTCAAGAACACGCTCGAATTCGACCCGGACATCATGAAGCGCTACGTCAACTTCATGAGCAATCCCGACGAGCGCACGGCCATCGACCAGTT
>Ga0326727_10012261_pt1 | contig 19573 bp, 15 predicted proteins | sample MB2enrmetagenome_FD_207643 | JGI IMG/M metagenome (GOLD analysis project Ga0326727, IMG submission 207643) | Lab enriched peat soil microbial communities from McLean, Ithaca, NY, United States - MB29MY | ecosystem: Environmental > Terrestrial > Soil > Wetlands > Peat | place: USA: New York...
AACCGAATATCAAAATTGATCCCGCCTCTTTTATGTAAGCAGTTATCGCGTCGTAATAGATGTTGAGCTGAAGCATTGAGCCAGGAAGCCATAGCTTCTGATCGGAGTCCCATATTGTTATGAGGCGCTTTTCTTATCGCGGGGCGATTTCGACGCGATTGCGCCCTCCCGCTTTTGCGGCGTACATCGCTGTATCGGCGCCCCCTATGAGCCTTAAAGCGATAGTCTCCGCTTCCGCATTATCGAGCCTGATCGCCAAGTCCTGGACATCGAGCCCGGTGACACCGATGCTGAGAGTATACGAAACAAGGCCGGCTTCCGTTTCGACGGCTTCCGCCTCTGCCTGAGAGCGCAGCCGCTCGGCGAGATGAATCGCATTCTCCGGCCGAGTGCCCGGCGCGACGATAAGGAATTCCTCTCCGCCATAGCGCGCGAACCAATCCACCTTTTCCCGGATCGCCTCAAAGACAATCCTAGAAAAGGCGCGCAGGACCTCGTCGCCCGCCTTGTGCCCGAAACGGTCATTGATCGCCTTAAAATGGTCTAAATCGCAGAAAAGCACAGAAAGCGGGAGACTAAGGCGGAGAGCGCGCTCGACCTCCCGGGCGAGCTCCCGATCGAGGTACCGGCGGTTATATGCGCCGGTGAGCGGGTCTTTGATCGACAATTCCTTGATCTGTGTATAGGCGTCTTCCAATTCCTTCGTACGCTCGCGGACCTGTCTATCCAGACCGTCGTTCGCATGGGCGAGCTCGCCCGAGAGCCGCTCCACCGAATCGAAGGCTGCGGAGAAGCGCTTCGCAAGAATGGAGGCCTGTACGAAGATGAAGGCGGCGAGCGCGGGCAAGAGCAGGTTGGAGACTCGAAACAGAAGAGAGGTACTCAGCATGTCGCTGATTCCCGCAATGGTGAGAAGGATGCTCGTTGCGAGCATCGATATGCCCCCCGGACGGCGGTGAAGAGCCGCCCGAGCGAGGCCGAAGAGTATAAGGATAAAAGAGACGACGAGGAGCGGATAGAAGAGGTAGATACTGCGCGTGAGGATGGGAAGCGGCGTGGCAAGGGATAGACCGAGGACGCAAAAGAGAGCGCAGAGCAGTTTTTGCATCCGAACGGGAATTTCCTCCGGAAAGATATTGCCGAAGAAGAGGATGCCTAGCGGAACGGGGGCGAAAGCGGCGAGATGGAAGAGTCGCATTAGCGTGTCAAAGGGTAGGGAGGGGAAGATGGCGACGAGGAGAAAATCCCCTGTAACGAGGGTGCGGAGCGATATCACCAGAACGAAGGACGCGAAGTAGAGATTGTCGCGGTCGCGGCGCCTATACCTGAAGAGCAGAAAGAACACGATGGCGGTGGCGAAGGAAGCCCCGAGAAAGGCCAATGTCAGGCCGTCCTCGGTGCGCTTGTCGGCGAGTAGGCCGTCCTCGGAACCGAGGACGAAGGCACGCCACATTCCACCCACCCGGTATTCGTGGTTCGACACCCGGACGACGATGTCGAGCTCTCGCGGCGCATTAGAGGTCGGAATACGACATACTTCGGTAAAGCAGCCGGGGATCGCGTCGCGCGCGAGTCGGGCCGGCTTGCCGGCATGGGCTATCGCGACGCCGTTCACGTCGAGCTCATAGGCCGTCGAGACGGTGGGAGTGCGGATTCCCAATTCGCCCTGCCCCTCGTTGAGCAGTACATGAAGGCGATAGGTTCCGGCGCCGGTTCCCGAGGCGCCTCCCGCTTCTGCACCATGCCAAAGATCCGGGACGGAGCGCACCATGGCCGAAGCCTCTGCCCCTGCGGCATTGAGAAGCTCTCCCGGATAAAATTCCCACTCGCCTGCGAGGCTCACTGGCCCGTCGCGCTGAAAATCCCAACCGGTGAGGTCGAGGACGGCTCCGACCGCTCGCGGCGCTTCACGTTGTGTCTCTCGTTTGAAAAACTCGAAGGCCGAGACAGGAACACTGGTTACCGCGATGTAAACGACCATAACGATGCGAACGAAGCGGCGGCCAGTCGAAGACAACATAGGGAATACTAGCATAGTGGGGCGTTGCTGTAAAACAGAGCGGGGATGTGGACGATGGCGTAAGGATGCCGCGCTCCTTCAGTTAGGCCTTATCGGAACCTGGATGTTGAGGGAGAGCGACGTATCTTGACCGCGTGTTACTCCCGCTTCGAAAAAATAATTGACAACCGAAGCTATGACATCCAGCCACATGTGCTGAGCGACGGATGCCCTGAGCCCTCCGTTATCATAGGCCCACTGTAGCCCTAATGGATCTAAAGTTCCTAAGCTCACAGTTTCAAGGATGGTTGCTGCTGACTCACCAGCCTCTACGTATTGGGGAATATGCACAGCCTGGAAGCCAAGTGCGTCGATTATTTTGGCGGGAACAACACCCAGAGATATTCGCATTTCATCATACCCAATACCTCTGAACACGGCCTCTTCCCCGATACCTGTGGCTGTATATGAAACCATTGCGATTGCCATTGTCGATACGAGCCCCAATCCGATGGGTACCTCGGATTGGCCTATATATGCCTTCCCCGTATTCCATACGGCCGTGGCTCCGCCGGTACTGTAATAATCTCGTAAAACATCTGCGGCTGCATTTGCAAGGATGGAAATCCATACTGACGGCCTTCCCAACTCTTCTGGCTGCCATGGTGCGGCAAGAAGATCCGAATAACGTTCCGGCTTATAATCGCTTGGGTATTCGCCACTCTTTGCCATCTGCCTGGCCTTGGCATACCCTTCATAGTCGGACCACATCGAAGTCTTCAGCCCAAGATTATTGAACATGTTGGAGAGAGTCGCATCGCCGTAAAATCCGCTTTCGGCAGCCAATGCAAAGCCTGCTCCGTACGAGGCGATGCTCGCTCCCATCTCGCCAAGTCCGGCCGCCGGATCGATACATACATGCGGAATAGTTCCCGCGAGATTGATGGCGGCAAAAACATAGGACATATACGGCTGGGGGATCAGCACTTCCGAAAGGGCCCCGAGATATACGGAAGCATAGGAAATTCCACCGTACAGCAGGACCTGTTCACGGGTCAGGCCACCATCATCGGCTATGGATGCTTCAGGCTCGGCGGTAATGGTCGAAAGCCCATATAAACAAAAAAACAGGCAAAGCAACGAACTTCTCCGATTGCGTTTCAGCATGTGTGCCCCTTGGTGTCGTATGCCAAGAGTTTTGGAGCGCAATCGAGATTTAAGCCATCCTCCTTTCGGAGGAGGAGGCTCATTTCATTCCACTTTGGGGAGAGTTCTGAGAAAACGGGCAAGCTCGAGCTTGTTTGCGGCTCCGGCTTTTCGATAGGCGTTCTGAACATGGGTTTTGACAGTGGTAGGGGCTATGTTCAGGAATCGGGCGATATCGCCGTAGGTCCAGCCTTCCAAAAGGCGGAGGCATACTTCCTGTTCTCTGGGCGTGAATCCCATGCGTAGCATGCCATTGGCCGGATCCACGTCTGTGGCGAGAGAAGACTTCTCTCCGAGGCTCGAAGGGCGCATCCCTCGGGTGCCAACAATAAGTGTCGCTGCGGAGAAAAACAAGATTAAGAGATCGAAGCCGACGCGCGCTTCCGGAATGAAGAGTCCGAGAGCCGAAAGAAGAGTGAGTACCACGAGAGCCGGCCATGAGCGCGACAGTAGCTGCCGAATTGTCGGCCAAGGGCAGTCTGGGATACGGATCATGGCTTCGATGATGGCCGAGCCAAGAACCGCCAGATAAAGCGGCCTGATAATCCAGTTTACGCTGAAGGATGCAACATCGACCACGACAGGAGGGAGCGTACCGGCGAATGGCATAATAAGAAACCCTGCGAGGCATATGACAAAATAGATACCTGCAACGAATCCCGGTGCCCGGCGGCGGAGCCCCTGCCATTCCGCCTGGGAGGCCTGACAAAGTACGAGAGTCATGAGTACGAGAAATGGTGCCTGAATAAGCGATTCTATGGCGAGGGCGATATACCCGGCAGGATTTTTTCCCCAGAATGAAGCCAGAAGCGCTAGACCCACTTTCTCTTCTCGGGAAGGCAGCCCTGTGGCATAGGTAAGGAGACCGATGCTTGCTACGCAGAAGAAAAGCAGGGCGGCGCTTCGAAACAGCGGGTGGCTGTTTCTTGCATGCCAAAGCACACAAACAGTACCGGCGGCCACGCTGGCCGGCAAGCAGAGAACAGAAAAGAAGTGTTCAAGATGCCAGATGAGCTGAATCAAGGACATGCTTTCCATGGCGATATGATACCATATCTTAAAAGGCTTCCAAATCGATGACTTCGTATCGTCGCGCGATCGCTTCGCGAAAGCTGTCAGGCGCGATGTTCCAATCGATGAGGTCCACCGAAAAGGGTAGATCCGATTCCTCGAAGTCGGAGTACAGCTCGGACAGGACGAAAGGATCGAGAGCGGTAGGGCCGACTATTGCGATATCAAGATCGCTGCCCGAATGCGCGGTGCCCGCAACGCGGCTGCCATACGCGCGGATCTCACAGCCGGGCAGTCGCTTTTTGAGGAGGCTTTTCACTATTTCGATATCGCGAGACTCGATATCAAGCATGAGCGAACCTCTGGCGAAGGATGAATTCGAGTTTCTTGACATCCAGTAAAAACGTCGGTAAGAGCTTTAGCGTCTCTTCCGCAAAACCGATCCCGTAATCGTGGGCGGTCGAGTTGCGGTTGTCGCGATAGGCGAACCAACGCCTGACAGTATCGGCATCAGCTACGAGACCGTGTTTCAGGGCCTCTCTGAACACTTCTTTATAGGACAATTCATCGATTGCACGAGGCGAGCCCGAGTACTCTTTGAGCGCACGCCGCAGAAGTTTGCCCGAAGTATCCAATGCGAGTTCGAAGCCCTTGACCGCGGCGTTTCTATAAACTTCATACTCGACGCTCTCGGGCGAGGCTCGGCCGAGAAGTTCTACGGCGGATTCAAGTGTCGTGACGCAGCGCGCCAGATGTTCGGTGACAAGCTCCATCGTTTTCCCCATAGGTATTGTAGCCTAGGTTAGGCCGCCCGTGCCAGATGAATTGGCGTCAACTATTTTCGGACCCGGCCTTGCGACTGCCGAGAAGTGGCAGGTTGCCGGTGAGAGAGCGCACGGTCGCATCCTCGCCATAGATGCACAGGCCGAGGTATCGTATCGACTCCGGGGCCGCCTTCCCTAGGGCCATAGCGTAGTCGGCGTAGTTCTTGGAGCGTTGCGCGATATCGCTGAAGTCCGTGCATGACACGTCTTTGGCGAGGGCTGCGGCTTTCCTGAGTTCAGTCAGCCTTGCCGAAGAGGCCGCGAGGATGGGCAGGGGAATGTTCGTGATTCCGGGATGTCGGTCGCCGGAAAGGTCCGAGACGGGGGCGCCGACGCAATCAGGAAGATTGGGTGAGACGCTGAAGGCTAGGGCCGCGGCCGCGTTAGCCAAGAGACCGAGGGGCAGTTCTTCGTCGAGCACGATTATTGCTTTCATGCGGCGATACTAGGCGTCTCCGGAACGTCCCGTCTTGTAGGTTCTTGCACTCGCCTCGGCTGGCGGCCGTACGAGTGTATGCCGCAGGTGGCATGCCGACTATCGCTCCGAAAATGTGGTTAAGGTGGCTTTGGTCGCAGAAGCCACAGGCGAGCGCGGTTTCGACCGGGCTTACGCCCGATCGCAGCATGATTTTGGCTCGGTTGATCCGCAGGTTGAGCAGGTACGCGTGCGGGCTCAGGCCATAGGCGCTCTTGAACTCGCGGGCCAGGCGATACTTGCTCATACCCGCCGCGAACGCGAGTTCGTCCATGCTTACGCCTTCCGCGCAAGACGCGCGCAGAAGGGATTCGGCGGCGCCAAGCCGCGGATCAGGTTTCTCCTTGCGCGCGCATTCGGGGCGCCTTCCTTCCTTGTGGCGGACCGCCCCGAGGAGTATCTCGTCAAGGTCCGCGAGCGATGCGCTCTCAAGGACTTTCCCGTCATCGGCAGCGAGAGGTTCCCAAAGCTCCGATTTCGCATCGAGGACAAGGGCGCCGTTCGTGGCACCAGCCAAGGCATCGTCGAGGACAGGTACCGCACCGGCGCTCAGGAGTAAGAGTGTGTAGCTCCAGCCCTCCGGATCTCGAGGCGAACATCTATGGGGAACGCCCGCTGCGATAAGAACTATCTGTCCTGCGCGCGCTTCAAAGACGGAGTCGCCAACTAGCGCTTCGGTGGAGCCTCGCCACAGTAAGGCTAAGGAGTGCTCGTCATGTTCGTGCTCGCGGCGGGGCCCCTGCCGTCCCGTTATCGTCTTTATCTCCCGGATCGCGGTCATAGGTTCACCTCGCGACATGGTCAAAGGGAATGAAGTTCGTTTATTAGCTGGGCCGTGTCCACGATTCGCGCAAATCGATCCCGCAGGACGAATCGAGTTCTTTCCTCGATTTCGGCAACTCCCAGCTCGCCTACCAGTTTTCCATCCTCATGGTACGGAATGGGGAACGTGAGCGTGGCATCTATCACGAAATCCACGTCGTAGCCCAGGTCAGCGGCCACCCGAGCCGTAGTCTCGCAGCATTGCTCCATCTGAATACCGGTGATGGCCAGGCGATGCACGCCTTGAATGGTGAGCTGCCGTTGGAGGTTGGTGGTCGTGAAGCTGTTCCTGCTTGTTTTGTGGAGGATCGGCTCGTTCTCCCGAGGGGAGAGGAAATCCATGAGCTTGTAGTTGGGATTCGTCGTCTCCCATCCGGGATCGCTGTCTGAATGTAGGATGTAGTAGATGGGCAGCTTCGCCTCGCGGTACGCGGTTACAAGACTGGCCACATTCGTCTCGAAGGCTAGGTTGTTGCGACGGGCCCAATAGGGCGCGGCTGCCTTGAAATTGTCCTGGACATCTATGACCAAGAGCGCCGACGCTGCGAGAGGAAAGCGATGGATAAGGGACATGTTTAAACCTCCTAGGGATCAACTCTATAGAAGAAGAATGCTATAGGAATCCCGCACGCGAAAGGCCGAAGCTGGACAATGATCGGACATTCCGAGCCAGAGGGACAATAGGGGAAGAGCTTAACGGGGGCGCGAAGCGGAGGGCGGCTTTCCATAAGCCTCCCGCCAGATCCTGCGAAGTTGCCTAGCGTCCTGAAAGCCGCAGCGCTCGGCTACGACTTCCAGAGTAAGCCCAGGATCGCATAGCAGATCCTGGGCGCGCTCGAGCCTGACTTTTTTCGTAAAGGCATTCACGGAGAGGCCGGTGGCCTCGCGGAACTGGCGCGTCAGGCTGCGCACGCTCATACCGGCGATCTGGGCAAGCTCGGGCAGTGTGGCTGCATGCTCAGGGTGGGCTGAAAGCCAGTCTTGAACACGGTGCACGCCTTGATTTATATGGTTCCGATAGTCCAGATAGACGCTCTGCTGGCGGTGGCTTCCGTCTCGCCGAAGATAGACCACCATCTCTCTCGCCGCGAGGGAAGCGATGTTCGGACCGCATTCCGCCTCCACGAGAGCCAAGGCCACGTCGATGCCCGAGGCGATGCCGGCGCTCGTGAAGACGGGTCCGTCCATCACGTAGAGTCTGTCCTCGAGAATGTGGGCCTTGGGGAAGCGCCGTCTAAGATCCTCTATCCTCGACCAATGCGTCGTACAGCTGCGGCCATCCAGCAGGCCTGCGGCCCCGAGCACGAAGGCGCCCGTACACACGGAGCCCACCCGGGCGTTAGCGCGGGCTGCTTTGCGCAGCCAATCCAGAATGGCGTTCGGGGCCTTCATGTGGGTGGCCACGGGGCCGCCCGGAACAAGGACAATGTCGCTTTTCTGAGGTTCCGGCAAGGGCGCGAGGCGTCCCAGCCACAGACCCTGCTCTGTGGAAACTTCCGGCTCCATAGCGCAGCACAGCGTCTCGAAGCGGGCGCCGTGGCGATTGGCTTCGTGAAAGACCTGCAGCGGTCCGGCCAAGTCCATGATCTCGACCTGAGGCAGTATCAGAAAGATCACACGCATGCGAGCTCCTATCGTACTGTTTTATCGACATCTCGTGCTGCTTGCTACTTCCGCCCGTCACGGTCTCGCGATACACTAATCTCCACTATTATTAGGCAGCGAACGAGGCTCGGGCGTGAATAAAAAACAGATGACAGAGGCCGACATCCGCAGCAAGTTCATAACTCCGGCCATCCTCGGGAAGGGCGGCGGGAAGTGGGATCTCCAGGCGCAGGTGGCCGAGGAGCGCTACTTCACCAAGGGCCGGGTCATCGTACGGGGCAAGACCGTGAAGCGGGGCGAGGCCAAGAAGGCCGACTACATCTTGTACTTCAGGCCCAACATCCCCCTCGCCGTGGTTGAGGCCAAGGACAACAAGCATTCGGTGGGCGCGGGGATGCAGCAGGCCCTCGAGTACGCCGAGATTCTCGACCTGCCCTTCGCCTACAGTTCCAACGGCGACGCATTCCTCGAGCACGACAGGACGGGCGCTTCCCCGGTCGAGCGGGAACTGGCTCTGGACAAGTTTCCCAGGCCCGATGAACTCTGGGCGCGCTACCGAGCCTGGAAGGGCTACGATAAAACAGCCGAGGCCGTGGCCCTCCAGGAATACTATGTCGACCCGACGGATCGGCCTCCCCGCTACTACCAGCTCATCGCGATCAACCGGACGGTGGACGCCATAGCGCGGGGCGAAAAACGCATCCTTCTCGTCATGGCCACGGGCACTGGCAAAACCTACACGGCCTTCCAGATCATCTGGCGGCTGTGGAAGGCCGGGGCCGCGAAACGCATCCTCTTCCTCGTGGACCGGAACATACTCGCGAACCAGACGATGGTGGGCGACTTCAAGCCCTTCAAGTCGGCCATGGCCAAGCTGAGCTCCCGCAACAACTCCATCGAGAAGCGCGACGGCTCGGTGGTGAAGCTTTCGAGCGGGGTTTCCCAGGACCGCAAGATAGACAAGGCCTTTGAGATCTATCTTTCGCTTTACCAGGCGGTCACGGGCGCCCAGGAGGGGGACGACCTCTTCAGGCAATTCACGCCGGACTTCTTCGATCTCGTGGTCGTAGACGAGTGCCACCGCGGGAGCGCCGCGGAGGACGCTGCCTGGAGGAGAATACTCGAGTACTTCTCCTCGGCCGCCCAGATAGGCCTCACTGCGACGCCCAAGGAGACGAGGGAAGTTTCCAACTCGGCCTACTTCGGCGACCCTATTTACACCTACTCCCTCAAGCAGGGGATAGAGGACGGCTTCCTCGCGCCCTACAAGGTCGTGCGCATTGGCTTCGACCGGGACCTCGAGTGGCGGCCCGAGAGGGGCAAACTCGACAAGTTCGGCTTCGAGATAGAGGACCGCGTGTACAACAGCAGGGACTACGACCGCAGCCTTGTCCTCGAGCGCCGCACCGCCTTAGTGGCAGCGAAGGTCAGCGAGTTCCTGAAAAACACGGACCGCTTCTCGAAGACTATCGTCTTCTGCGAGAACATCGAGCACGCCGAGCGGATGCGGCAGTGCCTGGTGAACGCCAATGCCGATCTCGCAGCCGCGGACAAGCGCTACGTTGTGCGCATTACGGGCGACAACGAGGAGGGGAAGGCCCAGCTCGACAACTTCATCGATCCCGAGTCGCCCTATCCGGTCATAGCCACTACCTCGAGACTCATGTCCACGGGCGTGGATGCTCAGACCTGTCGCCTCATTGTCCTCGACCGCGGCATCGAGAGCATGACGGAGTTCAAGCAGATCATCGGCCGCGGCACCCGCATCAACGAAGAATACGAGAAGTACTATTTTACGATCATGGACTTCAGGGGCGCGACGGCCCTCTTCGCAGATCCCGATTTCGATGGGGAGCCCGTGCGCATCTACGAGCCCCACGAGGGCGAGCCCGTTGTGCCGCCCGACGAGGATAAGCCCGAGGAAGCCCGTGAAAAGCCCGACCCCTTCGGACAGGAGGACGCGGCCTCGGAAGGTTCCGAACCCGACAATGATAAAGGGCAGGAAAGCGGCGCGCGGCAGCATAAATACTACGTGGACGACGTAGAGGTACGCGTGGCCTCAGAGCGGGTCCAGTACCTCGACTCAGGCGGGAAGCTCATCACTGAGTCCTTGAGGGACTACTCGCGGAAGACGGTGCGCGCTTCCTACGCTTCCTTGCGCGAGTTCCTCGAAGTCTGGAACAAGGCCGCCCAGAAAGAGGCGATCGTCGAGGAGCTCGCGAAGGCGGGGCTCTTTTTCGAGGAGCTCGCTCAGGAGGTGGGGGCGGACTATGACGCCTTCGATCTCGTCTGTCACATCGCCTACGACCAAAAGCCCCTCACGCGCCGTGAGCGCGCGGCGAATGTGAAAAAGCGCAATGTTTTCGGACGCTACGGCGAGAAGGCTCGGATTGTACTCGACGCCCTCCTCGACAAGTACGCCGACGGGGGACTTGCGAGCGTCGAATCGCCGGAGATTCTCAAGCTTGAGCCCTTGACAGCCTTCGGCACTCCAGTCGAAATAATCGGTCTCTTCGGCGGCAGGGAGAAGTACCTCGCCGCCGTCCGCGATCTGGAAACGCAGCTCTACAACAAGGTCGGTTAAGCCATGTCCAATGTGTCAGGCATCGTGAAGAGCATCCAGGACATCATGCGCAAGGACGCGGGCACCTACGGAGACGCCCAACGCCTCGAGCAGCTCGGCTGGATGTTCTTCCTCAAGATATTCGACGACCGGGAGAAGGAGCTCGCCCTCCTGCGCAGCGACTACAAGTCGCCCATCCCCAAATACCTGCGCTGGTCGACCTGGGCTTCGGACGAGGAAGGTATTACGGGCAAGGTCCTCCTCGACTTCGTGGACGACACGCTCCTGCCCAAGCTCAAGGCCCTCCCCGGAGGCACCGATACCAAGCTTTCGGCCCTCATCCGCGCGGCCTTCGACGACGCCAACAACTACATGAAGAACGGCACCCTCATGCGCCAGGTCGTGAACAAGATCAACGGCATAGACTTCAACGCCTCGACCGACCGCCACCTCTTCGGCGACATCTACGAGCAGATTCTCAAAGATCTACAGTCCGCCGGCAATGCGGGCGAGTTCTACACTCCCCGCGCCGTGACTCAGTTCATCGTGGATCAGGTGAACCCGCATTTGAACGAGATCGTCCTCGATCCGGCCTGCGGCACGGGAGGCTTCCTCACCGCGACCATCGACCACCTGCGAAAGCAGGCGAAGACCGATGCCGACGAGCTCGCCGTGCAGGAGTCCTTCCGGGGCATAGAGAAGAAGCACCTGCCCCACGTCCTCTGCGTCACGAACCTTCTTCTGCACGGCATAGATGTTCCGTACAGGGTACAGCACGGCAACACCCTCTCCCGTCCCCTACACGATTGGGGCCCAAAGGAGCGGGTGGACGTGGTGGTGACGAACCCGCCCTTCGGCGGCATGGAGGAGGACGGGGTCGAATCCAACTTCCCTGCCGAGTTCCGCACCCGGGAGACGGCTGATCTTTTCCTCGTCCTCATCATGAGAATCCTCAAGAACGGTGGCCGCGCAGGCCTCGTCCTCCCCGACGGCACGCTCTTCGGCGAGGGCGTGAAGACCCGGATCAAAGAAAAGCTCCTGGGCGAGTGCGATCTCCACACCATCGTCCGTCTGCCCAACGGGGTCTTCAACCCCTACACGGGCATACGCACCAACCTCCTCTTCTTCACCAAGGGCAAGAGCACCAAGGAGCTCTGGTACTACGAGCACCCCTACCCCGAGGGCGTGAAGTCCTACAACAAGACCAAGCCCATCCGCATCGAGGAGTTCGCCCCCGAGAAGGCCTGGTGGAAGAAGCGGGTCGAGAACGAGCATGCCTGGCGCGTGTCCATCGAGGATATAAAGGCCGGCAACTTCAACCTCGACCTCAAGAATCCCCATGTGAGCGATGAGGGCCCCGGCAATGTTGACGAGCTCCTGCCTGAGTACGAGAAGCTCCTTTCCCAGATTGCCGAGACCCGCGCAGAGCTCAAGAACAAGCTGAAGGAAGCTCTCACTTCTGCCGCTAAGGGAAGGGCAGAGAGATGAAAAAGAACATAGAAGGGCCTTGGACGGACACCCCGCCCAATATGCAGGGCGATACCCTTGGGCCTCTCATCGGCGAGATTCGCGTTCTTATTCAGGCGGCCCGCCACGCCGCAGCATCAGCAGTCAACAGTCTGCAGGTGGCGACGAATTTCGAGATCGGGCGCCGCATCGTGGAACAGGAGCAGAAGGGGGAAAAGCGGGCGGAGTATGGCTCCGAGCTAATAAACGTATTGTCAGCTCGACTGTCGGAGGAATTCGGCTCAGGCTTTTCCACGCGCAATCTCCGAAATTTCCGCGCCTTCTATCTGACCTATCGCGATCGGAGCACCGCGATTTGGCAGAAACCTTCTGCAAAATCCAAACAAGGACAGAGCGAACTGCCGGGCTCCTCGAATCCTTTCCTTTTGAGTTGGTCACACTATGTCCTGCTTTTAAGCATCAAAGATCCCGACGAGCGCAGTTTCTACGAAATAGAGGCAAGCCGCGAGAACTGGTCGATCCCGGAACTAAAGCGCCAAGTGGCCAGCTCTCTGTACGAGCGACTCGCGCTCAGCCGCGACAAGGATGAGGTTCGCAAACTGGCCTCGGAAGGCTTGGTGGTTTCCAAACCGGAAGACATGCTCAAGGAGCCCTATGTCCTCGAGTTCCTAGGACTCGACGAGAAGGCGAGCTATTCCGAGTCCGATCTAGAGCAGGCGATTATCGACCAGATCGAACGCTTCTTGCTCGAGCTCGGCAAGGGTTTTCTCTTCGAGGCGCGACAGAAGCGCTTCACCTTCGACGAAGATCATTTTTTCGTGGACCTCGTATTCTACAACCGCCTCCTGCGCTGCTATGTCCTCATCGATCTCAAGCTCGACAAGCTGACGCACCAGGACCTCGGTCAGATGCAAATGTACGTGAACTACTTCGATCGCCACGTGAAGCTCCCGGAGGAGAATCCCACGGTCGGGATACTGCTCTGCAAGCGGAAAAAGGACGCCATTGTCGAGCTCACCCTCCCTCCTGACGCCAACATCCACGCCAAGGAATATCAGCTCTACCTGCCCTCCAAGGAACTGCTCCGCCAGAAAATTCTCGAATGGACTGACCAAGAAGAAGGCGATAAATGAACCTGGACACCTTCTTCAAGAAGTTCGACGAGTTCGCGGGCGCGCCCAATGCGGTGCAGAAGATGAGGGAGCTCATACTGGCTTTAGCGATGAGAGGGGAATTAGTACCTCAATGTGCCACCGAAGATAAGGTTCGTGATGAAATTACAAGAGTACTATTTATGAATAAATCTTTGAAAAAAGCTCAGATTATTAAGTACGATAATTGTACTGAAGGACCGTTTCCTATTCCCTCTTCATGGATATGGGTTCGTTTCGGTGATACGGTCAGAATTCGTACGGGAAAGCTTGATGCTAATGCAGCGGTTAAGAATGGCAAATATCCATTTTTTACTTGCTCAAATACGCCATTGACTATCGATAAATACTCATTTGACACATCAGCAGTTATATTAGCGGGGAATGGCGATTTTAACATAAAAAGCTATTCTGGTAAATTTGATGCATATCAAAGAACCTATATAATGGAGCCTCTTGGCTGGGAGTTAGATTTTTGTTTTTGGCTCGTTAGCTCACAATTGACTCGCATTACTAAGAACCAAAGAGGTTCAGCTATACCCTATCTACGGATCGGAGATATTACTGACACATATGTCCCTTTCCCCCCTCTCGCCGAGCAGAAGCGCATCGTAGCCAAAGTGGACGAGTTCATGGCCCTCTGCGATCGACTCGAGGCCCAGGAGGCTGAACTGAAGGAGAAGGGGCGGCACCTTTCGCGGGCTGCACTCGCACGTTTTGCAGAAAAGCCGACGACTGCAAATTTGGGTCTGATCTTTTATAAATACTTCAATGTCGGTCCTGCAGATTTCAGAGAGACAATACTAGGGCTTGCTGTGAGAGGGAGCCTTGTACCGCAAGATCCAAACGAGGGGCTTGCTTTATTAGAATTTAAGAAAATAATAGAACGAAAGAATGTGTTAATCAAAGAGAAAAAAATAAAAAAATCTAAACCGAGCCTGCGGCTTGATCCAAGTGAGATCGGTCGCGGTATCCCAAAGTCGTGGACTTGGGTGCGGTTAGTTGATATCTGTGAACTTATTACCGATGGAACACACCAGACACCCAAATACACTAACGAGGGGAGGGTTTTCCTATCTGCTCAAAATGTGAAGCCATTTATGTTTATTCCAGAGAAACATCGGTTTGTTTCTGAAGAGCATTATCAGGGTTATATAAAAAACCGAAAACCAGAGAAAGGCGATATACTCCTAACTCGTGTTGGCGCCGGCATTGGTGAGGCCGCGACAATAGATCAAGACATAGATTTTGCCATCTACGTTAGTTTGGGATTGGTTCGGCCCATACGAGGGTTTGTTTTTTCTGACTATATTACACTTTGGTTAAATTCCCCTGACGGAAGAGCAAAGAGCAGTAAATATACTTACGGAAAAGGTGTCTCTCAGGGCAATCTAAATCTCTCGCTTATTCGGGATTTCCTTGTTCCTCTTCCACCTCTTGCCGAGCAAGAGCGTATTGTCGCTAAAGTAGACGAGCTGATGGCTCTCGTGGACAAGCTGGAAGCTCAACAAGCCAAGGCGCACGATCTGGCCGAGCGGCTCATGGGGGCGGCGGTGGCGGAAGCGGCAGAGAGCACTCAGCGGCAAGGGACCAAACTGGTCCATCCAAGGACTCGTATCGCTAATGAAGAACTGCGCGAAGCTTTTCTGATAGCTCGCATCGTGAGCAAAACTGCCGACCCCGAGCATCCACTTGGGCGGTTCAGGCGCACTAAGTTTTCCTACCTTGCGCACCGCCGGGCAGCCGACGACGTGACTAGGCACTACATAAAGAAGGCGGCTGGTCCCTACAGTCCCTGGGCTAAATTCGACGGGCCTGAGGACATGGCGAGGGCGCGGGGCTATGTTCTGGATACGAAAGCCGATCCTCTCGAAGGCATGGTCGCAGGAGAGCGCGTCGGCGAGGTCGAAGAGCAGGTGGCCGATCCCCTCATCGGCGAAGCTGTCGATTGGGTCATGAAGAACTTTCATTTCGAGACGAACGATAGCCTCGAGCTTTTAACGACGGTAGATTTCGCAGCTGTGGGATTACGGAAAGTAGGCAAAGAGATATCCCGAGAAGAGGTTAAAAGAGTCATCGCGAATAGCAAGGACTGGACTGCGAAACTCAAACGGGAGCTCTTTTCGGATGAGAATATAGACAAGGCGCTGAAGAGGATGGCTGGGGTGTTTCCGGAGATGTATGGGAAATAAATAAGAAAGTATTGAGGCTCAGTGAGGAGGTTCTCATGTATCTAGCCAAGATGCACATCGAGAATTTTCGGTGCTTTGGAGGCGGAGACCAAGGTTTCGATATAACATTCAACCACGGATTGACTGCTCTTGTCGGCGAAAACGATGCGGGTAAGAGCGCGATCATTGATGCGATACGCTTGGCTCTCGGCACTACCGACCAAGAATGGTTCAGGATAGAGGACAGTGATTTTTATCAAGCGAGCGATCATATCGAGATAATTTGTCGTTTTGAAGACTTATCTACGAATGAGAAGAGTGCCTTTATTGAATATCTCACCTATGGCAAAACCGAGAATGATATAACCCTGACACTGATGTTGTCGGCAAAAAGATCTCTACGATCTCTCCATGGAAGGCCATACCATACAGTCGAAACAAGGACCGGTGATGATGGCTTGGGACCTGCACTCGACCAGAACGCCAGATTCCTTTTACAAGCGACCTATCTTAGGCCTCTGAGGGATGCAGAACAAGCCCTTTCTTCGGGGCGGGGGTCACGTTTTGCCCAGATTTTAAACAACACAGAGGATATAAGGACAAAGGGTGAATCAAATTACAAAGATGGCTGTGATATTAAGCAACTCAATGTCCTGGGAATAAGCAGGCTCATAAATAGCCTTCTAAAACAACAGACTGAAGTCGTCTCCGAAAAAAAAATAATCGATAGCAACCTTAGTGAATTGGCTCTAGCTTCAGAGAAGCTCGAATGCGATATGGGTGTGAGCGGTGAAAACGCTCAGGAAAGTTTTCAACGCCTCCAGCTCCTTGAAAAACTCGATCTCACACTGAATGTACTGGGTCGGAGCGGTCTTGGTTCAGACAATCTCCTCTTTATGGCCTGTGAATTAATTTTGCTCAAGCAGGACGATGACGCGAATAAACTCTTGCTCATTGAAGAACCTGAGGCTCATCTGCATCCTCAGCGACAACTTCAGGTGATGCAGTATCTCCAAGATAGAGCCAAGAAAGACAACATCCAGATTATTATTACCACTCATAGCCCAAACCTGGCATCCGTTATATCGCTTGATAATATGCTTGTCATACATAATAGGCGAGCCTTTCCATTGAAACATGGGCAAACACGGTTATTAGAGTCTGATTACGCCTTCCTCGAGCGCTTCCTCGATGTTACGAAGGCAAATTTATTTTTTGCCAAGAGTGTCCTCATCGTGGAAGGGGATGCCGAAAATATTTTAATCCCCACATTGGCCAATGCTCTTGGAAAAGATTTTACTCGGAACGGAGTCTCTATCGTAAATGTTGGGGGAGTCGGCCTCGGGCGATACGCTAGGATATTCCAGCGTTCCGATGACACAGATCAAATTAACATTCCAGTTGCTTGCATCACAGATATGGATGTTATGCCCGACTGCGCACCCGCAATTATTGGGAAACTAGGAGAGGATGGGGTGGTCCCCCAAAATAGAAAATGGCGAATGATGTCTGATTTCAAAGATACCGACGCATTACAAAAAGAACGAGAGAAAAAAGAAAATCGAGTAAATGGTCAACATGTAAAGACTTTTGTATCTGATAAATGGACTTTTGAATATGACCTCGCTTATTCCGGTCTTCCTGAAGACCTTTATATCTGTGCCTGTTTAGCTGAAGAAGATGAAAAAATAAATGACCAGGAAATAAGAAAAGGTGACGTTATCGCGCAAGCGTCGCAGGAATTCTCCGAAATAGAGAAAAAGATGGGCAAAGAAGAGCTATGCTCTTCGATTTATGCTAAATTCGTGCGCGGACGGTCGTCGAAGGCTATAACGGCTCAATATCTCGCGGAGAGACTAAGGGATAAATTTGACCATCAAGGCTTGACCGCTGAGACTTTGCGAAGAGTATTGCCAAGCTATATTGTTGCTGCCATCGATTATGTGGTCCCCACTATTGGAGAAGCTGAGCGATGAGTGCCAAGCCTCCCTCTTCCCTAATAAGTATCACTGACGATGACATCGCGTGGGCAGAACAGGCTTTGGGTTTACCCCAAAACACCTTCGATGAACAGCGAAGGAATGTGCTTAAATCGATGGAGACAATCGATGTATCGGCCTGCCCCGGCAGTGGGAAAACGACGCTTCTTGTAGCGAAATTAGCAATATTAGCGCGCAGATGGCCATTTAGAACCAAAGGTATCTGTGTTCTCTCGCATACGAACGTAGCCCGACATGAGATAGAGACAAGGCTAGGCAAAACTAGTGAAGGGCAGGCGCTACTTCGATATCCTCACTTTGTAGGAACTATTGATTCTTTTGTAGATGGATATTTGGCGATTCCATGGCTGCGGTCTTTGCATCGGCCAGTTGTATTGGTTGACACTCAAATTTGTCAAGAGAGTAGATGGAAAATGCTCCAACACAATACACAATACTATCTAGAAAAAAATAATTGTCATGAATCGGTAATGACTATTCATAATGCAAACTATGACCTTGATCTCAAGAAAATACCATGCGGCGAGAAAGCAAATACATATAAAGAGATTCAAAGTGTTTGTAAAGCATCAATTGATCGTGGCATGTATTGCTACGAAGAGATGTTCTTATGGGCAAACGAACTTCTCTCTATCCATAATGAATTCCCTGTCAGTATACGAGGGCGTTTCCCTTTCCTGCTCATCGATGAAGCGCAAGACAATAGCAACACTCAGTCACGAGTTCTTGGTCAGCTATTTACCCACGGTGATGGTGGAATTGTTCGTCAGAGATTCGGTGATCCTGATCAGTCGATTTTCGATTTAGATTCCGATGCTGTCGAAGTTTTGGATGTTTTCCCGGATGCGAAATATACAGTGTCCGTACCCAATAGTCACCGTTTTGGGCAAGATATTGCCACATTGGCTGGCTGCCTTGGGGATGTGCCCGGAGGCTTAATCGGCGAGGGCCCCTCGCGCTGGAAACGTGAAGATAGTATAAAAATCGAACACACGATATTCCTTTTTTCAGACGATTCGATTATGAATATCCTGCCGGCATTCGGACATCTTATTCTTTCTACCTTCACCGATGTCGAACTCGCAGAGGGAACATTTCGAGCGGTTGGTTTTATTCATAAGCCGAGACTGGAAGAGGACAAAAAACAAAAACCGTATAATGTCGGGGATTACTGGAATGAGTATATACCAGCTTCGACACAATCAGACTCTACACCGCATTCTTTTGTGGAATACATCGCCTTCGCCCAGGCAAAAATAGTCGAGGGTGCTTCCCTTTCCATGGCGACTGAAAAGCTTTGTGAAGGTTTTTTACGTTTGGCGCGATCACTCCATGGCAAAAAACCTCTGCCGAATAGAAAATACCTCCACCGATATATTGTTGCATCATTAGCTGATGATCCAAAGGTTACGACAAGTTATTTTGATTTTCTATATACCTTTATTATAAAAAAATTCACACTCAGGAGAGAAGAATGGACCGAAAAATGGCTAGACATTGTGAAGCAAATTGTTGCCACCATAGCAAGTGTAGAATGGAGTGATAATGAAGAAGAAAAGGGGTTGTTGAGATGGCCTTCCGGTGCTGTCTACACAACGACGGAGAATTTGCAGAAGACCAATATCTATTTGTTTGCTGAAGATGAAAGACAAGTAGACATAGGCCTTGGTTCTATTCATTCAATCAAAGGCGAAACCCACACTGCAACGCTGGTGCTGGAGACTTTTTGGTTTGATGGGAATCTGAAAAGTCTATTGCCTTGTCTGATGGACAGGGGAAAGGGAAAACCAGTAAAGAAAAGACAGGAAAAACGACGACGGATCCATTATGTCGCCATGACCAGGCCTACGCATTTGCTTTGTCTAGCTATTCGGGCGGGCGATGTCGATAGCCAAACACAAGAAAAACTAGAGAAAGTCGGATGGCGAATTCAGGTTGTCTAGTATTATCATGACGGAGGAAGCTCCATGTTGCGAACAATAACCATCGACGGCTTCAAATCTATTCAACACCTCTCACTCGGGCTTGGCCGGGTAAATTGTCTTATCGGGGCGAATGGCGTCGGGAAGAGCAATATCCTCGAGGCAATCGGAGTCCTCGGCGCCGCGGCCAACGGCACCGTCGATGACGAGGCTCTCCTCCGCCGAGGCGTCAGGCCTGGCTTGCCTCGGCTATACAAGTCGTCCTTCACTTCCGCACAGACGCCTGCGCATATCAGCCTATCGGCCGCGGATGCCGAATCGACGGATGCCGGCGGGGCGGTCTTTCGCATAAGCCTC
>Ga0326727_10012262_pt1 | contig 19571 bp, 12 predicted proteins | sample MB2enrmetagenome_FD_207643 | JGI IMG/M metagenome (GOLD analysis project Ga0326727, IMG submission 207643) | Lab enriched peat soil microbial communities from McLean, Ithaca, NY, United States - MB29MY | ecosystem: Environmental > Terrestrial > Soil > Wetlands > Peat | place: USA: New York...
ATGGGTAAGTCCTTTCCGGGTATGGATTTGGGGGAGGGCGGGATGGGAGGCTGGTTCGACATTGAGTGTCCTTGTATCAGCTTATCTTCGTTAGACGGCGCAAACTCCAAAGAGTTTCAGAAAATCTTCGTCTTCCTGCCTTCTATTCTCCTCCCGCAGACCGGGCAGTCCATACTGGTACGGCCCAAGATAAGATGCAGTTCCCCAACCGGAACGAGCGCTGTTCAGGTTATATTCCGTCAAGCTCGGGGATTTCTCGGCCCGGATGCGTCCCGGAAACTGCGAGGAACAAAGCGAAGACAGACCCCCTGATGCACCCCAATTGCCGGCGGAATGCACTGTAACTGCAAGATTGTATCGGCTAAAGCCAGAGGAAAGTGAGTGCCGCGGAGCGATGGAAGCGAAGGAATCTTCTAACAGTGAACACGCGGGTACTCAAAAAAAACCCACGCTCATTGCGAAGAGTGCGGAACAGGTGAAGACGCGCTAGTCTCCGGCCTGGACTCCGGCAAGAAAGCTGCACTGGACGCCGTTCCTAGTTAGTATAGAAAGGCAGGGAATCGGGAACTGGGAACAGAGATCCAGGAGAAAATGTTTTGAAGGTGACGCCAGGGTGCGAATGCGGCAAGCGGCCGAGGTACGGCATTCGCCTGGTTTGCATCTTTGCCTTTGGAATTGCGGGCGGTGTCGGCGTTTGGAGCCAGAGCTTTGTGAACAGCGCCGGCAGTTCAACCGCGGGAGGCGATCCGGCGGCGCAGTCGCCTTTGAGTTCCCTCGCCCAGTGGGAGGGCTTGCCGGTACGGCGCATCTCCTTCGCCGGTGTTTCAGCCGAGCGTCTCGTTCCCCTGCCCGGCCATCTGGACCAGGCAGAGGCAGCGCCCTTGAGCGGGGAAAACCTGAAGAGGAGTCTGCGCCAGCTTTATGCTACCGGCCTCTTTGAAACCATTGGCGTGGAAGGGATACGCGAGCAGGACGGCGTGGTCCTCCTCTTTCGCGGGACTCCGCGCACCTTCATCGGTACGGTCAGCGTGGACGGCGCCAAGGGAGGCACGACCAATACGCAACTGGAGCGCGCCGCTCAGCTGGCGCCCGGCTCGCGTTTTACTCCCGCCAAACTCGATCAGGCTCTGGAGCAAATGCGCGCTACGCTGGCCCGGGACGGTTTTCACGAGCCGGTTATTACTCATGCCCTGACGGCCCATCCCGAGGAGCAACTCCTGGACATCGCGTTTCATGTGGTGAGTGGCCCGCAGGCGCATGTGGGCTCCGTGGAGGTAACGGGCGAGCCGGGGATGAGCATCAACGATTTTCGCCATCATGCGCACTTGAGAGCCGGCCAGCGCGTGGACCACGATACTGGCAACCGGGCCTTGACCGGGGTGTTGAAGACCTACCAAGGCGAACAGCGGCTGGAAGCTGAAATCAAGCTCGAAAGCCAGCAGTACGACATCAAGAGTCAAAAGGCCAACTTCCGTTTTTCCGCCAACCGGGGTCCGGTCGTCAAAGTGCTGGTGGAGGGAGCCAGCCTGAGCGCGGAACGCGTCAAGCGGGTGATTCCCATCTTCGAGGAAGGCAGCGTGGACGAGGACCTGCTCAATGAAGGCAATCGCCGGCTGCGCGACTATTACCAGCGACTGGGCTACTTCGACGTGAAGGTGGAGCATGAACGGCAATCCACGACCGCCGAGCAGGTGACGATCCTCTACAAAGTGCGGCTGGGGCCGCGGCGGCGCGTGGAGCAGGTCTCGGTGGCGGGCAACCGCTACTTCGACTCGGCTACGCTCAAAGAGTTGCTCAACGTGCATGCCGCCGATGCTCTCGACCGCCATGGCGCTTACAGTCAGGCGCTCGTCAACGCCGACATCAACACCCTTCAGGCACTCTACCAAAACAACGGCTTCTCCAAGGCCAGGATTACCCCCGAGACCAACGCGGCACAGACGAAAACCGGAGTGACGGCTCCGCTCGCCGTGGTCTACCGCATCGAGGAAGGCGAACAACTGCGGGTGGGCACGGTGCGTCTGGAAGGAAACGAGCATGCGGACGCCGCCCGGCTCTCCCTGTTGATGAATACGGTCGCCGGGCAACTGCTTTCGCCGCGCAACCTGGCTGGAGACCGGGACGCGCTGTTGATTGACTATCTAAGCCGGGGCTTCGACAAGGTGCGGGTGGAAGTTGCCCAGCAGGTTGAGCCTGCTGACGCCAGCAAGGTGGACGTGGTCTTCCGCATTACCGAGGGGCAGCAGATTTTTGTGCGCAAGGTGCTGCTGACCGGCCTGCATTACACGCGCCCGGATACGGTGGCCAAAGCCATTACCCTGCACCCCGGAGACCCGCTCAACGAGACAGCGCTGATGGAAACGCAGCGCAATCTTTACGACTTTGCCCTCTTCAACGAGATCGACACGGCCATCGAAAACCCCTCCGGAGAGGAAGTCAATAAGACTGTGCTCTTGCAGGTGGCAGAGGCGCGGCGCTGGGCTCTGACCTATGGCTTCGGCCTCGAGTCCCAGACCGGAACGCCGCAGTACAATTGCGGCGGCATCCTCGCCAGCGGCGCCAGTTGCAACCCCAACGGCAAGGTGGGCGTGAGCCCCCGTGTGCTGACCGACATTACCCGCAACAATCTCTTCGGACGGGAGCAATCCGTCTCGCTGCGCGCCACCTACGGCTTGCTGGAGCAGAAGATCAATCTGCTCTTCCAGAACCCGCACTTCGAGGGCAACCGGAACTTTGGCCTGACTCTCTCCGGCGGCTACGCCAACAGCCTGGATGTGTCCACTTACGTAGCCTCCAAGCTGGAAACCGGGGTGCGCTGGACCGAACACTTCAATCCGGGTGGGTCGCGCATCTCCAGGGCCAACACCTTCATCTACGAATTCGACTTCCGCCGCGTCAAGGTGCAGGCCAACAGCCTCCAGGTCGCCCCTGGCGAGATCGCTCTGTTATCCACGGCGGTGCGCGTGGCGGGTCCGTCGCTGACATGGGTTCGCGATACACGCGACTCTCCCCTCGATGCGCATCGGGGCACTTACACCAGCTTCCAGGAGTTTCTCTCCGGCGATAGGTTCGGCGCACAGGCCAACTTCAACCGCCTCGACCTGTCGAATTCGAGTTATTACCGGTTCGATAAGGGCCGCATCGTTGTGGCCCGCAACACGCGCTATGGGCAGGAGCGGGCCTTTGGCAAGCTTCCGGCGGAGCTGATTCCCCTGCCCGAGCGGCTCTACGCGGGCGGGGCCACCTCGCTCAGGAGCGTCGGCCCAAACCAGGCCGGGCCGCGCGACCCGGAGACGGGCTACCCCATTGGCGGGGCGGGCGCGCTCATCAATAGCACCGAGCTGCGCCTGCCGCCGGCCCCGCTGCCCTGGCTGGGCAACACCGTCAGCTTCGTTCTCTTTCACGATATGGGCAACGTCTTCACCAACGCCTCCGACGCCTGGGCCAGCGCCCTCCGGGTTCGCCAGCCGGAGCGCGACAACTGCAAGATTGTCGCCGTAGTATCTGACCCCGCGAGTTACAATCCTGCCGGCCCTCAAACCTCGACCGGAAAGCAAGGGACATGCAGCTTCAACTACTTCTCCCACGCGCCTGGGGTTGGATTGCGCTACCATACGCCGGTGGGGCCTATCCGGCTGGACTTCAGCTATAACCTGAATCCGCCCATCTATCCGGTGAATTACAACTACTCGCTCACGCAACCAGGGTCCAACCCGCACGTGGGCGAAGGCACGCACTTCAACTTCTTTTTCAGCCTGGGGCAGACCTTCTGATGCGCAACCGGACTCCAACTCGGCACAAGAGCAAGCTCGGACCTGCCTGCCTGGGCACAATGGCGGCATGCCTGGCCGCCTTGGGAGCGGCTTCTGCGCTGGCTCAGGGCCTTGCTCAGAATCCCGCCCCGCAGGCTCCGCCCGCCAAGGCCATGGTGCTAGACCGGGTGGTGGCCGTGGTCAACAATCAGGCCATCCTGGCTAGCGACGTGGACGACGAGATGCGGCTGGCGGTGCTGGACCCCGGCCGGGCAGGACTCGGCGCTCTCACCCCACAGCGCGCCTTGGAGCAGTTGATCAGCCGTGCGCTTATCCAGCAGCAGATTCGCCAGGAAGATGCCAAGGCGGCGGAGCCTTCGCAGGCCGAGGTCGATGCCCGTCTGGCGGAGATTCGCAAGGAAGTGCCTGCTTGCGTGCATCTCAACTGCGCATCGGATCAGGGTTGGAGTGCATTTCTGGCTACGCACGGGCTGACGCCGAAACGGGTCGAGAGCTATCTCCGCTACCGGGTACAGATTCTGCGCTTCATCGAGCAGCGCTTCCGGCAGGGGATTCGCATCACCCCGGAGGAGATTGAGGCGTACTACCGCGACACGCTGCTGCCTCAATATGCGCCGGGCGAGACGATTCCGCCGCTCAACCAGGTGGCCCCGCGCATCGAGGAGATTCTGCTGGAGCGGCAGGTGAACGTGTTCTTTGACGACTGGCTCAGGAACTTGCGCAAACAGGGCGAAGTGGAAGTGCTCGACCCGGCGTTCGAAGCCCCCGAAACTCCGTCAGGAGCAGGGAAGGGAGGCGCATGAGCGAGTCCGAATCCACACCCCCTGTCCCCGCTGAAACTCAGGAGCCCGCCGCGCCTGAGCTGGAAGAGCCGGCAAAGGTGCTCCGCCCCAGCCGCCTGCGCCGTTTCTTCCTGCGCCATCTTCCCTTGTCGGCGGCTGCGGTAGTTATTCTTCTGGCGGTAACAACAATAGGACTTTATTTTGTGGCTAGTTCAGCCGGTTTTGAGAACTTTATCCGCCGTCAGATGGTGCTCAAACTGGAAACGGCCTCCGGCGGACGCGTGGAAATCGCCTCCTTCCACTGGCGTCTGCTCAGTCTGGAGGCCGAGGCGGGCGGGTTGGTCATCCACGGCTTCGAAGCTCCCGGCGAGGCGCCCTACGCCCAGGCCGAGCGCGTGCGTGTGCGGCTCAGTGTGCTGGGTTTGCTGAGCCCGCGCATCCTCTTGCGCGACCTGGAGATCGTTCGGCCCCAATTCCACCTGATCGTTTATCCCGACGGCTCAACCAACCAGCCGCAACCCCGCAAGCCCAGAAAACCGGGCGAGCCCGCGCTCGACAGGTTCTTCGACTTGCAGGCCGGCCAGGTAGCCGTGAATCAGGGCGTTCTGGACTACGAGAACCGCGCCGCGGAGTTCGACTTCCAGGACCGGCACATCCCGCTTGACTTTGCCGCCAGCGATCTCTCTCTGCGCTTTGCCTATTTGCCAGCAGCGGCGGGAAACCCGGAGTTGTACCGCATTGAAGCTGGAGTCCGCGATCTGAACCTCGCGCGCGGCGCTTCGTCCAGGCCGGGCAAAGCGCCGCCGGCGGTTCAGGGAATGATCCAGGCCACGCTGGAGTTGACGCGCGACACCGCAACCCTGCGTTCCCTGCGCATCACCGCCAGCGGCCACGGCGTCAAGGACCGCACACTGGAAATCTCCGGCGCCCTGGAGAACTTTGCCCATCCACGCTGGCAGGCCAAAGCCGCAGGCGAACTGGACCTGCGCTTGCTCGATCCCATCACCGGCTATCCGTTTGCGCCGGAGGGCATTGCCCATCTGGACCTCATCGGGGCAGGTGACGGAGGAAGTTTTCACATCGATGGCGGCGTTCACGTCGAAGGTGGTTCATACATCGGGACCGGCGTCGTGGCCACCGGCATTGGACTCGATGCGCATGTTCATGCCGATCCCCGGCAATTGCTGATTACCTCGATCCTTGTCCGGCTGCGCCAGGGAGGCCAGATTGATGGTGACCTTTCGCTGGCTCCCTGGCTTGCACCGCCTCCGACTCCGGTCAAGGGCAAATCCCGCATCGCTGCCCATCCCCACCCGTCCGCGGACGAGATCACCATCCCCGTCAACGGCAAGGTTACTGCTCAATTCAAAGACGTTGCCCTGGACACAATTCTGGAGATGGTCTGCGACCCGCCTTTTCAGCATCTTGGCTTCGACACGCGGGTCAACGGCCCCGCCAACGCTCTCTGGATCAAAGGCGATAACCGCACCCTCTCCGTAGCCGCCTTGTTGAGCCTCACTCCGCCGTCACAGGCTGCGCAAGGGAAAGTCCTGGCCGGCGGCCTGGTGGATGCCACCTACACCCAGCGCGATGGCGCGGTCGATCTGCGCAGGCTGAAGCTCGACCTGCCCACCAGCCAGCTGGAGGCCCACGGCCATCTGGGTGCGTACCCCATGACCAGCCCATCGGTTCTCACAGTTGATTTCCATAGCGCCAACCTGGGCGAGTTCGATACGGTTCTGCGCGACCTGGGGTTGGCGCGCAACGGCAGAACCGGTGCTGCCGCCCTGCCCATCGCGCTCTTCGGCCAAGGCGAATTTCACGGCACATGGACCGGCTCGCTGGTTGATCCTCACCTTGCCGGCTCCGCAAAAGCCACGCAACTGGGGGTCGAAGTTCCTGCCGGACTTAGCTCCAATCCAGCCCAGGAGCCGCCCCCTCCGCCCCAATTCATCCGGCTCGATGCGGCCGAGGCCACCGGCAGCTACTCGGCAGCCCGGATTGACATCGCCCACGCGCTGCTGCGCCGCGGAAAAGGCGAGATCGCCCTCAACGGCAATTTGACTGCCAACCAGACCGCGGGAAGCGCCGTCCACCGCCCGGCGATCACTCCGTCCATGGACGCCAACGCAGTGCTCCATCTTCGCCTGAGCGCCGGCCAGGTCGGCCTCGACGATCTGCGCCCGCTCATCGGCCAGAACCTGCCGGTGGAGGGTTCTCTGGGTGCGCAGATTCAAGCCGACGGGCCCATCCGCGCTCTGGCTGGCTCCGGATGGGTCGAACTGGACAACGGCAGCGTCTTCGGCGAGCCGGTTGCCCGCATCCGCGCGCAAGGCAACATTGCCAACCAGACCATCAACTTGACCTCGGTAACGGTGCGCGAGGAGGCGGGAACATTTGCGGCTACGGGCAGCTATGATCTCTCCTCCCGCCGCTTCCAGTTGAACGCCAAGGGCGAGGGGATCGATGTGGCCCGTATCGAAACTCTGCGCCGTTCCGGCCTGACGATGACCGGCAAGCTGGGGTTTACCGTGCAGGGCGCGGGGACGCTCGATGACCCGCGCCTGGAAGCCCATGCCACCCTGACCGGCCTCGCACTGAGCGGGGAACCGCTGGGCAGCGTGGAATTGACGGCGCGAACCGCCAACGGCTCTGTCACATACGATTTGACATCCCGGCTGGAGACGGCTCAACTCACCGCGCACGGACAGACGGTGCTCAGCGGCGACTACGCCACCCAGGCCAAACTCGATTTTTCGCAATTCAACATCGCTGCGCTCATTCGATTGGCTCATATTCGAGGACTGAACGGCGAGTCGGCGCTGGCCGGAACCATCACCCTCGAAGGGCCATTGGCGCGGCTCTCGGATCTGCGCGGCGAGGCCCGCCTGCGGGAGCTGGAGGTAACGGTCTCCGGCGTGCATCTGCAAAGCGAGGGCGGCGCCCATCTCACGCTCGACCATGCCATCCTTCATCTCGACCCATTGCACGTAACCGGCGAACAGACCGATCTGCACGCCCAGGGCAGCCTCTCGCTCAAGGATAAGCGGCAACTGGACATTGCCGCCAGCGGGACGATCAATTTGAAAGTGGCCGAGACCATCGACCCCGACCTGACCGCCAGCGGCAACACCAGCTTCCATGTGGAGGCGCACGGGCCGCTGATGCATCCCGGCCTGATGGGCAGCATCGACTTCCAGGACGCGGCGCTTTCCCTGGAAGACCTGCCTAACAGCCTGAGTCAGTTGCATGGAACGCTGGAGTTCAACCAGAACCGGCTGGAGGTCAAGTCGCTGACGGCCATGAGCGGCGGCGGCCTGCTCAGCGTTACCGGTTATCTGGCCTATCAGCACGGCATCTTTGCTGACCTGACGGCTACCGGAAATGGAATTCGCATCCGCTATCCTCAAGGGGTCAGCTCCCTGGCCGACGCCACGCTTCACCTGCAAGGGCCGCAGAACAATCTGCTGCTCTCCGGCGAGGTGCTCATCACCCGCTTCACGGTAAGCGCCGACCTGGACATTGCGGCGCTGACCGCGCAGGCCAACGCCGTGACGAACATCACGTCCCCGGACGCTCCGTCCAACCACGTGCGCCTGGACGTGCACATCACCTCATCGCCGCAGTTAAACTTCCAGAACGCCTACGCCAAGCTGGCCGGCAACGTCGATCTGCGCCTGAGGGGCACCGTGGCCTCGCCCTCGCTGCTGGGCCGCGTTTCCATCACCGAAGGCAGCGCCATCCTCGCCGGAACCCGCTATGAGTTGCAGCGCGGCGACATCTACTTCACCAACCCGGTGCGCATCCAACCCTCCATCGATCTGAACGCCACCGCCCGCGTGGAGGACTACGACATTACCCTCGGCCTGCACGGAACACCGGAAAAAATGACGGTCACCTACCGCTCCGATCCTCCGCTGCCGGAGGCCGACGTGGTGGCCCTGCTGGCCTTGGGCCGCACCGAGAACCAGCAGCGCCTCTACACGCAGCAGCAGGAGGCGGCCGGCGCCAACCCCACCACCGACTCCCTGCTCGGCGGCGCTCTCAACGCCACCGTCAGCTCTCGAGTTCAAAGGCTCTTTGGGGCTGGGTCAGTAAAGGTGGACCCCAACTACCTCGGCGCCCTGGGCAACTCCACCTCCCGCATCATCGTCGAGGAGAGGCTGGGCTCCAACGTCACCCTCACCTACGCCACCAACGTCAACACCACCGCGCAGCAGTTGATCCAGGCGGAAGTCGCCGTCAACCGCCATGTTTCACTGCAGTTGGCTCGCGATGAGTCCGGTGTCTTTTCCGTGGTAATCAAAGCCACCCGCCGTTTCCGTTGACATGCTGCCCGCGCCGGGCGCGCTAGTTTTCTTGCGCTCCGGAACCGGATCTCATGCCCATGCCGCAGGAGGAGGATGCGGCAAATTCCGGCTCCAGCGCGCGTTCCGCTCCGACCCAGTGTCTGAAACGGCTGGGTTGAACGCGTCTCCGCGGCAGCACGCCGGAAACCGCCAGGACGACAACCGCGGGCTCGATAGCCTGGCGATAATCCATAATCGGTTTGGTCATGTAGTAGGTGATGGGAAAGATGCCGATGAGCACCAGATAAGGCCATAGGGCGGCGCGGTTCTGCCGCCAGAAGCGGCGGATGCCGCGCAGCATCAGCAGCGTCATGCAGCAGACGTAAAAACAATTTCCCGGGGTGAAGGGCTGTGCGCGCAATTCCTCGGCAGAGAAGCTCCAGTACCCCGTCCAGTAATAGACAATGCGGCGCAGCGTTTTAATCACCAGAAAAGAATAGTGCGGATGATGCTCTAAGTCATTGATGGAGAGGGCGTGCTTTTCCGCCAGATAAGCCGTTTCGCCCATGGAAAGATACTTGCGCATCTCCACCGGATCGGTGGATGGATATGGCCGTCCGTCCGCGCTCGGCGGCGAGGATGTGTCCTGGGGAGCGTTGCCGAAGTCGTCGGAATAAAACTCCAGCCAGATGTTGTCGCGGACCGGGCAGAGGACGCCGAGAACCCGGTAGTTGCGCACCGTCCACGGGGTGAGGACGGCGATGAGCGCAACCATGGCGAGCGCGCCCTTCAAAAGCCAGCTCCCGCCCTCTTTGCCCACTTTATAAAGCGCCAGCAAAAGCAAAAACGGAACCGAGGAGAGCACCGCCGGATTGGAGAGCGCGGTCAGGCCGCACAGCGCGCCCCATCCCAGCCAGGTAAAGAGATTCGAAGCGTGGTGCAGGCGCTGCGCGATGCAGAAGCAGGTGGTGAAGAGCAGGCCGGTCAGGGCATATTCCCAGACCCGGCCGGCGGAAAAGTAGATGGCAAAGGGATAAAAGGCCCATACCCAGGCCGCCACCCGAGCGCCGCGCATGCCAAGGGAATACTTGGCGCTGAAGTAAACCGGGATGCAAGTGAGGGCGCTGAGCATGCTGTTGATGGAGAGAATGACGAATCCCGAGGTCAGCGAGTAGATGCCAAAGAGCTTAAAGACGCCGGCGAGAAGGCTTGGATAGAGCGGCGACTCGATGGCGGTGGGCCCGCTGATGGGGTAATACGGCGAACTGAATCCGTGCCCGCTGGCCAGCGCGCGCGCAATCCAGCCCATCTCCCAGCCGAACTGCTCGTAGTATTTGTCCGCGTCGGGCAAATCGCGATAGCTGAAGCACACCACCACCAGGCGGATGGCAAAGGCTGCAAGAATAATGAGCGGAAGAAGCCAGCGGGATAAGCCCTTTTGTTCCGCTGGCACGGAGTGATCGGTAGATGTCTGCATATTCACCTTAACCATGAAGATCGGGGCGTACCCCATCCGTGCTGGTATCCCGGAGGGATACAAACGGTCTCATTGCCGCCGCGGGCATAAATGGCTGATGGGCAACAGCATGAGATGCTATGTGTTTGTAGACGAAAATCAACGCAGGGAGATTACCGCCCGGCCTTGCGCATCTCCTTTTTCAAGATAACGGATATCCTCAGCCGTGGCGTTTCGGGGGTAACGTCGAGAGATGACGGGAAGCAGCCAGCCAAATAAGCCGTATTGTTCCGTTGGTGCGGCGTGATCGGTTGAAGTCTCCATGTACACATTATAATGAAGATCGCGCGGACCCGCATCCGCTCTGGATGCCTGACAGGATAGTACAATACTCTTCATGTTGACCCCTCGAGAACCGGGCGTAAAATCCGTCATTGTGCTCCGAAGCCGGTTTTGATGAATGGATTGAGCGGCGAGTATCGTATCAAGACAGCGGCGCTGGAAATATCAGGAGACGACTTGTGGCGAAATATACAGCTGACGACCGCATGAAATACCATCAACCAGGCGAGGCTGTTTCTGTAGGCGTTATTGTGCCCTGTCACAACGAAGAGGGATGTATATCTGAGTTTCATGGACGCATGAAGCGCGTTCTTGAAGAGATGAAAATATCTTATGAAATGATATTTGTCAATGATGGTTCCTCCGACCGCACGGCGGAGAGGCTTGCTGAGTTACAACGCCTGGATGAGAATGTTGTCATTGTCGATCTATCCCGGAATCATGGGCATCAACTGGCCCTGTCAGCGGGCCTGGAAGTCGCCCAGGGCAAGAGAGTGCTCCTGATTGACGCCGATCTGCAGGATCCCCCGGAGTTATTGCCGCGGATGATGGCGGCGATGGATGCCGGCGCCGATGTCGCCTACGCCCAGCGTATCTCGCGGGCGGGCGAAAGCTGGTTCAAGCGGATGACCGCCGGCTTCTTCTACCGGCTTCTTCGCGGGTTGTCGCAGACCGATGTGCCAGTCGATACAGGCGATTTCCGCTTGATGAGCCGGCAGGTCGCCGATGTCCTGCGGCAGATGCCCGAGCCGCACCGCTTTCTGAGAGGGATGGTTGCCTGGGTCGGATTTCGACAGGTCGCGGTGAATTATCATCGCGACTCCAGATTTGCGGGGAAGACGAAATATGGCATCGGAAGCATGGTGGGCCTGGCCATAGACGGCGTCACCGGATTCGCTTCGTCGCCTCTGAGGTTCATGTTCTATTTGAGCGCCGCGGCGAGTGTGGGAGCGATATGCTTTATTGGCTGGACCATTTATGCGTATATGTTTATACATGTTGTTCCCGGATGGGCGAGCATCATGTGCGTCCAACTTATGTTTTCGGCCATCAATCTGTTTGCCCTGGGGCTCATTGGGGAATATGTAGGCCGCACCTTTATACAGGGAAAAGGCAGGCCGCTGTTTATTATTCGCTCTGTGTCACGGGGGAGAAGCGATGTGCAAGCCGGGCCGGATGATCCGTCTTGCCGCGCCATGAAGGCCAAGGAGGAAATTCCCCATGGCTAAGGTGGAATTCGATGGTTATGCCGATACTTACTATGAAGAACATAAGAAAAACGTGAAGATAACCGGTGAGGCTCCGGAGTATTTCGCCGAGTATAAGATTGCCGACCTGGCCCATTATCTTTCTGAAGCGCGTGCTCCCTGCGGCAGGATCACGGATTTCGGCAGTGGCATCGGTTATTCAATTCCATACTTCCGCAGCTACTTTCCCGGAGCGGCTCTGAGTTGCGTCGATGTATCCGCTCAAAGTCAGCAACTGGCTCAGGATCGATTTCCGGGAAAAGAAACATACTTATTAATTGAAGGGGAGATGATTCCCATCGAGGACGCCAGTCAGGATATTGTCTTTTCGGCGTGCGTGTTTCATCATATTCCCCGCCAAGAACACCGGCTATGGTTAAAGGAGTTGCTGCGCATTACCAGGCCCGGAGGCGTTCTGGCGATCTATGAACATAATCCGCTGAACCCGCTGACAGTGCGTGCCATCAATACCTGTTCTCTCGACAGAAATGCTCGTCTTATAAAATCCTGGAATTTGCGCCGGGCCTGTTTGGATGCGGGTTGGTCTAGCGCGAGAATTGCCTATCGGTTATTTTTTCCGCGATCCCTGGCGTACTTTCGTCCCCTGGAACGGAGATTGGGATGGCTTTGCATTGGTGCCCAATACCGTATTTTGGCTTTGCGCTGAAAGAAGCGGCAGGCCACAGTTCATATATTGCACTGCATCGCGGGGCGGAAGCGACGTGGAAACCAGGCCGGCAGCCGCTAAATTCGCCATTTTAAAGGGGTTTACCAGGCGCAGTCGAAGGATTGTTACGGAATTCGCATTCCTCCCCATGCCCCCGCAACCTTTCCTGGAAATATGTGTCAATATCAGAGGAGCGGTGACCACGCCGCGACGATTGTGTGCACGTATGAGGAGGAGTGTGAAAATGACTAGGACGATGCGTACCACCCGGACCGCGCTCGTGACGGCCACACTCGCAGGGACTCTATGGGGCCTTTCTCAAGGCTTCCTGGCTGCGGCTCAGCCTCCGGCCCACGATGCAACCGCGCAGGCAGCCGGCCCTTCGGTCAGCGATATCGAGGCCCGGCTGGACAAGAAACAGTTTCACGATGTGAAGGTGAGCATGGACCAGGGCACCGCCACCTTGACCGGGACCGTGGACCTCTATGCATTCAAGGCTGACGCCGATAAGCGCGTGCGCAAAGCCAAGGGCGTCACCGCGGTGCGCAACCTGATTGAGGTTGGTGGTCCCACGATTCCCGATGAGGTGCTGAAGGACAAACTCGGGGAGAAGTTGGAATATGACCAAGTTTTCTACGGCAACGCCTTCAACGCCATTACCATCAGCGTCCGCAACGGCGTCGTCACCCTAGGCGGCCACGCCTTCTACGTCTTCAACTCAAAGGACTCCGCACTGGCATTGGTCAGCTACTATCCCGGCGTCAAGGACGTGCAAGACGAGATTCAGGTCGATCCCGTCTCCATCTTAGACAACGGGATTCGGATGCGGGTATACCGCGCCGTCTATGGCTATCCGACTCTGAGACGGTACGCCATCGACCCCGGAAAGCCCATCCGCATCTCCGTACAGAACGGCCACGTGGGGCTGTATGGATTGGTGGACTCGCAGATGGACAAGGATGTAGCCTTCATCCGTGCCAACGGTGTCCCAGGCGTCTTCGAGGTGAAGAACTACCTGGAGATTGCCCCTCCGTCGGCCGCCAAAAAGAAGAACTAAACGGCGATCCATTGCCTGCAATCAGGGCACAGCTTCAAATCTTGCTCGCAGGCAGCCGAAGGGTGGCGTAAAGGCCGTAAGGATCAGTGCGGGAAGGTGATAATGATCTTCCCGCGCGCATGTCCTTCTTCAAGATAGCGAATAGCTTCGGCCGTGTCGCGCAATGGATAACGTCGATCGATGACGGGGACAACTTTTCCGGTTTCAAGAAGGCCTTTCAGGAAAATCAAATCCTCCTTCTTGATCTTCGCTACATAGCTGCGCAGCTTCTTGCTCCCCATTAGTGACAGCAGGGGGCCCAGTGTCAAGACCAGAAGATAATGAACCAACCCTCCTCCAGCCATGACAAAAACTCCGTCCCTGTTCAGCGCGCGCTGGTATTTAAAGATCGAGTGATAGGCGGAGGTGGAGAAAATCAGATCGTAACGCTGCTCGCCCAGTGTGAAATCTTCCCGGGTGTAATCGACGACGTGGTCGGCGCCTAACACTCGCGCCGCGTCAACATTCCTGGTGCTGCATACGGCGGTGACCTCAGCCCCGAAGGATTTGGCGATTTGGATGGCAAAAGTGCCCACGCCGCCGGACGCGCCCTCGATCAAAACCTTGTGGCCTGGCTTAATTCGCCCCTTGTCGCGAAGCCCCTGAAGGGCAGTAATTGCCGCCACGGGAACGGCTGCTGCTTGTTCATAAGATAGGTTGGCCGGCTTCTGCGACAATCTGGCTTCAACGGAACACGTGTATTCGGCAAACCCGCCCATTAGCGTTGCCCCGAAGACCGAGTCGCCGGGCAGAAATTCTTTTACATCTTTGCCAACCGCTTCAACTCGCCCCGCGATATCGCAGCCGGGAACCGCGTGCTTTGGTTTAAACAGACCTCCCATCATGGGCCGGATGTAGAACGGTTTGCCTCTCAGGACGTGCCAATCAAATGGATTCACCGCAGCCGCGCACAGCTTGATCAGGACCTCATTGTCCGCGGGCACTGGCATTGCAATCTCCTCGAACCGCAGCACATCCGGGGAGCCGTACTGTGTGGCGACAATCGCTTTCATGAAGCGCTCCTCAGCGGAAATCTTCTCTGATATTTGGATTCCCTCGAACACGCTCAGAACAGCGTTGAAGTTCCTATGTTAAAAACTGCCAACTGCACTGAGATCCCCCAAGTCTCTGTTCCGAGACTTGGGAGACCTCAGGGTGCGCAGTCCTCAGAACTTGACCGGCGGAGCCGTCTTTGCACTTTCCGGGGCCGCGAAGTAGGCGGTGTTCTCGTGGTATCCGGCCAAGCCTGCCCAGATGTTATTGGGGAATTGAAGCACGAATGTGTTGTACTCCTGGATGGCGTCGTTATAGCGCTTGCGCGCCACGCTGATGCGGTTCTCTGTCCCCGACAGCTCGTCCTGCAGGCGCATGAACTGTTCGCTGGAGCGCAGCTGCGGATAGTTTTCCGTGAGCAGCAGCAAGCGGCCCAGTGCCGAATCCAGCCGCCCGTTAGCTGCGATCTTGCCCGCCGGTCCCTGTGCGTTCAACATGCCGGCCCGCGCGTTGGCAATGTCGCCAAAGACCGTGCTTTCTTCCTTGGTAAAGCCCTTCACGGTCTCTACAAGGTTGGGAATCAGGTCGGCGCGCCGCTCCAGTTGCACGTCCACCTCCGACCACTTGCTCTTCACTGCCTGATCCTTGGCCACCATTTGGTTTCTGGCGCCGATAAAGCTGCCAAAGGCCATCAAGACAGCCAGAATTAAAACGCCAACCACTCCCAGTGCAATCCAAAGTCCCTTGCTCATAGTGTGCTCTTCTCCTCCGGCTTCCTATGGTGGAAGCCCGTTGATCTATTTGAAAACCTACCAGTCGCCCCCTGCGCCGCCGCCGCCGAAGCCGCCGCCGCCGAAGCCGCCAAAACCGCCCCCGCCGCCACCGCCACCGCCGAATCCCCCACCGCCAAAGCCGCCGCCGCCTATCCAAGGCCCGCCGCGAAAGCCGCTTATGAGTCCAAATCCAAGCAGAAACCGCAGAAGGTGAAAGCCGCCAAAGAAGATGAGCAGAATAATCAGGAAAACCAATTTTCCCGCGTTGACATGCTGTCTTGCCGGCCGTCTGGCGTAGGTGGGCTGATCGTTCAGCGTGACATTGGCGTCGGCGGCGATCACCTGCGCCACCTCGCCCACGGCCAGAGTCACGGCGCCGTCAAAGTTGTTGGCACGCAGCGCGGGCACCATCTCCCGGCCGATGTCGCCCACTTTCCCATCGGGCAGAATCCCTTCCAGCCCGTAACCCACCTCGATCCGCCGCTTGTGGTCGTTGACGGCCAGAAAGATCAGCACGCCCCGGTCAGAGCCCTTGCGGCCCATCTTCCACTTGTCCTCCAGCGAGTTGGCAAATTCGGCCGGGTCCGCTCCATCCAGTGTGTGGATGGTGACCACGGCAATCTGCGCATTGGTCTGCGAGTGGTCGAGCTGAGCGCAGAGGCGGTCCAGCCGGGCAATCGTCCCCGGCGAGAGCACGTGGGCAAAGTCGCTGACGTAATCGGTGGGTTTAGGCAGGTCCTCAACCCGTTCGGCCTGTGCAGCCCGCCCGGCGAGAGCAAAGACGGAGATACAAGCTGCCAAGAGCAGCGGGAAGACGGCGGAACGTGCGCGGCGAAAGCCCTTCATCGCTTTCTATTGTACGAGTTCAGCGGGCGAAAGGTTCCAAAAGCAGCTTTTAGCCTTTAGCTTCTAATTTTTAGCTGTTTGTGTCCAGACTCAATTCATGGATTACTGCGAGAGCCCCCGGGATGGTTAAGATTGCAGCGAATTGCTAAAAGTTAACAGCTAAAAGCTAATAGCTAAAAGTTAATAGCTACGCTTGCACTAAACTTATAGAGATGAACGAGAATCCGCAACCTCCCATCGCCCGCAAGGACCACAAAGAAACCGCTCTGCACGGCGCCGTTCTGACGGACGACTACGCCTGGCTGCGCGACAAGGAGAACCCCGAGGTCACCGCCTATCTCGAGGCTGAAAACGCCTACGCCGAGGCGGTGATGAAGCCGCTCGACGGCTTGCGCGAAAGCCTCTACCAGGAGATGCTCTCGCATATCAAGCAGACCGACGTCTCGGTCCCCTTTCGTGATGGCGACTGGTGGTATCTGACGCACACCGAGGAGGGCTTGCAGTACGCGATTCATTGCCGTAAACCGTGGATAGATAAAGAAACACTGGGTGCCCCAGGTCTCAATTCTGAGACCTGGGAAACCTCAAGATTCAAGTCGGATGACGCTCATAACGAGCAGGTCATTCTCGATGGCAACCAACTGGCCGAGGGCCACGCCTTCTTCGCCATCGGCGCCACCGACATCTCCCTCGACGGCCGCTGGCTGGCCTATACCACCGACACCACCGGCTTTCGCCAGTACACGCTGCACATCAAAGACCTGGCCACCGGCGAGACGCTCCCCGGCGTGGTCGAGCGCGTAGGCTCCGTCGTCTGGGCCGCGGATAACCGGACGCTTTTTTACACCGTAGAGGATGAGGAGCAGAAGCGCCAGTACCAGTTCTGGCGTCACACCTGCGGTGGGCAAGATAAGAGCGTGGGCACGCCACACTCGGCGGACGTGCTGGTCTATCAAGACGGCGACGAGCGCTTCAACCTGGGCGCGGGACGCACGCGCGACGGCAAATTCATTGTGCTGGAATCGGCCAGCCATATCACTACCGAGTCGTGGGTGCTGCCGGCCGACGAGCCCGAGGGCCAGTTCACGCTCATCACCCCGCGCGACGGCGAGCACGAGTACTCCATCGATCATCGCAAAGGCCTGTGGTTCATCCGTACCAACGATCGCGGGCGCAACTTCCGCCTGGTCACCGCGCCGGTGGCCACGCCGGGCCGCGATCACTGGACCGAGCTCATTCCCCACCGCGACAACGTGATGATCGAAGAGGTCGATCTCTTCGCCGATTTCTTCATCTCCTGCGAGCGCGTAGACGGCCTGCCGCGCCTGCGCGTAGGGCGTTTCCAGGGCGATGGCCCCGCATTCACGCCCGCCGGAGAGATCAGCTTCCCCGAGCCGGCCTATAGCGCGCAGCCCCACATCAACCGCATCTTTGACACGCCCACCTTCCGCTACGCCTACCAGTCGCTGGTGACGCCGGCCTCGGTCTACGAGTACGACGTGGCCACCGACGCATCGACCCTCCTCAAGCAGCTAGAGATTCCCGGCGGCTTCGACCGGACTCTCTATGCCAGCGAGCGCATCCACGCTGCCGCGCCGGACGGCGTGCAGGTGCCGGTCTCGCTGGTCTATCGCAAAGACATGCGTGAGCCGGGCCAGAATCCGCTGTATGTATACGGCTACGGCTCCTATGGCTACGCGCTGCCGCTGAGCTTCAGCTCCAGCCGGCTGAGTTTGCTCGATCGCGGCGTGGTGATGGCGTATGCGCACATCCGCGGCGGCGGCGACCTGGGCAAGCCCTGGCACGACGCCGGCAAGATGCTGTTTAAGCGCAACACCTTCACCGACTTCATCGCCGCCGTCGAGCATCTGACCGCGGCCCGCTACGGCGACCCCGCGAGAGTGGCCATCGAGGGCGGCTCTGCTGGAGGATTATTGATGGGCGTGGTGGTGAACCTCAAGCCCGAGCTCTTCCGCGCCGTCCTCTCTCATGTGCCCTTTGTGGACGTGATGAACACCATGCTCGACGCCACCCTGCCGCTCACCGTTGGGGAGTACGAGGAGTGGGGAAACCCCAACGATTCTGCTTATTTTTCTTATATGTTGAGTTACTCGCCCTATGACAATCTCCGGGCAACGAGTTATCCGGCGATGCTGGTCAAGACCTCGCTCCACGACAGCCAGGTCATGTACTGGGAGCCAGCCAAGTATGTGGCCAAACTGCGCACGCTCAAGACGGACAGTAATGATCTTCTGCTGGTCACCAACATGCAAGCCGGCCACGGTGGCTCCAGCGGCCGCTATGACTACCTGAAGGAGATCGCCTTCGACTATGCATTTCTTCTGCGCGAGTTGACGCTGGTTTGATCGGCTAAGTGAGCGAAGTGGCCGGATATGTTCTTTCTGGCTGGAGTTACTCCCGGCCTTTCTGATGACGCCTCAAGGTGCCCATCACCGGTAAATACCTGATTTTCCACCGCTCCGCGAGAAATCTTCATGGAATCCTTATACGGCAACCCTATAATTCAATCGAAGCCATATACCTTCATTGTTGCCCCCAAAAAGGAGACCCATGTCCACTGACTATCGCAATTTTCTCGCTCTCTCGTATGAGGAGCTGGAAACGAAGAACCTGGAAGCCAAAGCTGACCGCGCGAATCGTGTTGCGGCCGGCGAGATTCGCGAGAAACGGTTGAAGTATCTGACCGACGAGAAGCGGATCAAGGCCGTGACCGTGCTATTCAGCGACCTGGAAGGCCGTCTGCATCTGCTTGACTACGACAAGAAATTCCTGCTCGGCGCCCACGAGAACCTCACCTTCGACGGCTCCTCGATTCGCGGCTTCACCGCGCAGAAGGAGAGCGATCTGCGCTTGGGCATTGACTGGAGCGCTTTCTACTGGGTGCCGTCCGACGTCTTCGGCAACGGCAAGGTGCTGGTCTTCGGCAACGTCATCGACAAGGACGGAACACCCTACTCCGGCGATCTGCGTGGCGTGCTCAAGGGCTATGCCGAGGAGCAGTTCAAGACCAACGGCTACACCCTCAATACGGCCAGCGAGATCGAGGGCTTTCTGTTTAACGGCAAGGACGCCGAGCGCACCTACCATCTGACCGGCAAATTCGATTTCATCAACACCGGCGGCTACTATCACGTGCTGCCTCTCGATCCCCTGCGCCAGTTCATCGACACCGCGGCAGAGGTGCAGCGCGCCATGGGCTTCCAGAACGAGAAGGACCATCCGGAGGTTGCGCCCAGCCAGTACGAGATCAACTACAGCTACGCCGAGGTGGTGGCCGCGGCCGATC